>VFSW01005773.1_pt1 | contig 18252 bp, 18 predicted proteins | sample 5358111 | NCBI WGS metagenome assembly VFSW01 (sample SAMN11554181, study PRJNA540505) | mine drainage metagenome | isolation source: sediment from site ElyBrook_90M | place: USA: Ely Copper Mine, Vershire, VT | collected 2017
CCGTCGCCAAGATCGCCGGCATCAAGCTGTGCCAGGCGTACCGCCGGCAGTACGGGTGCGATTTCATCTCCGCGATGCCGACCAATCTGTACGGCCCCGGGGACAACTTCGACCTCTCGAGCTCGCACGTGCTGCCGGCGCTGATCCGCAAGTTCCACGACGCGAAGACCGCGGGCCGGTTCGAGGTCGTGATCTGGGGCACCGGCGCCCCGCGGCGGGAGTTCCTGCACGTGGACGACCTCGCCGACGCCTGCCTCTTTCTCATGGAGCGTTACGACGGCGACATCCACCTCAACGTCGGGACGGGCGAGGACCTCTCGATCCGCGAGCTGGCGGAGATGGTCCGGGACATCGTCCACCCCGGGGCGCGCCTGGAGTTCGACGCCACCAAGCCCGACGGCACGCCGCGCAAGCTCCTCGACGTGTCTCGCCTCCACGCCCTCGGCTGGCGGCACCGCATCGAGCTGCGCCAGGGGATCGAGGCGACCTACGCCTGGTTCCTCGGCAACCACGATCATCTCCGCGAGAGCCACGCCTCCGGAAGCGGGAGTGAAGCCAGATGAGTGCCTGGCCCAAAAGGAACGGGAAGCACGCGCTCGTCACCGGCATCCATGATCTTCCACCCGGCACCGTCGATGGCTTTCAAGGCCGCCCGGCAATGTCGGACCTGGAGGCGGCCTCCCGATGAAAACGGAGGACTGCTGGAACTCGCCCCTCCCTTGCACACCGAGCCTCACCCGCGCGCTGTGCCAGCGCCCGGACAGCGACCTGCGGTCGGGTTTCGCGGTGACTCCGCCGCACGGGAGCCGGGGACGATGAGAGGGCCGGCGCCGTCCCGCCCATCGACCGACGGTGCAGGACCCAGCGCGAGTGGGAACGGCCGGCGACCGCTGAGGCTCGCCTTCGTCACGGCGTACACCGCGTCCGACCCCACCGGGTGGTCCGGCATCGCAATGCACATGAGCCGGGCGCTCGAGGCCCAGGGAATCTCCCTGGAGTACATCGGTCCCCTGCGCGAACGCCGGCCCGCCCTGATCACCGCCAAACGTCGCTTCTACCGCATGACCGGCCGGCAGTATCTGCGCGACTGGGATCCCGCAGTCGTGGGCGACTACGCTCGCCAAGTCGCCGCCCTGCTCGCCACGAAATCCGTGGACGCCGTCCTGAGTCCCGGCACGATCCCCGTGGCGCACCTTGAGTGCGTCGCGCCGATCGTCGTCTGGACCGACGCCACCTTTTCCGCCCTAGAGGGTTTCTACCCAAATTACGCGAAACTCTGCCGCGAGACGAAGTGCGGTGGCAACGCGGCCGAGCAGGCGGCGCTCGCGCGCTGTAGCCTCGCGATCTACTCGTCCGACTGGGCCGCGCAGACGGCGATCACGCGGTACGGCGCCGATCCCGCAAAAGCGCGCGGCGTCCCTTTCGGGGCAAACCTTGCGGTCTGGCCTTGCGAGTCGGACGTCGTGACTGGGATTCGCGGACGCCGCGAAGACGAGTGCCGCCTGCTCTTCCTCGGGCGGGACTGGGAGCGCAAGGGTGGCCCGATGGCGCTGGCCGTGACGGAGGCCCTCGACAGGAGTGGGGTAAGGGCGCGCCTCGTGATCGTCGGGTGCACGCCGCGGCTCGACGCGGCCTCACGAGCGCGGTGCGAGGTCGTGGGGCCGCTCGACACCTCGACCGCGGCCGGGTACGGTCGCCTTGCGGGACTTCTTCTAGGGTCACACTTCCTGATCCTCCCGACGCTCGCCGACTGCACGCCCCTTGCGGTCGCCGAGGCCAACGCGTTCGGCGTACCCTGCCTCGCCACGGCGATCGGCGGACTCCCGACAATCGTGCGGGATGGCCGCAACGGCACGCTGTTTCCCGTGGCGGCGCCTCCCGAGGAGTGGTGCGAGTTCGTCGTTCGCGCCATGGCAAACAGGGCCGCGTATGAGTCGCTCGCTTCTTCGTCATATTCGGAGTTCTGCAGCAGACTGAACTGGAGGACAGCAACGGCGCAACTGGTTTCGTTCATAGAGGGGTTGCCTGGTTTACGACCATCATAATGGGCCGCCGAACCCAATCTGCGTACAAGTGGTTTCCGGCAGGCAGGCGGACCGCACCTGCTCCATCGGTGGTCCGGTGAGGGCACAGTGAGAATCATAATCGTACCCTCGGCGCCGGCTCCGCCGTCGTTGTGCTGAGTTGGAACGATGGGGCCACTTTGCTCGACTGCTTCGAATCGGTCCGACGACGAGTCTACTTCCAGTCTGTAGGAATCCGGGCCGACAACGGCCGGTGCGAAGGTTCGCTGAGGCCCGCACTCTCGTGGATCGTTGCCCGATTGGCTGGCGGGGAGGATGTCGAGTTTGTCCAGTACGACCGGGCTGCGGCGGAAGCCGGCGGTGGCGCCGAGGCGAAGGCGCAACTTTCGGTAACTCCGGCTCCGGGACGGCAGGCTGTGGTCCAAGTCGGCGCCAACTTGGGCTATGCGGGCGGTAGCAATTTTGCGCTTACGGGCGCCCTGGGCCGCGGCTTGAAATGAGTCACGCCACTGAGACGTCATGCAACGGTGGAACGTGCCACGGATAGGCAATTAGTGCCAAGCGTCGAGGGGCACCCCGAGTAGGCAGGCGTGGTCGCGAAGGTCAAGGGAACCCCCAATCCGAGAGGGATCCGATATGCGGATGGCAAGACCAACCCGTGACAGGCCCATCGCGTAAGTATCGGCTGGACCCGGCCCGACAGCCCACGTTGGTAGGCGATTCATTCCACCCGCCATGTGGCCGGCTGGTGCGGTCTCTACAGCGCCGGCGTTGTGCGCGATGCCAGCCTACTCAATGAGGCACTCTCTTCCGACCAGGAGGACGCTGCGCCCTGTCGTCGATGGCTTAGGCGGCCCGGACTTCGAAGCGTCCAGAATAGGCCCTGACGAATATCTGGTGGACATAATGACCATACCTTGGCTCAAACGCGAAAAGCAACGGCACCCACTTCTCTATCGTCGGCTGACAAAGGTCTTTAGTGCGCTGGTCTCGATAGGTGCGTCTCTGAAATGGGTCTCGCCGTGGCGCTTGGGCCGGTATTGTCGCTGCCTTAGTGCAACGCACCGGGCTGCTCCGTTCGTTGGACGGATTCCGCAGATTGGTACCCTCATGAATTGTGATCCAAGGCAATGGATTACGGCGTCGTGGTACGTGCGCGGAGACTACGAGAGGAACCCTGTTGCCGGCCTGAAGCACTACTTGCGTTCGGGCATGGTGTGCTTGGACATTGGCGCCAACGCGGGCTTTTACACGCTACTAATGGCGAGGCGCGTCGGGCCTAGGGGGAGAGTCTATGCCTTCGAACCAACCGTTACGACGTTCTCTTGGCTGGGGCACAATATTGCGCTCAATGAACTAGAGAATGTCGTCGCGGAGAATGTGGCGGTCACGGACCGGGCCGGACTGATTGAATTTCGCGTCGGTCCGCCAGACCTCAGCGTGTACAATTCGATTTCAGAAGTCGTTCACCCGGGCGCTAGGGACGGGTCCTTTGAACGTGTGTTTGTCCCGACGATCACCATTGACGACTACTGCGCAACGAAAGCGATTGACCGCGTGGATTGCGTCAAGATCGACGTCGAGGGAGCAGAATTCCAGGCCTTGAAGGGGATGCAGAAGACGCTGGCAAGCAACGAGGATATCGTCCTGCTTGTGGAGTTTGGCCAGACGACCGCAGCAGCGTGTGGTACGACGATTGAGAGCATGGCTGAATGGCTGGCGAGCATGGGCTTTCAGCTGTCCCGGATCGAAGGGAATGGGCGTCTGCGCCCAATTACCTGCGGAGCGCTAAAGGACGGGGAAATGGTTTGGGTAGCGCGATCGGCGCGGTCGTGACTTCGGCCTTGTTGAGTTCCGTTTGCTTAGGCTGGGGGTGGGGACCAGAGCGTGCGTCGGGACGAAGTGAACGTGCCGCCCTACTTCTGGGAGAGCGTAAGCAGTTCGAACGATGAGAGACTCGCGCATCAAACTAGCCGTCAGCCACTCCGTCTACTCGTTCATAGGGACAGCATGCACCTTCGCCATCAGCGTTCTATTCGCCGGTTTTACGATCCGCTACCTTGGGAACGAGCGGGCCGGTTACTTCATCACACTGAGTGCGCTTCTCTCGCTCAGCCAAATCAGCGGCGGGCTGGGCATCGGCAACCCGGCCCTCCGGCGGATGTCGGAGCTCTACGCGAGGGGCGACCTCGAAGTCGGCAGGGACGTGGCAGGCAGCGTGCTCCTGGTCAACGTTACCATTGGAGCCCTGGCGGGCGGCTGTTGTTTGGCTCTGTTTCCGCGGATTTTCGTGTGGTCGCGGCTGTCGGACGGTTACCGCAACGAGGCGCTGTGGGCGACCATATTGACCGGGGTCTGTTTCGTCGTTGACCAGGCCGGGAGTTCCTATCGCCTGGTGTATCCGGCCTGCCAGCGGCAGGATATGAAGAATCTGTCGATGTCGCTGGTCGGCTTTGTGGGCGGTATTCTTAGGATTCTTTGCCTCAAATGGTTCCCAAACATGGCCGCTGTCAGTATGGCAACGCTCAGCGTCAGCCTATGCTGGCTTATGCTGGACGTTAATCTTACGAAGCGTCTATTGAGGGGGTTGGTTGGGCCGACGTGGGCGTGGCGGGAGATCAAGCCGATGTTTCACTTCTCCATGTGGGAGAATGTTCAGGCCGTCGGCATCTACGGCACCACCACGGCAGATAAACTCATCTTGACGTCGTTCCTCGGGAGCGCAGCGCTTCCCTATTATGGCATCGCTCAGCGTTTCTTTTCACAGATACACTCAGCGGTGGCTCAGCAATTTAGCTTCATGTTTCCGCTGCTGGCCGCCGAGGGAGGCGACGTCTTCGACGTTGTGGCACGGATAGAAGACCGTGCAAGATGGTTTCTGGCAGCTATCGGAGCGCTGTTGTATGCGGGGCTGTTTCAAGTGGGTCCGCAGGTGCTGGGTTTCGTTGTTAGTCCTGGATTCGCAGAACAGGCGCGTTGGCCGGTGTATCTTGTGTGTGTGCAGGGGCTGTTCTTTGCGTTTGGCATCGCGACGTTCTTCTTGCTTTACGCGGTTGGCGACGGGTCGCGGAATGCGGTGTTCAATGTCGCAAACGGCGTGGGAATCTGCGTCCTCACATGGGTGCTGGTCCCGCGCTATGGGTACGTGGGCGCGAGTATCGCCCAACTTCTTATCGTGGGCTCGGTTGCGCTGTATGTGATCGAGTCGCGGCGAGTCTTGAGGATCCAGACGCCCGTGCGAGGGTACCTGAGCGCCTATCTTTCCCCCCTCTGCTTGTTCCTCGTATCGGTTAGCGTTTCGGTTCTCCTGAGAAGTTGGGCAGACCGGTCGCGAGGAGCGTTTGTGCTAGCGACAATGTTGAGTGTGCTCGCTGGGGTGGCCTGTCTGGTGGTCGTGGAGCAGGCGTTCTTCCAGCGGCGGCGGCGCCTGAGTGGGATCTACGACGCTGCATACGTGGTGGCCACGAGGTTCAGAAGAGCGTGAGCCGGCATGGCGGAGGTCGCGGTGATTGAGCTGTTCGCGGAACGCTCTGCTGCTCTGGGCGGCGGCTTCTTGCTGATGGCATGACGTGTAGCGAACGCAGTGTCGGAGTGTTGGGTTGGAAGCCAGAGGGCGTGGGACGTTCAGGAGTTCGGGGGAGCATTGATACGTCGCGGTAGGTGAGCAGATACCAGCGGCGCTTGGGCCGGCCAGGTGGCTGGGGCGCTGGTAGGCGATCCGTGATTTGCGGTATGTGGGCCGTAATGCGCGCCAGGGGGAGACGAGGTGTGACGGGGCAGGGGATGTGAGGGGAACGACGGATCACTCCACCAAGGGTGAAGCCGGGAACGCGTGGGCCGGCGGTATCTCGCTTCGGCAGAACGCGGGAGCGCTACCACAGTTACCTGCCGAAAAGACGGGATGGCCGTGGTCGGGTACCTGGCCGCGGGTCGCCGCGACCATGCCGGCGGGGGCACGTTGGCCACGGATCAGCATTGTGACACCCTCCCTCAACCAGGGACAGTACATCGAGGAGACGATTCGGTCTGTCCTCCTCCAGGGCTACCCAAACCTGGAGTATTTGGTGAAGGACGGAGGCAGTGGCGACCGGACGCGGGAGGTGCTGGAAAGGTATGGTGCGTGGTTGGATATCGTCGATGTCGGGCCGGACGGGGGCCAGGCCGCCGCTATCGCCAGTGGCTTTTCGAAGTCGAACGGGGAGATTCTGGCGTGGCTAAACGCGGATGACCTGTATCTGCCGGGTACCCTCGAGCGGGTCGCCCTCTTCTTTGCAAAGCGGCCGTCGTGCGTGTTCGCCTGCGGTGACGTGAGACTGATTTCACCGTCTTCCGCTCCGGCCGGGCTGCTGCTGGCAATGGAGACGCAGCTCCTTCTGACGAAGAACACGGGGTCTCATGGATGGTGGCAGCCTGGGACATTCTGGCGGCGCCGTGCCTACGAACAATGCGGCGGAATTGACAGCACGTTTGAGTTTTGCATGGATCGCGACCTCTTTGTGCGGCTTTGCTCGGCCGGTTCATCCGGCCGCATCTCCGGCCCCCCGCTCGCGGCCTTTCGCCGTCACGACGAGCAGAAGAGCCACACGATGATAACCACATTCGAGCGCGAGCACGAGCTCCTGCTGTCCCGATATGGCGACCCGCGCCTCCGGCGGCATCAGATTGCTCTCACGCGACTTTGGCAGCTCTGGTGCGTGTGCCACAGGCTCCGCTGGCGCTTGGAGCGGGCGTGAGGCATTCTCTACAAACATGAGCACACTGAAGAGTGTCCTGTTCCTGCAGCACGCTGGTGTGCTTGGCGGGTCCGTCAAGAACCTCAGAACCCTGGTGCAGTCACTCTCTGGCAGTGCCTACAAGCCCACTGTGTGTCTTCTCAGCCCTTCGAGGCAGGCAGTCGAGTACTACAGGGACTACGATATCCCAACACTCACCACGGAGGCCGTTCTTCCGCTCCCCCATTGTCAGGGGTCGTGGCTGAACCTCGGAGACCCGGTGTCAGCGGCAGGCTGGGCACAGGGCTTGGTGCATTGGCGCCGCAGCGTCGCTAGGACAAAGGGAATCGTGCGGGAAAACCCTTCGGATGTTGTGCATGTGAACTCGTCGATCCTCGTTCCATCGGCCTATGCGTTGCGGCAAATGGGGCAGTGTTTCGTCTGGCACGTTCGGGAAGCACCACAGCCAGGGTACGTGGGAATTCGGCTTCGCAAGTATCGGCGATGGCTCAAGGACTGGCCGACCGAGAGGGTCTTCCTGTCGGTGAGCGATCGACTCGGCTGGATGGGCGTCGAAAGCTGTGGTGAGGTGATCCCGCACGGCGTGGACGATGAGCTCTTCGAGCTCCCCGCGGAAGCGGCGGAAGCCAGAAGGCAATTCGGCGTTCAGACGGACGAATACTGTGTCCTTTACGTCGGAGGATGCAGTCGGATCAAAGGAATCTTCGTCCTGCTGGAGGCGCTTGAGATCCTCATTCGAGAAGGAACAAGGCTCGCTTGTCTTATGCCGGGAGCGGCGCGGACTCGCGGTCAGAGCTTCCGATCCCGCGCGGGCCGCCTCGCGCTCAGAGTGATGTGCGGCGGCACGGACGAGATGAAGGGTTTGGCACAGCTCCAAGCCAGGCGGCTTCAAGGTGAAGCGCGTCTCTTCCCTTTCCAGAAGGACCTGCGGCGCTTCTTCCAAGCTGCCGACGTGGTAGTGTTCCCTTCAACGGTGCCCCACTTCGCCCTGCCGGTCATTGAAGCCGCCGCTGCCGGAAAGCCAGTGGTGGCGTCGGACTTTCCGGGCATGAGGGAGCTGGTCGAAGACGGGATTACAGGGCTGCTGGTAAAACCTGGTGACGCTCACGCGCTTGCCAATGCGCTGCGCACGCTTCTTCATTCGCGGGCGCGTCGGGAGCAGCTGGGTATGCAGGCAAGGCAGCGAGCAAAGGCACACTATGCCCAGGGCACTGAGGCCGCGCGGTTCGTCGAGCTTTATGACCGCATACTCCAGCCGGGACGGCCGCTTGAATAGCCCGGGCAAGCGCGGCCGCGTGGACGAGGCGACCGAAGGGATCGCCACCGAGGGAGGAGGGTGGTTGACTCCCCGAAAGCTGAAAGCCCTTCCGAGAGTGGGGGTGGTGCGCACAGTATGGCCCATGATGTGGGTCACGTGTCTCCTTATGGTGTTCGAGAGTCAAGTTCGAAGCATGGGGCGCAACGAACCATATGCTGGAACGATGCTCATACCCGGGTTTTGGCTTTCGGATGTCGGGTTGATTCTCCCTGTGCTGGTGGTCCTCGCTTCAGGCCGGCTGAGATCCAGGCTGTTCAAGAGCCGTGGTCTCCTGATCTACATCGCAGCCGTCAGCTACGGGGTGGCTGTTGGTCTTGCGAGTGGCAATTGGTCGTCAGCGATCGCCACCGACCTTCGCACGTCGTTGGGACTGGTGACGGGCTTGTGTCTGGCCGCGATGGTGCCGAGAAGGCCTCGGTCGCTGGTCGCGGCCGTCGTTGTGACATCTGCGAGCGCAATCGTGATCTCGACCTGGGTGCTTCTCCATTCGCACGGAGTAGCTGCAATCTCCTCGCTGGGAAGGGCGACAACGCCCGGGTTCTTTAACATCAATGGATTGTCCTACTGTTTGCTTGCGCCGAGCCTGATCCTTTCAAGTGTAGCTGGTGGGAAGATGCTGAGAGCCATTTCGTGGCTGAGCGGCGGTTTCGCGTTGTTGGTGGCGGTGGTACTGACAGAGACCCGGTCGTTGGCCGGTACGGTTGCACTTAGCCTGTTTCTGGGTGTAGCTGGTGCCGTGGCGCTGTTAGCCCCATCGCGCTCAAGTGGGACGGCGAGGAAGGCATTGGGGAAGACCGTGGGCATGGTCGTATTGCTTTGCGTGCTTGTGGGAGTGGTGGGCGCGCGGTACGAGGACCGCGTTAGCGCCTTCCTGTCTCGAGTCCGGATGAAGGGCGGCGTGACAACGGACATTAACTATATCGAGCGAAAGGACGAAGCTATTGCCCCCTTTCGCCAGATGGATCTCTTTGATCATTTGACTGGAATGGGGTTTGGTGCGAAGTCTCCGCGGCTGGGCTTGGACGGCGAAGGCGTTTTCGACCTACATGTGGGTGTCCTTAATGTGTGGTGGCGACTCGGCGTCCTTTGGTTTGTGGGACTGATGGCAGGTTTGCTTCTGCTGATTTGGAAATATGGCCAGGCGTTTTCGCGGGCGCGTCGCAGGTCCGGCCGCCCTAACCAGCTGAGAAAGGCGACTGCCATCGTTGCGTGTGCTCCAGGGGTGTTGGCACTGGCAGCCACCTCCCTAATCTCCGGGGGGTGGGCCGTGAGCGCGACGATCTCGCTGGGAATTGTGTGGGGGATCTACCGGGCGCTGGTATCTCCAACGTGATGACGCACCGTGTCGAGATAGGAGTTTGGCTGCTATGTTGAGATTCTCCGTGGTCACGCCGAACCTGAACATGGCGGGCTTTCTGTCGGAGACTATTGAGTCGATTCTGGCAAACCTGGAGGATGGAGACGAGTACCTCGTAATCGACGGCGGCTCGACAGACGGCAGCGTTGACATCATCCGAACCTACGCGAACCGCCTAACTGGATGGAAGAGCGAACCTGACCGCGGCTATGCGGATGCGGTGGCGAAAGGGTTCGCGCAGACCTCGGGCGACCTGATGTGTTGGGTCAATTGCGGTGATCTGTTGCTAAAGGGTGCTCTGGCGGCGGCGCGGGAAGCGATAGATCGCACGGAGACTGAGCTAATCTTCGGTGACAACGTGCTGATCGACGATAGGGGACAAGTTCTGGCTCAGGGACGAGCGGATACACGCAACCTTCGTCGGATGATGCTTTACGGGGGCTGGACCCCGCAGCAGGAGGCCTGCTTCTGGCGGCGCGACCTTTACGAGCGAGCGGGCGGCTTGAATGTATCTCTGCCTCTTGCAGCCGACTACGATTTCTTCTTGCGGGCTGCATGCGCTGGCAGGTGTTCGTATGTACCAATCGTTTTCAGCGCCTTCCGCCGTCATGCCAACCAAAAGTCGATTGCTTCAAGAGGCCGCTACGAGGCGGAGCGGCAGGCGTGTCGGCGGCGGATGCTAGCGCGGCAAGGGGTCTCGTCCCTGAATGCTTTTGTTTGCAGCACGTGCTTCTGGTGGCTGGGCCGGATGCGGCACCACGTTGGGCGGCATCTGTCAGCCGGGTGGGTTTCGCCAGGTGGGCCGGTTCAGGGGCTTGCGGCAGATGGCAAGGGCGAGCGAAGGTGAAGGCGGCGCCTCGGCGGAGGACTAAGCGCAGTCTTACTTGCTCCCCGGGGTCGCACGGGTGCGGGGAGGTGGTGGGTGAATCTGGCGAGCGATCGAAGTGTCAATTCCCTACCGAGGAATCTAGGAGGTTTTCCCGCGACGGCGGGTAAGTGTGGGCAGAATGAAAGTGCTTTGTGTTTTAGCCCAGCATAACTACGGCAACCCTTCGCGGGGCGAGGGGTATGAGTACGTCAACTTTGTGCCAGCGCTCCGGCGCCTCGGGCACGAGGTTTCCCTTTTCGATTGCCAGCGGCGTGACCTTTTCGCAGGGTTTGCAGGTCTCAATAGGGCACTACTGCAGACGGTTGAGGACCAGCGGCCAGATGTTGTGCTTTCTGTCCTGACCTACTACGAAATCTGGCTTGAGACGTGGCAGATTATTCGCGACAGCGGAATTGCCGCTACGGTTAACTGGGCCACCGACGATTCCTGGCGGTACACGCAATTCTCGCGCCTTGTGGCTCCCTGTTTTGAAGCATTTACAACAACGGACCCGAGTGCGTTCGAGCTCTACAGGGACGACGGCATCCAGAACGTGCTGCTGACCCAGTGGGCGGCCTCTGCGGCTGCATTGAGGCCACCCATCCCTGCCGGCGAGTGCAGCATCCCGGTGTCGTTCGTGGGTACCGCGCACGGCAACCGGCGTGCGTGGGTCCAGGGACTCGGAAAACGTGGAATCGACGTTCGCTGCTTCGGTTACGGATGGCCGTCCGGCGTGGTTGCGGCTGAGGAGATTCCGCGCATCATTCGGTCATCCGTCATCAGCCTCAATTTTGCCAACAGCGCGTGGAGGCTCATTGGAGTCCTCCCGCGGCGGAGCCGGCAGATCAAGGCCCGGACTTTCGAGGTTCCGGGTGCTGGCGGTTTTCTGCTGAGCGAGTGGGTGGATGGACTTGGCGCATACCTCGCGCCCGGACACGAAATCGAGACCTTTCGAACTGCCGACGAAGCGGCCGAGAAGATCCGCTTCTACCTCGCGAACACAGAGCGGCGCGATGCCATCGCCCGTGCTGGCTACGAGAGGACGGCGGACCAACACACGTACGACCGGCGGTTAGGGGAGGTGCTCGACTTTGCGCTGCGTCAACGTGAGTTACAGGCCTCACGTAGCTCGGCACAAGTTTCGGGAACGATCGACTGGGAGCGATTCGAGCTGGCAGCAGATGCACACCGAGCGGGGCCGGGCCTCACTGCGTTCGCAAAGGGATTGAAGGCGGTTTGCTCTATGGTCTGGGGGCGCAAGCGCGGGCCGCGGGCGGCGCGGCGCCTTGTATACGAACTCAGCTGGCGCTTTGCTGGCGCCCGCACATACATGGCGGCTGGCCTGCCTGGGCGGTTGTTCTACGGTGAGAGCTGAAGCGCTTCTGAGCGTGAGGAGGGACGCAACGCAAGTGGCCGCCAGGGGCAGGGCGAGTGTATGCCACTGGTGACTGTTGCACTGCAGTTCTACGACGCCGAGAGGACGTTGGCTGCGGCCATTCTCTCGATCCTCAACCAGACCTTTCGGGACTGGGAGCTGCTACTCCAGGATGACGGTTCCACTGATGCAAGCCTGGGCGTCGCCAGGGGCTTCCGCGACCCGCGCGTTCGAGTGCTCTCCGACGGCGTCAACCGAAAGAGGCCGAGCAGGATCAACGAGGCGTTGCACCTGGCCTCTGGTCAATTCTTCGCGCTGATGGACGCCGATGACGTTGCGTACCCAAGGAGGCTCGAACTCCAACGGGCCTTTCTGTGCCGGGAGCCCGCAGTGGACCTGCTCGGAGGTGGCATGCTGGTTTTCGGGCATGAGGGGGTCCCCCTTGGAAAGCGGGTCGGTGTCAGCGACCACGAGGCGATCTGCAGCCGACCGTGGGCGGGGTTCCCTCTTGCGCAACCGACGTTCATGGGCCGCACCGGATGGTTCCGGCGCTTTGGGTATCGGGAGGGTACGGCGCCTACCGAGGACCAGGACTTGCTTGTGCGGTCGTATCGCTCGAGCCGGTTTACCAACCTCCCGGAGATCCTCGTCGGTTACAGGGAGGAGACGCTGGCGATACGCAAGCAACTCCTTGGGCGACGGCAGGTGGGGAAAGCCCTTGTTCGTGAGTTCGTTCGCCAGCGCGAGCCGCTGGTAGCCGTGCGCGCGGGGTTTGGCCAGGCAGCCAAAGCCGCTGTCGACGTCTTCTCCATCGCAAGCGGCATCCGCTACCGGGTCCTCCGGCACCGGGCGCGGCCGGTCAGCGCGGAAGAGGCGCGGGCGTGGGCCGAGGTGTGGCGCGCAGTCCAGGGTCGCGACGGGAGCACGCCGCGGTGAGCCGCGCGAAACGGGTCGAGGCGTCAGCCGGGCCGCTTGTGCGTCGTGCCGCGCGAATGATGGTCTCCCGCCGGTGGGGTGCCCCGCGCCGATCGTGCCGCGTGGACCCGCTCGGCAGATGGCCTGTCCCGGGCGGCATTTTCGATGGCAGGTGACCCGAGACCCCGACTGCTCATCGCAGTGACCCACGCTATGAGCGCGAGGGTACTCATGCGCGGGCAGTTAGCGTTCCTCATGTCGCAAGGTTTCGATGTGGCGGTGGTCGCGTCGCCCGGACCCGAGCTGGAGGAGGTTGCGGCCGGCGAGGGGGTGACGGTATTCCCGGTGCCGATGAGCCGGCAGATGAGCCCGATCCATGACATCGCGAGCCTCTTTGGTATCGGCCAGGTCATACGGACGTTTCGACCGGCCATCGTCAGCGCGGGGACCCCGAAGGCTGGATTGCTCGGAACGCTTGCCGCGTGGCTCGTCGGAACGCCGGTCCGGGTTTACGTGCTGCACGGCTTGAGATTGGAGACGGCGACGGGCATTCGGAGGCGAATCCTGGCGACTGCGGAGCGGATCGCCGCCTCGTGCGCGGGCGGAGTCGTGTGCGGCAGCGAAAGCCTCCGCACGCGCGTGGTCGGGCTTGGTTTGGTGCAGGAGTCGAAGGCGGTGGTCCTTGGGCCAGGATCATTCAACGGCGTAGACATCGAGCGCTTTCGACCCCGACCGCGTGAGTCGCCCGAAGCGACGCATCTCAGAGAGCTGCTTGGGCTGCCTGCCCGATCGCCGGTTGTGGGGTTCGTGGGGCGTTTTACCCGTGACAAGGGAATCGAGGATCTCCTGGCCGTGCTGGAGACCGTCGTCTGGGGGCGGGTGCCCAACGCCTGCGCGCTGCTTGTGGGGGATTTCGAGGAGGGTGACCCGGTCCCAGATTGGGTGCGTCGTCGTTTGCGCGACGACCCACGGGTAATCCTGACGGGCTTTGTTGCCGATACCGCGCCCTACTATTCGCTAATGGATGTGCTGGCATTCCCCTCCTACCGCGAGGGCTTCGGGAACGCCCCGTTGGAAGCTGCTGCATCGGGGCTTCCGGTCGCCGGCTACGCTGCCACGGGCACCGTGGATTCTGTTAAGCACGGAGCGACGGGCACACTCGTACCGGTCGGGGATCGCCGTGGACTGGGCGAATCAATCTGTTTGTACCTCGAAGACCGTGACCTCCAGCGCCGGCATGGTGAAGCAGGTCGGGAAAGAGCCGCGGGCGAATTTCGAAGCGAAATCATATGGCAGGGCTGGGAGCGCTTCTATCGGGCTCTGCTCGGACCTTGGAAGGCGGCGTGACTGCGACGAACGGTTCGCTCGGTATGACAATTGGCATGCACCCCCGGGGGGGCGCGCGACAGGGGCGCCTTTACCGCTTCTACGGGAAGCGGCTTTTCGACCTAGCCCTGGTCGCACCAATGGTGTTGGTGTTCTCGCCGCTAATAGCGCTGGTGGCGGCACTCGTCCGGGTTTCAATCGGGTGGCCTGTACTGTTCCGCCAACTGCGCCCAGGCTTGCTTGGTGATCCCTTTTGCCTCGTCAAGTTTCGGACCATGAGCGAAGAGCGCGACGCGCAAGGCCACTTGCTCCCCGATGGCAATCGGCTCACCCGGGTCGGGCGCGTGTTGCGTGCGACGAGCCTCGACGAATTGCCGACCCTCTGGAATGTGCTGTGCGGTGACATGAGCCTGGTTGGGCCGCGGCCACTGCTCATGCAGTACTTGCCTCGTTACACACTGGAGCAGGCGCGGCGCCACCAGGTGCGTCCGGGGATCACCGGCTGGGCCCAGGTCAACGGACGCAACGCACTCACGTGGGAGGAGAAGTTCAACCTTGACGTGTGGTACGTCGACCACTGCAGCCTTGCGCTGGATTTGAAGATCCTCGCGATGACGGCTTGCAAGGTCCTGACGAGGGAAGGGATCTCGGCCGAAGGGCACCCAACGATGCCTGAGTTTCAGGGGAGTCGGAAGACATGACCAGAGCACGGATTGCGGTTGTCGGCGCAGGCGGCCACGCGAAGGTTGTCGTGGCGACGCTACTTGCCTCTGGATTCGAGGTGAGGTGGATCGTCGATGATGATGTGTCCAAGCACGGCGCGAAGGTACTCGGCATCACCGTGTCCGGACCGGTCGCCTCCCTGGCGGACGCCACCTGCGACGGCGCGGTCCTTGGCATCGGCGACAATCGAGTCCGGCAGCGGCTGGCGAGGGGGTTAGCCGCGCCGTGGATCACGGTGATTCACCCTGCAGCCTGGGTTGACCCGACGGTGAAAGTGGGAGCGGGTACGGTGGTCTTTGCCGGTGCGGTGGTGCAGGCCGACACCGTTCTCGGTGCTCATGCGATCATCAACACCGGTGCGACAGTCGATCACGACTGCAACATCGGCGACTTCGGCCACATTGCCCCGGGCGCAACTCTCGCTGGCGGCGTAACAGTCGGGGAGGGCGCTTTCCTTGGCGCAGGTAGCGTCGCGATACCCCTCGCGAAGATCGGGCCCTGGGCGACGGTGGGCGCCGGGGCCGTGGTTCTCAGTGAAGTGCCACCTGGGGAAGTCGTCGTGGGTGTCCCGGCACGACGAATCGAAAGGACATCCTAAGTGCCTCGGATATACCTCTCGCCGCCGCATATGGGTGGCACGGAGCTCGAGATGGTAAAGGACGCATTCGCGTCAAACTGGATCGCCCCGCTCGGGGCGCACGTTGACGCGTTCGAGCGCGAATTGGCGGCACGCGTCGGCGCGCCGCACGCGGCCGCGCTCTCCTCGGGTACGGCGGCGCTGCACCTGGCCCTCGTGCTCGTCGGTGTAGAGACCGGCGACGAGGTGCTCTGCCCCTCGCTGACTTTCTCGGCGAGCGCCAACGCGATCTCTTATTGTGGGGCCCGGCCGGTTTTCATCGACTGCGACGAGGCGAGCTGGAACCTGGATCCAGGCCTGCTCGAGTCAGAGCTGGAGCGCTGCGCCAGGGCCGGGGCGCTGCCGAAGGCGGTGCTCGCCGTGGACCTTTACGGCCAGTGCGCGGACTACACCCGCATCGCGCCGATCTGCGAGCACTTCGGTGTCGTGCTCATCGAAGACGCCGCCGAGGCGCTGGGCGCGACCTGCGCCGGCCGGCCCGCCGGATCGTTCGGGCGCGCCGCAGCTTTCTCGTTCAACGGCAACAAGATCATCACCACGTCGGGGGGCGGGATGCTGGTGTCATCCGACGAGGCCCTCATCAAGCGCGCCCGGTTCCTGGCGACCCAGGCGCGCGACCCCGCTCCGCACTACCAGCATTCGGCCATCGGCTACAACTACCGGATGTCGAACGTGCTCGCGGCGATCGGGCGGGGGCAGTTGACGGTGCTCGCCGATCGGGTGTCGGCGCGGCGCGCCAACTTCGATGCCTATGCCGCGGCGCTCGGCGACATGCCGGGTTTGGAGTTCATGCCCGAAGCGCCGTACGGGCGCTGCACGCGCTGGCTGACCTGCCTCACGATCGACTCCTCCGCTTTCGGGGCGACACGGGAGGACGTACGGCTCGCCCTCGAGGCGGAGGACATCGAGTCGCGGCCGATCTGGAAGCCGATGCACCTGCAGCCGGTCTTCGCGTCCTACCGTGCCGCGGGCGGCGCCGTGTCGGAGCAACTCTTCGAGCGCGGACTCTGCCTGCCCTCGGGCTCGAACCTCGACGCGGCCGATCGGGAGAGGGTCATCGCAATCGTGCGGCGGTGCTGTCGGGCGGGTCGCGCTTGAGTAGCGGCGGCCTGGCGGGCGGTTGTCGGACGTGGGCGCACAGTTGCGGGAGCAGGTGTAGGTGCGGGCTTCAGCCCGTTGGGTGGGGGGTGACGTCCTGTACGTCATGGTGAGAAGTGCCGATACGCCTGTCCTGAGCATGAGTACGGCCCGGTGGGCCGATGCAGCAGGAAGAAACCGGGGGCCTCGGAAGGAGGCTATTCCATTGTTCCAAATTGAGTTTTAGTATTTTTCTGCACCTCATGTGAGATGGGTTTGCATCTATTTTGCAAATTACTGCATATAATCTTCTTACAAAGTGGTTTTTCTTGGAAGGACGCCCGCAGGGCCGTGAGCCTGTCCTGAGCGAAGCGAAGGATAGGATCTCGCCAACGCGGGAGATCCTTGCGCCCCGCTGCGCGGGGCGTCAGGATGACAGCCCTGTAACCCTGAGGAGCGAAGCGACGAAGGGTCCCACGGCACCGCGGGGCCCTTTCCCTCCGCGGCGCGGGGCGTCAGGATGACCACAAGTGCGGATTGACCCGCGAGGCTGTCTTTGTAGCCGCGGGCTTCAGCCCGCGGAGTGGGTGGTGACCAGTGGCTCTGTGCAGTGTCGCCGGGGAGTGGCGTTACCAAAGGCCGGGCGAGCGAGGCGGCCGCCGGAGTGCACGCGCAGATTAGCCCGCCCTCGCTCGGCGGCCGGCCGACACGACGAAGTCGCTTCCAGGCGAGACTGCGGCGAGAAGATTGCTGAACTGGGCGAGCGTCGGATGCGTCCGGCCCTGCTCATAGCGCGCGTACGCGTTCAGCGAGGAAGCCCCCAGGCGCTTCGCCACCTCGGCAAGGGACAGTCCACTCAGCACGCGCTGGCGCCGCAGGAGCAGGGCCGTCAATGCAGGTTGATCCTGTGAGCCGACCTCGAAGCTCTCCCCTTTGCCGGGGAAGACTTCGATTCGGAAACCCTCCCTGTTGACCAGGCTCTCGATCGCATCGGCGATCATCGCCAGGGCGTCCTTCTTCGTGCGGCCCTGCGTCACGAGGCCCAGGACCGGAACCTCGATGGCCCAATACCGGCCTTGTTTGAACACTCGACCTTCGAACCGCATCATCGGACTCCCTGGGCTTCCCGAAGGATGCCCTTCGCCGTGTACTCATTGATCTCGTTGTGGCGCGGGACCGGAATCTCGTGCTCTCCCTTGGCCCAGACGTCGTGCCGAGCCCCGTGCCGCACCAACTCCCAACCGAGCTCCCGAAGCTTCATTTCGAGGTCCCGCCTCCTCACGCAGCAACCTTACACCGATACGTGTCAATGTTCAAGAATCCGCCCGCGACGGGAGCCAGGACGACGGCGAGGATGAGCTGGGCGTCGGGATGACAGTGGCATGCCCGGGCCACCCAGACGATGACAGCCGTGTCACCCTGAGGAGCGAATCGACGAAGGGTCTCAGAGGACTACGAGATCCTTCGCTCGCTGCGCTCGCTCAGGATGACAAAGGGTGGGTAGACGCGGGGCGTTAGGATGCCAGCAACGATGCGCGGGGCGAGTGGAAGGCGCGGCCGCCCTGGGTGTGGACGAGCAAGAAATCGTGCCGGTGGCGGGTCGTTCGTATTTACTGCAATGGCCGATGTCGCGGCGGGTGGCCGTCGCTCTGTACATTATGTTGCGTTGCATTATGCGCAACGGTATAATAGTGCCTATGGATTTCGTTGACCGTACGGCCGAAATGGAGAGGCTCGATGCCCTGGTGAGCGCCGGGCGGCCGGGGCTTGTCGCGGTGTGGGGGCGGCGGCGCATCGGCAAGACGCGCTTGCTGCTGGAATGGTGCCGCACGCACGGTGGGCTTTACACGGTGGCGGATCTGTCCGCCGAGCCGGTCCAGCGACGCTACTTCGCCGAGG
>VFSW01005774.1_pt1 | contig 18251 bp, 13 predicted proteins | sample 5358111 | NCBI WGS metagenome assembly VFSW01 (sample SAMN11554181, study PRJNA540505) | mine drainage metagenome | isolation source: sediment from site ElyBrook_90M | place: USA: Ely Copper Mine, Vershire, VT | collected 2017
GAGCGGCCCGCGGCTCGCCCCACCCGTCCCAGTTCCGCCCGCCCCGGTGCTGGCGCCGCCGCCGGTCACTATCGCGCCGCTGGACGAGGCGCTCATCGGTCGCCTGCTCTCGCAGCCTGGCTCCAGCGGGCTCGCCGTGTCGCTCGCGCTGCGGTCGCACGCTCTGGCGACCGCGGCGCAGTTCCAGGATCTCGTGGGCATCGCCACGCTGAAGAACGTCGACTCGCACGCCTATCAGACCGAGACCGTGCGCCGCGTGCTGCGCGTGCTCCGCGGGCGGGCGCTGCTGGCCGACGAGGTAGGCCTCGGCAAGACGATCGAAGCCCTGATGGTGCTTCGTGAGTACGAGCTGCGGGGCATGGCGAAACGAGTGCTCGTGCTCGCGCCGCCCGCGCTCGCGCGTCACTGGGTCGGCGAGCTCGCCGACAAGGCGGGGATCTGCGCGCGGACGACCGAGGACGGGCGGCTGCGCGAGGACGCCGACACGTTCTGGCGCGAGCCCGGGGTCATCGTGGCGTCGTTGGCGCTGGCTCGCAGCGCCCGGCACGCGCCCCTCGTGCAGGGGCAGTCCTGGGACCTGGTCATCGTGGACGAGGCTCACCACGTCAAGAACCGGCAGACAGCCGGCTGGAAGCTCGTCAACGGCATCCGCAGCCGGTTTCTCTTGCTCCTCACCGCGACCCCGGTCGAGACGGACCTGGAGGAGATCTACAACCTCGTGACGCTGCTCAAGCCGGGCCAGCTCACGACGCCCGCCGAGTTCCGGCGGCAATTCGTCGATCCGGCCGATCCGACGGCGCCACGTGACGCCGACCGCTTGCGACGCCTGCTGGCGGACGTGATGGTCCGCAACACGCGGGCGCAGAGTGGTCTGGCATTGCCGCCGCGGTATGTGACCACCGTTGCCGTGGAGCCGGCCGCAGGCGAGCGCGAGGTCTACGAGGCGGTCGTCGAGCTATTGCGTCGGCACGCGCCCGATCCGAAAGCTCGTCTCGCCACGACGACGCTTCTGCTCGAGGCAGGGTCCAGCCCTGCGGCCGTTCGGGGCACGCTGCAGCGGATGGCTGATGGCGGCAAGCATACTGCGGAGCTGCGGGAGGGCGCTGCGCGGCTCGCGGAGCTGGCATCGAGGGTTTCGGGGTCCCGCAAGCTCGAGGCCCTGCTGGACGTCGCGCGCCAGTCCGACAGGGTGCTCGTGTTCACGCGCTTCCGAGACACGCTCGAGTACGTGGTCGATGGCGTCCGGCGCGAAGGCCTCGAGCCGGCCATGTTCCACGGGGGCATGCGCGCCGACGAGCGTCACCAGCAGATCGAACGCTTTCGCGCCGGCGAGGCGCGCGTCCTGGTCGCCACCGACGTCGGCGGCGAGGGCCAGAACCTGCAATTCTGCCAGACCCTGGTCAACTTCGATCTGCCGTGGAACCCGATGCTCATCGAGCAGCGCATCGGGCGCCTGCACCGGATGGGACAGACTGGCGAGGTGCGCGTCTACAACCTGTGTGCGCGCGGCACCGCCGAGCAGCGCGTGCTCGAAGTCCTCGACGGCCGACTGCATCTGTTCGAGCTGGTGGTGGGTGAGATGGACATGGTGCTCGGTAACCTCGCCGACGATCGCGATCTGGAAGAGCGCATCGTCGAGCTGTACGCGGCGTCAGCAGACGACGGGCAGATCGCCGAAGGCTTCGAGCGCATCGCCCAAGAGCTGGGCGTCGCGCGGGGTCGCTACGAGCGCGTGCGCGCCCTGGACGAGACTCTCTTCAAGCAGGACTTCGAAGCGTGACTTCGTCGGCCGACATCCCCGATGCGCTGGCGTTCGCGGCAGACGCGCTGATGGTCCAGGGCGCCCTGGTCGAACGAGCAGGCGACGAGTGCGTCAGCGTGGTTCCGGGTGCCCTTGCCGACTCGCTGGGCATCCCCGAGTCATGCACGTTGACCGGGGAGCTGGCGAGCGTCGGGGAGGGACGCGTGCCCTCCGGCATCGGGTCACCGCTTCTCGAACGGCTCACGCAGTGGGCGAGCGCGGCGCCAGCTTCGGCCTCGCTTCGCCTCGAGATCGAGCCGCCACGAGCGGCTCAGGCGCGTGGTCTTGCCGAGCGCTTCGCCATCCGGAACGCCGTCTTCGACGTCGAGCAGACGAGCCTGTCGGATGCCGTTTACCTCGTCGTGTGGCTGGCTTGGCGGGCCGAAGCCGACGATCGATACGATGGCCGGCTCGTGCTCGCGATGCACGCGGGCGACGGCGCCGAGCCCGACTCCGCACTGGTCACGGCAGCCGACCCGTCTCGCGAGGCGGCGTGCTTGTTGCGCGCGCCCGACGCAACCGCCTGCTCCGCGTCTCTCGGGCTGATTGCCCGCCGGGCCGCCCACCGCGCGCAGCAGGCCGTCGCCGTGGCATCGGCTTCGGTGGCGAGACGCCACGCGCGCGACTACCGCCGCATCGTCGAGTATTTCGAAGGGCTCGTCGCTGACGCGCGTGCGCCGAAGCGACGCGTCGAAGCCGATGCGATCGCCAAGAAGGTCGAGCACCTCGTGGCCGAGCGCGACGCCAAGCTTCGCGACCTCGGCCAGAGGTACGCCCTGCGCGTATCTCTCGAGCCTCTGGCCGCCGTCGCGATCACGGTTCCCGCCGCATGGGTGCGGCTTCGTGCGCGGCGGCGCAAGAGGGAGGGCGAGCTGATGCTGCGGCTGCCGGCGGGTGCTGCGGCGCTCGATCGGCTGTCATGCGCTGCATGCGGTGAGGTCGCGGCACGTCCGGCGCTCTGCGACGACGCATTGCACGTGCTCTGCGAGGCCTGCGTACCCCAGGTGCATGGGCGACCTCCCTGCAGCGCGTGCCAAGACCGACGAAGCACCGGGTGATCTCGGAATCGGCTACCTGCCGCGCGAGCGGATCCTTGGTTGGGCCGTCAGCCCCTATCGGAGTGGATCACGATCGCGCGCACGTCCGCTCAGCATGGCGATCATCCACGACGCTTGCCCGCGCGAGAGCCCCTTCGGGAGAGGAACCCCGCGTCGTCGCAGGACGCCGAGCTGCTTCTCCGTCGGCTCCTGCCTGCGCCATCCGGCGTCCACCGTAAGGAGGGGGACGCAGCTAGCGCGGTGCCGTCGCACAAGGGCATCGACGGCGAGGACAGCGTGCTGGAGGTCCGTCGTTGGCTTCGGCTCGGGTGGGGCGCCGTCGCGCGGGTTTGCCACGGCGGCGCACCATCGGCCGAGGGTGTCCTCGCGCAGATCGATCCACTCACCGTCGGTGAGGTTCAGCCGGTAGCCCCCGCCTGGCGCCGAGCACCACGCGAAATCCGTGAACGGCGCGATCTCTGCGGGTGGCTCGAACCGGAACAGGTCGACGCGCTCGGCCACGTGCTGAAGCTCAGCGGCCGCTTGGACACGGCTGACGTCGACCCAGGGCAACTCCACGGTCACCCGGTCCAACCGGTCGACCACCTCGATGGCGCTGTGCCCCGCGAGATCGAGCAAGTCGGGCAGGTCGAACAGGGAGTTCAGGCCCGCGAGCCTGTGGCGCGCGCTGTTGTCGACTATGTCGATAACTAGGAGGTCGCTCTTCCTTTCGTGCAGGCGCGTCCCTCGACCGACCATCTGGGCGTACAAGAGCTGCGACCGCGTCGGCCGGGCCATCAGCACGCAGTCGACGCGCGGTTCGTCGAAGCCTTCGGTGAGCACGTTGCAGTTTGTCAGGACCGAGACCTCGCCATCTCGGAACCGTCGAAGCGCCTCCCTTCGCTGCTCGGGCGTCATCGCACCCCACACCGCCGCCGCCGGTACCCCTCGCTGCACGAACGCATCGGCAAGTGCATGCACGTGCGCGACGTTGACCCCGAAGACGAGCGCACGACGGTTCGGGGCGTACTGCCGGTACGCGTCCACGACGAGCCCGTTGCGTTCGGCGACGTCGACCGCACGGGCGAGGTCGCTCTCGACGAAGTCGCCGTGGCGCAAGCGCACGTTGCCGATGTCGATGGACGTGTGCACTCGCCACCCGCGCACCGGGCAGAGGTACCCCTTGCGTACCATTTCGGGCAGGCTCCGGGCGTAGGCGATCTCCTCGAACACTTCGGCGAGCGTCTGGTTGTCGCCGCGCCGAGGCGTTGCGGTGAAGCCGACGAGGAGCCGCTTGGTGCCTTTGTGGAAGAGGCCGAAGTGGTCGAAGACGCGGCGGTAGGTCGTCGCGACGGCGTGGTGCGCCTCGTCGACGACGATCAGGTAGAATTGCTCGGGGTCCAGCCGAAGCAGGCGGCTGCTCGCCTCGCGACCCACGGTCGGCACCGATGCCAGAACGATGCGCGTGTCGGGCGGCGCAGACCGGCTGCCCTGCTCGATGCCGATGGGGAGGCCCGGTGCGGCGGCCGCGAACTTGGCTGCCGCCTGGTCCAGCAACTCCTGCCGGTGCGCGAGCACGAGCATCCGCTTCTTCATCTTGAAGAAACCGGGCATCGCGGCGAAGACCACGGTCTTGCCGGTTCCGGTCGGAAGCGAGACGAGCAGACGCCTCGCGCCCTGGCGGTAGCGGGCCCGCAGGTGCTGCAGACACTCGTGCTGGTAGGGGCGTAGCTTCATGCGGCGGGCCGGCACACGGTAGCTCGCGTGCCAGAGAGCAGCGATGACGCCTCGGCGCGCAGAGCTGAGGTCGCTTGGTCGTCGCATTGCTCCCGACCTTCGAGCCCGGTACGCTCGCCACGATGTCCGTTTTGTCGAGAACGCCCGGACAGTCCGTCTCCGTTTTCCCGGACCTGCTCACGACAGGTCAGGCGGGAGAGCTTTGCGCGGTGGACCCTCGCACCATCGCCCGATGGGCGGACCTGGGGCTCCTTCGAAGCCATCGCACCGCGGGCGGCAGGCGGCGGATGTTGCGCTCGGATCTGTTCGCCTTCATGCGCGAGCGCGGCATACCCGTCCTGGCTGGCGAGTCACCACACCACGCACGCTTCGCCGTCGTGGACGACGAGCCGGCGCTCGTCAGAGCTCTCTCACGGATGCTTGCACGGGTTGCACCTGGGTGCGACTGCCGCAGCGCGCAGGACGGATTCTCCGCCGGCGTGCTGCTCGCTTCGTTTCGCCCGGACATCGTGTTCCTCGACGTCGTCATGCCCGGGTTGTCCGGCGTCGAGGTGTGCGAACGCATCCGCGCCACGCCCGGGCTGCAAGCAACCGCGGTGGTGATCGTGAGCGGAGGCCTGACGGGGGCACTCCGCTCGCGGCTGACGGCCGCTGGCGCTGACAGGCTCATCGCCAAGCCGTTTGACCGAGACGACATCGAGTCTGCGGTTGCAGATCTTGTCGGAGCCCATCGGGGGTCAGCGGTTCGGGCGGTCCACGGCGGGAACACGACATGAACGAGACGCCGCGTCAGGTGGGGGGGCTGCGCGCGGATCGCATGGCAAGCCTGATCGTCACCGCAAGCTCGAAGGCCTACGCCATTCCCATCGCCCACGTCCTCGAGACGATGCGCCCGCTCCCGGTCGAGCCCATCGCGGACATGCCTGCGTTCCTACTCGGGCTTTCGGTGATCCGAGGCGCGCCAGTGCCCGTGGTGGACCTGGAGGCCGTGGTTGGCGTCCATCGTACGGACATGATCACCCGGTTCGTCTCGCTCGGGCTCGGGGAGCGGAGGGTCGCGCTCGCGGTAGGAGCGGTGATTGGCCTGCGCGAGCTGGACAGGGCCGACGTGACCCACATGCCCCCCCTCCTCGGCGAGGCCCGCAAGGACGTCATCGAGGCGATTGGCGTCCTCGATGCTCACCTTCTTCTGGTGCTCCGTGCGAGTTGGCTTCTGCCCGAGGAGATCTGGCAGGAGCTCTCTAGTAGCCGCGGGTCGCCCCCATGAGCGTTCTGCTGCAACGAGCCGACACCATGCGGTTTCGGACCCTGGTGAGCCGTCGCATGGGGCTCGCCTTCGAGGACGACAAGCTCGACTCCCTAGCCGAGGTCTTGCGCGAGCGGATCGAGGCCAGCGGGTCCGATCGAGCGGCCGCCTATCTGGAGCGGCTCTCCAGGGGAGAACCCGAGGAGGTGCGGGCCCTCGCCCGGCGCCTCACCGTCGGCGAGACCTACTTCTTCCGCTATCTTGATCATTTCCGCGCCTTCGCAGAAGTGGTCCTACCCGACCGTGCTCGGCATCAGGAGGGCCGGCGCCAGCTGCGGATCCTGTCGGCCGGATGCGCCTCCGGCGAAGAGGCCTACACACTGGCCATCCTCGTTCGTGAGCACCTGCCCAACGCGAACTCCTGGGACGTGCAGATCCGCGGAATCGACATCAATCCCTCGATGATCGAGAAGGCAGCGCTGGCTCGATACTCGGCCTGGTCTCTGCGCGAAACATCTGCGGAGATGCGCGAGCGCTACTTCCGGCCGCTCGGCCGCGACTTCCAGCTCGCAGAGAGCGTGCGTTCGTGCGTCTCGTTCGAAGAGCGAAACTTGCTCGACGATGACCCTTCGTTCTGGCAGCCCGACTCGTTTGACGTCGTGTTCTGCCGCAATGTGACCATGTACTTCACGCCCGATGTCATGCGCTCTGTCGTGGCGCGCATTTCGCCATCCCTGACCCTGGGCGGTTTTCTCTTCCTCGGACACGCGGAGACTTTGCGAGGCGTCTCCCAGGATCACCACCTCTGCCACACGCACAACACGTTCTACTACCAGCGCCGGGACACCGATCGCCGCATCGGCTCCGCTCCTGTCGCCAACGCCGAGCCTGCAGTAGCGTCAGACGTGTCTTCGCTCTCGACGGCGATCGGGCTCGCCGACTCGTCCTGGGTCGACGTCATTCAGGGGGCGTCGGATCGAATTGCCAAGCTCTCGCGCGACCCGCGGCCGTCTCCCTTGGCGCCGCCCGCAGCCATCGCCCAGCGCCCGGAGTGGGACTTGCGGCCCGCGGTGGAGATGCTCCGGCAAGAGCGGTTCGCGGACGCGATGGAGCTACTCCAGACGTTGCCCGCGGCCTCACGGACCGACGCGGACGCGCAGCTCCTCCGCGCCGTGCTCCTCACGAACGGCGGCAAGCTCGCGGAGGCCGAGAGCGTGTGCCAGCAGATCCTCGCCAGGGACGAACTCCACGCCGGCGCGCACTACCTCGTGGCTCTGTGCCGCGAGCACGCCGGGGAGCGTCGAGCGGCTGTCGAGCACGACCAGGCCGCTGCGTACCTCGATACGGGCTTCGCGATGCCGCACCTTCACCTCGGCCTGCTCGCGAGGCGATCCGGCGACCGCGAGCAGGCTCGGACGGAGCTCGAGCGAGCTCTGACGCTTCTCGCGCACGAGGATGCGTCGCGCATCCTCCTCTATGGTGGCGGGTTCCGTCGCGAGGCCCTCGTCGAGCTGTGCAGGGCCGAGCTGCGGGCGTGCGGGGGCGACTCATGACGGCGCCGTCCGGTCTCGAGCAGCGGCTCCTGGACCTTCGCCGCGCCTTCGACCAGGCATTCGCGGTCGCACCAAACACCACGGTCGAGACGTTCGAGGATCTCCTGGCGGTTCGCGTGGCCGGCGATCCCTATGCTCTGCGCGTCCGCGAGATCACGGGGCTCGTGGCCAGTCGAAAGATCGTGCCGCTTCCGAGCCGCAGGCCTGAGCTGCTCGGTATCGCCGGTAATCGAGGGAGCCTCGTCGCCGTCTACAGTCTGGCCGGGCTGCTAGGCTACGGCGCCGACTCGAAGCCGGCCTCATGGCTCGCCCTCGCTGGCGCCCACGAACCTCTCGGGCTCGGCTTCGAAGAGCTCGAAGGTTTCTTGCGCGTGCGATCGGGAGACGTGCACGTCGCACACCCGGCGGAAGGTGCGAGGCTGCACGTCGGGCAGGTCGTGATCGTGGGCAACAAGTCTAGCCAGTCACGTCGGGTCGTCGACATCCCATCGATGCTCGCAACACTCGATGTCCACGCCGGTGTCGCCGGCCCACCCAAGGAGTCGTGAGCGATGGCGCAGTCATGGACGTTCGGAAGGAAGATCGCGGCGGGGTTCGGGCTCTCCGTCGCGATTCTGGTCGTGGTCGGCTCGGTTGCGTATCGAAGCACGGACGTGCTGATCGCGAACAACGCGAACGTCGCGCATAGCCACCTGGTGCTCGAGGACATCACGCAACTCCTGTCGCTCATGAAGGACGCCGAGACCGGGCAGCGTGGCTTCGTGATCACGGGCGACGAGACCTTCCTCGCGCCCTACAGCGATGCGCTCGCCCCCCTGCCCAGAACGGTCGCCAACCTGCGCGCCCTGACCGCCGACAACCTGCGCCAACAGCGGCGCATCGACGAAGCTGAGCCGCTCATCGCGGCCAAGCTGGCTGAGCTCAAGCGGACGATCGAGGCGCGCCGGACCCAGGGCTTCGACGCCGCGGAGAAGGTCGTTCAGGCCGGCGAAGGCAAGAAGGCGATGGATGATCTGCGCAAGGTGCTAGGCGCCATGGACCAGGAGGAGCGCGACCTGCTCAGGACGCGGAGCGAGAACGCCGAGGCCAGCGCGAGCGGCGCGAAGACGACGATCTCGCTCGGCGCCCTTCTGGCGCTCTTGCTGGTGAGCGGCGCCGGGTACGTCATCACTCGCTCGCTGAACCACCAGCTTGGAACCGCCATCTCCAGCATCCGGAGTTCTTCGGCGGAGCTCCAGGCGGCCGCCACGCAACAAGCGTCGGGCAGCCGCGAGCAGTCGTCGGCGACCAGCGAGGTGTCGACGACCATTCGCGAGCTCCTCGCCACGTCGAAGCAGATTGCGGAGAGCGCCCAGCGCGTCGCGCGGATCGCCGAGGAGACGGCTGGCGGGGCGCGCACGGGCGACCTGACCGTGCAGCGAGCACAGGATGCGATCGCGGGTATCAAGCGCCAGGTCGACCTCGTCGTCGGCCACATGCTCGATCTCGGGAAGAAATCGCAGCAGGCGGGCGGGATCCTAGAGATCATCAACGAGCTGGCGGAGCAGACCAACATCCTCGCCATCAACGCGTCGATCGAAGCCGCGGGTGCCGGCGAGAGCGGAAAGCGCTTCGCCGTTGTGGCGGACGAGATCCGCAAGCTCGCTGACCGCGTAGGGGGCTCCACCAAGGAGATCCGCGGCTTGATCGAGGACATCCGCGCCGCGGTCAACACGACCGTCATGGCGACCGAGAGCGGCACGAAGGCGGTCGAGGCCGGCACCCGCCAATTCGGCGAGGTGACCGCATCGTTCAGGCAGATCGCGGGCCTGGTCGGGACGACCACGGAGGCGGCTCGCGAAATCGAACTGAGCACCAAGCAGCAGACCACTGCGGTCGAACAGGTCAACGTCGCCATCTCCAACGCGGCCCAGGCGACCAAGGAGAACGAGGCGAGCTCGAACCAGACTCTCCAGACAGCCACGCAGCTCGCCGACCTGTCACGCGACCTCGTCAAGCTCATTCGGCAGGGCGACGCTACACAGGCATGAACAAGGACCCCTACAGATACTTCCGTATCGAGGCGCGCGAGCTGCTGGAGGGGCTCGGCAGCTCCGTGCTTGCTCTGGAGAAAGCGCCTTCGGACAAGGACGTCATCGGGCGTCTCCTGCGCCTGGCACACACCCTCAAGGGCGCTTCGCGCGTCGTGAAGCTTGCCGCAATCGCGCAGGACGCGCACGCGATCGAGGACGTCCTGGCGCCGTTCCGCGACGCAGCAACTCCGGTTCCGCAGGCAGGCCTCAATCGTTTGCTCGAGCTCGTCGACGGCATCGGCGCGCGCATCGCGTCAATCGATCCCGCCTCGGAGCCCCAGAGGGCCCCCCTCCCCGGGCTGGCTCCCGAAGAGGCTTCCGAGACGGTCCGTGTCGAGATCGACGAGGTGGACCACCTCCTCGAGAGGGTCACGGAGGCGACCGTGCTCTTCGACGTTCTTGCTCGCCAGAGCTCGAGCCTCGAGCACGCGCATCGCCTCGCCGAGATCATCGTCGACCAGCTCGGGCCGCGTCGTGCGGGCGAGGTGGGCGGGGGGGTCACTCGGGAGCTCGTGGCCAAGATCTCCTCTCTGGCCGAGGAGCTCAGCGATTCGCTGGGGCGGATCCGCCGCGATGTCGCGAGCGGCTTCGAGCAGGTGAGCAGCGAGCTCACGCAGGTGCGCGACACCGCGAACCGGCTGCGGCTCATGCCAGCGGGCTCGGTCTTTCCTTCGCTCGAACGAGCCGCCCGTGACGCCGCGCACTCGGTCGGAAAGAAGATCGCGTTCGACGCGTCGGGGGGAGACATCCGCCTCGACGCACACGTACTTGCCGCGCTGCGTGATGCGCTGATTCACGTCGTGCGAAACGCCGTGGCGCATGGGATCGAGAGCGAGCCGGAGCGCGCGACCGCTCGCAAGCCAATCGCCGGGCGGGTCGCGCTGTCGGTGGAGCGACGCGGCCATCGCATCGCCTTCGTCTGCCGCGACGACGGACGGGGCATTGACGTCGAGGCCGTGCGACGAGTCGCGGCGAGCCGCGGCCTGCTTCCACTCGCCGCGTCTCCGCCGGACACGCAGGAGGTGCTGCGCCTGCTTCTGCAGGGCGGCTTGACGACGGCTTCCACCTTGACGGAGGTGTCGGGGCGCGGCGTGGGGCTCGACGTGGTGCGCGAGACTGCGGCACGTCTCAAAGGAGAGACCACCCTTCGCACCGAGCCTGGGGTCGGCGCGACGATCGAGATCTGCGTGCCCGTATCTCTGTCGTCGTTGCCCGCGCTGCTGGTGGATGCCGCCGGGATCGCGGCATCGCTGCCGCTCGACGCCGTGCGCCAGACGTTGCGCCTGGCCGCCTCGGACATTGCACGGTCCGCCGATAGCGACTCCATCGTCTACGAGGGGAACGTCATTCCGTTCGTTCCCCTGGCCCGAGCGTTGCGTCGGCAGGCAAGCTCCGATCGCGGAAAGCGCCATTGGTCCGCCATCGTCGTGCAATCCGGGGCGGCCCTCGCAGCCATAGGCGTCGACAGGCTCCTGGGAACTGCGAACGTGGTGGTGAGGCCCGTGCCCTCCCGGGCCGATGTGGACGCTATCGTCGCGGGGGCAGCGCTGGACTCCGAGGGTCATCCGCAGCTGGTGCTGGACCCGGCGGGGCTCGTCGCAGCAGCACAGGTCGGACGGGGTGCGTTCGCCGATCCGGAGTCCGCTCCACGCTGGCCGGTGCTTGTCATCGACGACTCGCTCACTACGCGCATGCTGGAACAAAGCATCCTGGAGTCGGCCGGGTACCAGGTCGAGCTGGCGACCTCCGCGGAAGAAGCCCTGGGCAAGGCGAGAGACCGGCGCTACGGCCTCTTCGTCGTCGACGTCGAGATGCCGGGGATGGATGGATTCGAGTTCGTGGCGCGCACGCGAGCGGACCCCCTCCTTCGCGAGACCCCCGCCATCCTGGTCACTTCACGTGGATCGGGAGAAGACCGGCAGCGCGGAAGGGACGCCGGAGCCCGGGGTTACATCGTCAAGGGCGAGTTCGACCAGGGCCACCTCCTTCAGACCATCCGGGACCTCATCGGGGAAGGAAAATGACGCGCGTCCGGGTTCTGGTGGTCGAAGACTCCGTGACCGTGCGCAAGCGCCTGATCGAGGTGCTCGCAGGCGATCCGGATCTCGAGGTCGTCGGAGAGGGGGAAGATGGCAAGGCGGCCATCGAGCTGTGCCAGAAGCTCCGGCCCGACGTCGTGACGCTCGACATGATGCTCCCGGTGATGACGGGGCTCGCGGCGACCGAGTACATCATGGCCCATTGCCCGACTCCCATCCTGATCGTCTCGGCCTCGACCAACCGGGGCGAGTTGTTCCGGACGTACGATGCTCTTGCCGCTGGGGCGGTGGACGTCCTCGAGAAGCCCGGGGAGAACGACGTCGCCGACGACTGGGAGCGGAGATTTCTGTCGACCGTCAAGCTCGTCTCGAGAATCAAGGTCATCACGCACGTGCGCGCCAAGCTCGCAGCCCGCGGGTCAGAGCTCGCAGCCTTGACCTCTCGCGAGCCGAGCGCGGAGCGGCCACGTTGCGCAACCGTGGCGATCGGCGTCTCCACCGGAGGCCCCGCAGCGATCCAGCAGATCCTGCGGGGGCTGCCGCCACGCTTCCCGCTCCCCATTCTCCTCGTGATCCACATCGGCGAGCCATTCGGAGCGGCGCTCGCGGAGTGGCTCGACGCTCAATCGCACATGCGCGTGGCCTACGCGAGAGACGGCGAGGCCCTTCCCCCCGTCGGCGAGGGTCGCGTCATCATGGCTCCGCCCGACGTTCACCTGGTACTTCGAGGAGGCAGACTTCGACTCCTCACGACTCCGGAGCGGCACTCCTGCCGACCTTCCGTAGACGTGCTCTTCGAGTCGGTCGCAGCGGAGCTGGGGGAGCGGGTGGCTGCTTGCCTGCTCACCGGCATGGGGAAGGACGGCGCCGCCGGGCTCCTCGAAGTGCGGCGCGCGGGTGGAGTCACCCTCGCCCAGGATGAGGCCACGTCGGTCGTGTTCGGCATGCCGCGGGAGGCGATCCTGCTCGGAGGCGCGGAGCGCGTCCTTCCCCTCGAGCACTTTGCCCCAGCCATCGCAGCGCTCGCCACGGACCTGCGCCCAAGGGGACAAACGTGAGCCCGAGCGCGCTCATCGTCGATGACAGCCTCACGGTCCGCATGGACCTGAAGGCGGCCTTCGAGGCAGCGGGCTTCTTGGTCCGGTTGTGCGCCACGGTGTCCGAGGCGCGCGAGGCCATCGAGCACGAAATGTTCGCCGTGATCGTCCTGGATGTGGTCCTGCCAGACGCGGATGGCGTGGACTTTCTGGCGGAGGTTCGACGCGGGAGCCGGACCCCGGCGATTCCGATCATGCTCCTGTCCACCGAAGCTGAGATCCGCGACCGCATCCGCGGTCTAGAGACTGGCGCGGACGAGTACATCGGCAAACCCTATGACGCCGCCTACGTCGTGGCACGGGCCAAGGAGCTGACTCGCAAACAGAGGGTGGACCCACCCCCGGACACGCGGCTGACCGTGCTGGTCATCGACGACAGCCTGACCTTTCGCGAGGAGCTCAAGGACGCCCTCGAGTCCGTCGGATACACAGTCGTGACCGCTGGTACGGGCGAGGACGGCCTCCGCGTAGCCGCCGACCTGCGGCCCAGCGTGGTGGTCGTCGACGGAATGCTGCCGGGAATCGACGGGGCGACGGTCGTGCGCCGGATCCGACTGGACGCCGCGCTGCGGGGTACTCCGTGTCTCCTTCTCACCGCCTCGGAGGACCGCGACGCCGAGCTGCGGGCTCTGGACTCCGGGGTAGACGCCTTCGTGCGCAAGGACGCGGACATCGGTGTCATTCGGGCTCGGCTCGCCGCCATCGCGCGAAACGCTGTCGCGCTCCCGCGGGGCGACTCCCCCCGGAGTCTCCTCGGGCCGAAGAAGATCCTCGCCGTCGACGACAGCCCGACGTATCTCAACGCCCTGGCCGACACGCTCCGCGACGACGGATACGACGTGGTGCTCGCAAGCTCCGGCGAGGAGGCCCTCGGCCTGCTTGCCCTGCAGGCCGTCGATTGCGTCCTGCTCGACCTGATGATGCCGGGGATCGGCGGGGAGGAGACGTGCCGTCGAGTCAAGGCGGCGCCGTCCGTGCGCGACACGCCGCTCATCATGCTCACCGCCCTCGACGATCGGGAGGCCATGATCCGCGGCTTGGGAGCGGGTGCCGATGACTTCATCGCCAAATCGAGCGATCTGGCGGTGCTCAAGGCGCGGGTCCTGGCGCAGATCCGTCGCAAACAGTTCGAGGACGAAAACCGCCACATTCGCGAGCAGCTCTTGCGCAAGGAGCGCGAGGCATCCGAGGCCCAGGCGTCGCGCGCGCTCGCCGAGATGCGTGCTCAGCTCCTGGTGGAGCTCGAGCACAAGAACCGTGAGCTCGAGGCGTTCAGCTACTCCGTGTCGCACGATCTGCGCGCGCCCCTGCGCGCCATCGATGGCTTCAGCCAGATCCTCCTGGAGGACTACGGCAAGCAGCTCGACGACAATGGGCAAGGTCACCTGCGCCGCATATGTGCGGCAGCCCAGCGCATGGGACACCTGATCGACGCGCTGCTCACCCTCTCGCGCGTCACGAGCGCAGGCCTCGAGCGAAAACCGGTGGATCTCGGGCTTCTCGCGACGGCGGTGGCGACGCAGCTACGCGCGACCCAGCCCGAGCGGCAGGTGGAGTTCATCATCGCCGAGGGCCTCGACGTGGAAGGGGACCCGCACCTTCTTCGCGCCCTGCTCGAGAATCTGCTGGGCAATGCCTGGAAGTTCACGCGGGATCGGTCCCCTGCCATCATCGAGCTCAGCGTGGTCGATGGCGCGGGCCCTGCCGTCTACAGCATTCGAGACAACGGAGCGGGCTTCGACATGGCCCACGCGAGCAAGCTCTTCGCTCCGTTTCAGCGACTTCACGCCGCTTCGGAATTTGCGGGGACGGGGATCGGACTCGCCACCGTCCAGCGCATCGTCGACCGGCACGGCGGGCGCGTCTGGGCGGAAGGTGCGGTCGACCAAGGTGCGACCGTCCATTTCACGCTGCCCGACCGGGCAGGAGAGGACAAGCGATGACGACAGGCAGAACGATCCTCCTCGTGGAGGACAACCCGGACGACGAGGAGCTCACGCTCCGAGCGCTCCGGAAGAACAACATCGCGAACCAGGTGGTCGTCGCACACGACGGCGTGGAAGCCCTCGACTACCTCCATGGGACCGGTCCGCACGCGGGTCGAGACACGACCTTCCAGCCGCAGGTCATGCTCCTCGATCTGCAGCTCCCTCGGATGGACGGTTTGGAGGTGCTGCGCAGGATCCGCGCTCACGACTTGACGAAGCATCTTCCGATAGTGGTGCTTACGTCTTCCAAACACGACGAGGACGTCATGCGCAGCTACGCGCTCGGGGCGAACGCGTACGTGCGGAAGCCGGTCGATTTTGCCGAGTTCTTGGAAGCCGTGAAGTACCTGGGGCTCTTCTGGCTCGTCCTCAATGAGGCCCCTGCCGGTCACCGGAGGGGCCCGTGAGCCTTCCGCTTCGCGTCCTGGTCGTCGATGACGTGGAGGATGACGCGCTCCTGGTCTTGCGCGAGTTGGAGCGGAGTGGCTCCAAGCTGGTCTGGGAGCGAGTCGAGGACGCGTCGTCGCTGCGCGACGCGCTCGCCCGCGGCCCGTGGGATCTGGTGATTTCCGACTGGGCCATGCCCCGATTCAGCGCCATCGAGGCACTCTCCGTCGTGAAGGAGAGCGGTCTCGACCTGCCGTTCATCATGGTCTCCGGCACGGTCGGCGAAGAGGCGGTCGTCGCAGCCCTCCACGGAGGTGCGCACGACTTCGTGTCCAAGGACAAGCTCGGCCGCCTAGTGCCGGCCGTCACGCGGGAGCTTCGTGAGCGCGAAGAACGCGAGGCGCGACGCAGAGCCGAGGACGAGGTACGAAAAGCCGCGGAGCGCTACCGCCTGCTGTTCGAGAGTAGCCCGCTCCCCATGTTCGTCTACAGCACCGCGTCGCTCGCGTTCCTGGCGGTGAACGAAGCTGCGACGCGATACTACGGCTACAGCCGCTCCGAGTTCGCCACCCTGACCGTCAGGGATATCCAGGTATCCGAGGATACCGCCGCGTCGCTCGAACGAGACCCGTACCTACCCTCGTTCGAAGGAGCTGCTTTGTGGCACCACCGCAAGAAAGACGGTTCGCTCATTGCGGTGGAGACGAGCGCGCACGGCTTTGAGTTCGAGGGCACGCCCGCGCACCTCGTGCTGGCAAACGACGTGACGAAGCGCCTGCGCGCGGAGGAGTCGCTGCGCAAGACCGAGCAGCAACTTCGTCAGGCTCAGAAGATGGAGGCCATCGGCAATCTGGCTGGCGGCGTCGCCCACGACTTCAACAACCTCCTGTCGGTCATCCTGAGCTACAGCTCCTTGCTCGCCGAGGACATGACCGCGAGCGATCCCAGGCGCGCCGATCTCAAAGAGATCGAGGCGGCGGGCAAGCGCGCGGTGGATCTCACCCGGCAGCTTCTCGCCTTCAGCCGCCAGCAGATCCTTCAACCCCGAGTGGTAGACCTGAACGAGGTCGTGACGGGCATGGAGCGAATGCTCCACCGTCTTCTCGGTGCGGACCTCGAGCTGACCGTCCTCCTGGCCCCGTCGCTCGGCAAGGTGAAGGTCGATCCAGGTCAGATGGAGCAGATCGTCATGAACCTCGCGGTGAACTCCCGCGACGCCATGCCGCAGGGAGGCAAGCTGACCATCGAGACGGACAACGTCGAGCTGGACGACGGGTACGCCGCCGCGCACGTGGGTGTGCGCCCGGGACCACACGTCATGATGGCGGTTACGGATACCGGAACCGGAATGGACAAGGTGACGCTCTCGCGGATGTTCGAGCCGTTCTTCACGACGAAGGAGAAGGGCAAGGGCACGGGCCTCGGCCTCGCAACCGTCTTCGGAATCGTGCAGCAGAGCGGCGGGAGCGTCTGGGTGTACAGCGAGCCCGGCAAGGGCACGACCGTGAAGGTCTACTTTCCGCGAACCGACTCAGCGCTCACGGAGGTGCACCAAACGACACCGCCGATGACCGGCCCCCTGGGCGGCACCGAGACCATCCTGCTGGTCGAGGACGAGGACAGCGTGCGCGTCCTGGCTCGCACCATCCTTCGACGCCACGGTTATCACGTCCTGGAAGCCCAGAGCGGGGGCGACGCGCTTCTCATTTGCGAGCAACACGGCGCGACGATCCACCTCATGCTCACCGACGTGGTCATGCCTCGCATGAGCGGACGACAGCTCGCCGAGCGCCTCCAGACCATCCGGCCGGCGATGAAGGTGCTCTACATGTCCGGGTACACCGACAACTCGATCGTCCACCACGGTGTTCTGGACTCCGGCGTCGCGTTCTTGCAGAAGCCCATCACGCCGGATTCGCTAGCTCGGAAGGTGCGTGAAGTCCTGAACATGGAAACACACCCGGCGGAGACCACATGAAGTCGCAACCTACTACCGACGTACGAGTGCTCCTCGTGGACGACGATCGGGCCGTGGCGCGCTCATACCAGGCCGCGCTGGCCCGAAACGGCTGGACCGTCGAGACGTCGGCCAACGGAAGACAAGCCATCGAGCGCGTCAAGGCGTCGTCGTTCGACGTGATCTTGAGCGACATCTCGATGCCGGAGATGAATGGCTTGGAGTTTCTTCGCGCCGTGCGCGATCACGATCTCGACGTGCCCGTGATCCTGATGACCGGCGAGCCAGGGCTGGACTCTGCAATTCGCGCTGTCGAGTACGGCGCATTTCGCTACCTGGTGAAGCCGGTCGACGTGGACGCCCTGCGGGAGACAGCCCATCGTGCGGCGAGGCTTCACCAGATGGCAAAGCTCAAGCGTGCGGCGCTGGATCTGGGCGGTCCAGACGGCCAGCGGCTCGGGGATCGCGCCGCGCTCGAGAACCGGTTCTCCTCGGGCATTGACCTTCTGTGGATGGCGTTCCAACCGATCGGCGGATGGCGACAGCGGCTCGTCTTCGGCTACGAAGCACTCCTTCGGTCGGACGAGCCGTTGATGAAGAACCCCGCCGAGATCCTCGACGCGGCCGAGAGGCTCGGGCGCATCCACGAGCTTGGCCGAGCAGTCCGCGCCCGCGTGGCCGCGGCGGCGGCCGAGGCTCCCGCGGGGGCGAAGCTGTTCGTGAACCTGCACTCGGCCGATCTGAACGACGAGGAGCTGTACTCGGCGCAGGCGCCGCTCTCGAGGATCGCGGGTCGGGTGGTGCTGGAGGTGACGGAGCGAGCGTCGCTTTACGGCGTGAAGAACGTCGCGGCTTGCGTCGCGAAGTTGAAGGCGCTCGGGTTTCAGATCGCCATAGACGACCTGGGCGCCGGCTACGCGGGGCTCACGAGCTTCACGCAGCTCGATCCCGAGGTCGCCAAGCTCGACATGTCGCTCGTGCGCGGCGTCGATGCAGACCCAAGGCGGCAGAGCATCGTGCGGTCCATGACGAGGTTGTGCGACGACCTGGGCATCATGGTGATCGCCGAGGGAGTCGAGACGCCGGGGGAGCGCGACACGCTGGCGGAGCTTGGGTGTGACCTGCTTCAGGGCTACCTGTTCGCAAGGCCGCAGAGGGGGTTCACGGAACCGCAATGGTGACTGGCTTGGCGTGTCGGGCATGTTGTAGCGCTCACCCGTCTCCGCGCCGTCGCTGGGGCCGGCGATGCGCGTCGTCGTCGCGTCGTTCTTGAGATCGTGCACCGTCAGGTGGAGACTCTGGTCGGAGAGCGCAGGGTCATGCGGTGCTCGTGCTCG
>VFSW01005775.1_pt1 | contig 18251 bp, 17 predicted proteins | sample 5358111 | NCBI WGS metagenome assembly VFSW01 (sample SAMN11554181, study PRJNA540505) | mine drainage metagenome | isolation source: sediment from site ElyBrook_90M | place: USA: Ely Copper Mine, Vershire, VT | collected 2017
CTATAATGCGAAACTATGGAACCGAAACAGTCCATCATCCCGGCTGAACCGATTGCCCACCGGCGCCCCCGCGGGCAGCAGCCATGGCGCGCCTCGATCGACGACCTCGCGATCATCCAGCGGCTCGGTGATCTCTGCGCGTCGACATCCATGATCTGCGACGCGCTCGGCATCAGCCCGCAGACGTATCATCGCGCCCGCAACCAACAGCATAAATTTTTCGACGAACGCATCGAGGAGGCGCTCCGGGCAGGCAAGCGCGACCGAGCCCTGCGATTGCTGCGCCAGGCCGAACTAGTTGAGGCCGGCGTCGCCACGAACGCGACAACGCCAACGCGGCGGGCGCCTGGCGGCGATGTCCAGGCCCAGGCGCTTTTCCTCCAGCACATCTTGAGGCGCGACGATGATCAAAGCGCGGCATCCCTACAGGCGAACGCGGGCCAAACAGACGAAATTGTTTTCCGACGAGTCACTACTCGACCCAAGCGAGATGCCATCGAAGAATAAAATCGAGGTGTCGATAAACTGGCATCCGGATCAGGCCAAGGTTTTTGATTCACGTTCGAGGTTTAAGGTGGTTTTCTGCGGCCGGCGCTGGGGCAAAACGCGCGGTGCGGTGACGTGGCTTGTTGTGCGCCTGTTTGAACGCAAGAAAAAACTCGGTTGGTGGGTTTCGCCAACGTATCGGCAGGCCAAAATTGCTTGGCGCTATTTTTTCATGTTGTTCCGCAAGAGTGGCCTCATTGCTTCGTTCAACAAGTCCGAACTCACCATCCAATTGATTCAGGGCCGGCGCATAGAATTTCGATCAGCTGACACGCCGGAAAATTTACGCGGCGAAGGCGTTGACGAATTGGTGCTCGATGAGTTCGCCGACCAGCCACAGGCCGTTTGGATTGAGGTTCTGCGGCCAGCCCTGATGGACAGCAAGGGCGAAGCTGTTTTCATCGGGACGCCCAACGGCATGAATTGGGCGACCGACCTTTTCAATGTGGCGAAGTCTGCCGATGGCAAAGAATGGTCTGCGTGGCAATTCAGCACCTATTCCAACCCCTACATAGACCACGATGAGATCAAGGCCGTTGAGGCAGGCACGCCTCAATCCGTTGTGCGCCAGGAAATTTATGCCGAACCAACGCAGAACGCGTCCGCCGTTTTCAGAAATATCGACGAGATCTCCGTTCTACAGCCTCAACCGCCAACGCCAGGTGTGCGGTACACGATGGGCGTTGATCTCGCGAAATACAAGGACTTCACTGTTATCGCGGTTTTCAGCGGCATGGACCAGGTCTATTTGGAGCGATTCAACCAAATCGATTGGTCGTTGCAGGAGCGGCGTATCGTCGAGTGCGCGAAACGCTTCAACAATGCCAACGTCATTGTAGACAGCACTGGCCTTGGAGACGTAATATTCGAACGCCTTAAAAAAGCCGGCTTGCGCGTATCGCCGTACCAACTCAATCAGTCAAGCAAAAAAGAACTGATTGATACGCTGAGTGTACGGTGCGACCAGAAAGAAGTGCACCTGCTGGATGACGCCGTCCAGCGCGCCGAGCTAAACGGCTACGCCTACGAGCTTACGCACGGAGGCCGGCTTCGGACAAATGCTCCAAGCGGGATGCACGATGACACTGTCATCGCCGTTGCGCTTGCGACGTACGGCAACGTGCCAGGTACGATGGCGATCCAGGATTTTTATCGCGACCAGACAGAGCAAATGCTGGCATCGTTGCCGCCGGAAGAGCGCGAAAGCGTCCGGCGCACGATAGCTACGCGGCAGAAACAGATTGATGTCATTTTCCATGGAGCCAAACGATGACTACAGTGAAACTATCGGCGGTTGCGTCAGAACATCGGCACCTCTGTACGCCGGATTTGTTTCTGGCCAAAGAGAATTGCCGGCACTGCTACGGCCGCGGGTACACTGGGTTTGCGACGATTGCCTCCTCCCACAACGGGCATACCGTTAAGCGTGTTGAGCCAAAACAATGGTGCTCGTGTGTCGCGGTGGACATAGACAGGCTCGCTGAACGCATGACGGCCGCGCGTAATGCGTGGCTGAATGAACATCCAGAGGACGTCTTAGGAATCGAGGTCCACGATGCCAACCCCGCGTGAGAAATCCGGCAACGATGTTGATCCGCTGACGGTCCAGCGAGCTAGCGGGGTCGGCGCCAAGCTGATAACCACCGCATCGCAGATCAAGGGGATTTTGCAAACATGGTTCGGCCCGCAAGACCCCCTGACGCCTGTTGCACCGAACGACGCGAAGGGCCGTACCTGGGAATACACGCCAGGGTACAACCTACTGTCAGGTGCAAAAACTCGCCCGCTGGAATCGCTGAGTTTCGGTGATTTGCGGATGCTGGCGCGCAACCTTGATATTTGCGCGCTCGCCATCGAGACACGCAAAGACCAGATGGAGACCATCGATTGGGAGTTTCGCGTCAAGGGCGAACCAAAGCGGAAAAATGCGAGCAAAGACCCGCGGCTTAAGATTCTGGAGGATTTTTTTTCGTTCCCGGACAAAGACGCTGGCTTGTCATTTAAGCGGTGGATGCGGAAGCTGAACGACGATATTCTCGTCATCGATCAGCCCGCGATCCACAAGGTCGTCGACAGGCTAGGCCGCCCATATGCATTCCGCATCATCGATGGAGCGACCATTAAGCCTCTCATCGATCAGTACGGATTGCCGCCAGCGGCACCGAATCCGCGGTATCAGCAATGGCTTTATGGTGTGCCGGCCGGCGATTTCTCTGCGAATGAATTGATGGTGATGCCACGCAACCCGAGGCCCGACAAACTCTACGGATTTTCGCCGGTCGAGCAGGTGTACGTGACGGTTAACATCGGTATTCGCCGGCAGCTATTGAATCTGAACCGATACACCGAAGGGACGATTCCCGAGGCGATGGTTTCGTGCCCTCCTGACTGGACCGCAGAACAGATCGCAGCGTTCCAAGTGTGGTTTGATTCGCTGCTGACCGCGAATTACGGGCAGCAATCGAAGATGAGATTCATGCCGGCGGGTATCGACAAGGCCGTTTTCCCCAAGAATTTCAGCCCAGCGGATGAATATGACAACTACATTGCCAAGGTCATCTGCTACGCATTTTCGCTGCCGAGCACGTGGCTGACCGAAAAAGCGAATCGTGCCACTGCCGAGGTCGCGGCGGATCAGTCCACAGCAGAAGGGCTGATGCCGTTTATCGAGTTTTGGAAGGAAATTTGGGCTGCGTTGATTATGTGGGGTTGGGGCTGGACGGACATCGAGTGCGTCCCCCAGCAACGAAAAGAAATCGATGTCCTTAAACAAGCCCAGGCCGAGGATATCCGAATCAAGAATGGGTCCGCATCAGTCGATGAGGTCCGCATCGACAACGGAGAACAGCCGATCGGCCAGGGGCCAGCCGTGTTTGTGCCGGCGATTGGATACGTGCCGATTGGGTCCGATGCGCCGAAGCCGGCATCGCAGGAGTCCGCGCCAGACCAGGCCGAGAAGTTAGCCAAGATAGAAAAAAAAAAGCTAAAAATGCTGCCGATGACTGGGCACCAGAAAATCGAACGGCATCTCGCAAGCGTCCTTACTAAGTTTTTCGCCAAGCAGGCGCGTGTGTGGGCAAATGAATTGGCGAAGGTTGACAAGCCAAAGCTCCAATGGTCGGAGCTTATCCCCGTCTTCGAGCCGCAGATTTTGGCGGTTATGAAGCGGGCCGGCCTCGCTGCGCTCGCGCAGATCGATGTCACCGATGAGGCGATCACTGATATGGTGTCGGAGGATTCGGTGGCTTACGCGAAGGAACGCGCGGCCGAGCTCGTGGGGATGCGCTGGAACGGGACCGAGTACGTCGAGAATCCAGACCCGGAATGGGCGATTACGACGACAACCCGGGATGCACTTCAGCGCGTTGTCGCGGACGGAACGGAGAATCAGATATCCGCCGATGCCCTGAAGCAGGCCATCATCGATGATCCAACCTTCGGGCCGGCCCGGGCTGAGATGATCGCCCGGACGGAGCTTGCGTTCGCGCATACTCGCGGGAATCTCGCGGCCTGGAAACGCTCTGGCCGGGTCAAAAGCAAGGAATCTATTTTGTCATCCGGGCATGATGACGATGACGAATGCGATATGAATGCAGATGCTGGCGAAGTCCCGATTGACGACGATTTCCCCAGCGGGGATGACGGACCGCCCTACCACCCCAATTGCGAGTGTGCGCTTCTTGCGGTGATCGAATGAAGATCCATCCGCAGATGATCGCAACGGTCCAGATGATCGAGCGATTGAGACGGGCGCGCGTGGTCCGCAAAATGGAAATCCGTTTCGACGCAAACGGAATTTCGAGGGTGTGGCTGGATGGCATCGAATGTTCCAGTCAGTTTGTTGGCTGCTGGAATCCTCTTGACACACGGCCAGAAAATAAGGTAGCGTTACCTAACTGAATACCTGTTGCTCGCCAAAAACGGGCGTTTCTGCGGATGGACCGCGGGAACGCCCGTTTTTTGTTTGAGGTCCCCATGAATATTTTTTTGCGTCTGTCGAAAATTGACGCGCAGAAGCGCGAAGTGTGGGGAACGATGACCCAAGAACTGCTGGACAAATCCGGCGAGGTCATGGACTACGCGAGCTCGAAGCCGAATTTCGAGAAATGGTCCAACGGGTTCCGCGAGGCCACGGCGGGCGAATCGCTTGGGAATGTCCGAGAAATGCACGGTGCGTCCGCAGTCGGGAAGCTGATCGCCATGCAATTCGACGATTCCGCCAAAAAAATCGATGTTGGTGCGAAAATCGTTGATGACGCTGCATGGAAAAAGGTCCAGGAAAATGTTTACACCGGGTTTTCGATCGGAGGCGGATACGAGAAACGCTGGGAGGACGGCGCACTGAAACGATACACGGCCATGCCCGCCGAGGTTTCGCTCGTTGACAATCCGTGCCTCCAAACCGCGACCTACACGATGGTAAAGTCCGATGGCATTGTTGAGGAACGCCATTTCTCGAAGGTCGCAACACGTCCCGATGTGGACACCGCGGACAAAAAAGAAGCCGAACGCAAATACGGCAACGTCACCTACGCCGACGAGAAGAACAAAAAATATCCGCTGGACACTGCGGCCCATGTGCGCGCCGCGGCCTCGTATTTCGGGATGCCGAAAAACCGCGCCCAATACGATGCCGCAGACATCAAGACCATCCAAACCCGCATCGATGCGGCCGAGAAAAAATTCGGTATCGGCAAGAAAAACGCCAAGAAAACCGTTGAGGATGCGATCCAATCGCTCCAAGCGGCCAGCCTGCACAAGCTCGCTGACCCGCTTCTGGCCGCGCATGGATTCGCTGAAATGAACAAGGGGCTCTACGATGTGGCGAGCCTTGCAATCAGCTTGCAGGGAATCCACAACGCGGTTTTGACCGCGCAAGCCGAACAGGCGCAAGAAGGCGATGATTCCAAGGTCCCGGCGATGCTCGCCGAGGTCCGCGACAAACTCAGCGAGGCCCTGGTGTCCATGGCCGAAGAAGAAACTGAGGAACTCAACCCCACCGAGAGCGAGGATGACATGACCCCCACCGAGAAAATGGCGAAGGCGCTGGCCCTCATGGCCGAAGTTCACGGCGAGATGGCGCTGAACAAGGCCGTGACCGGCAAGGAGCACAAGGAAGCGCTCCAGAAGATTCACGACCACACCGTTGCGATGGGCGCCGGGCACAACGATCAGCATGACGAGGAACTCAAGAAGGACGGCTGGAAAAAGCCCGAAGAAAAAGAGAAAGACAAGCCCGAAGACAAGAACGACGAATCGGCCGAGAAGATGATGAAGACGCTGCTCGATCGGATCGCCGCGCTCGAAGGCCAGCCTGCCGCTCCCAAGGGCGCGTCGCCGGTGGTCGTCGCTGTGTCCAAAGATGCCGACAATGAAGCGTCCCGCGCGGCTGCGGTCAAAAAGGATATGACCCCGTTGGACCTGGTGAAAGAGGCCGCGCGCAACGCCGTTCCGCTCACCCCTGACGACCTGATGAAACTGGCGCGCTAACGCGCAAAAAAGGAGAATGCCATGACCAGAGAAACCATCGAGGCCCTCAAGGCCCAACTAAACAGCGCGAGTTTCGATCCCAACTCGCTGGCGAAGGCGATCACGCAGTCGACCGGCCTCGTGGCCATCGACCTGGAAGCGCCGAGCAAGAAGCTCTACCCCGTTTTGACGCCGATGCGAAATGAACTGCCGAGGTTCAGCGACAAACGCGGGGGCACTGCGGTGCAGTGGCGCGGCGTTTTGGCGCAAGGGCCCAGCGCCGGCGCGGGGACGCCGGCTTATCAGATCGGCGTCGCGGAAGGCCAGCGGAACGCGCCATACAATCTTGCTACCGCGAACTACTCCGCGGGCTATAAGAGCATCGGCATTGAACAGAGCGTGACGTTCGAGGCCGATTACGCGGGCCAGACGTTCGAGGACATGAAGGGCCTCGCGGTCCTGGCGAATCTCCAAACGCTGATGGTTAAGGAGGAGCAACTTTTAGTCGGCGGCAACAACAGCATCAGCCTCGGCACCACCCCGAGCCCGACCACCAGCACGGCGGCCACCGGGGGCTCGATCCCGGCGAGCACCAATGTTTTCGTCTCGTGCGTCTATTTGTCGTACGAGGGATTCCAAGCCGCAACGCTGTCCGGCGGCGTGACCACGCCGTTCACGCGCACCAACGCTGACGGGACCACGACCACCAGCGGATACGGGTCGGCGCAGATTTGTGCCACGCCGACCACGCAGGCAACGGCGGCCGGCACCTCGACGAACACCGTGACGGCGACCGTGGCCACCAAGGCCGGCGCGGCGGCGTATGCGTGGTTCTGGGGTCCGACGGCTGGGGCCGCGCAGACGCTGGGCGCGATCACCACGCTGAACTCTGTGGTCATCACCACTGCGGCAGGCAGTGGCACGCAGGCCGCGAACGCGACGGGCTTGGCCAGCGACAACAGCGCCGATCCGCTCGCGTTCGATGGGTTCCTGTCGCTCGCGTGGGGGCTCGGGCAGCAAATCGGTAACGCCGCGTCCATCGCGTACCAGGACGCATTCGCGTCCGGAGCAACGTTCACGTCGGATGGTGCCGCTGGGATCGTCGAGATCGACAATATGCTGAAAAACCGGTGGGACAATTACCGGCTTGGCATGGATACCCTGTGGGTTAACAGCCAGGAAGCGCAATCCATAACGAAGATCATCATCGCCAACGGGGGCGCGCCGCTGGTGCGGTTCATGAGCAACGGGGATGATCAGAACCGGATGCAGATCGGGGGAGGCACCTTCGTGAGCAGCTATATGAACAAGTTCACGAGCAAGATGATGCGAATCGTGGTGCATCCGTTCATGCCGGCTGGCACCATGCTCGCGACTGCGAAAGAACTGCCGTACCCGGTGAACGGGGTCAGCGTGGTGAACCAGGTGCGGTTGCGGCGCGACTACTATGAGATCGACTGGCCGATCACGTCGCGCAGCTACCCGTACGGGCTCTACAGCGACGAAGTGCTCCAGAACTATTTCCAGGCAGCCCTGGGTGTCATCTCGAACATCAGCCCGTCGTAAGACGTCGTGAAAAGTCGACTGGCGCGGTAACGGCAGACGCGCCAGCTTTCGTGGAGGCAAGGTGAAATACATATACAAGCTCCGTAATCCCGAAAAGGCCAAAGAAAAAGGCTGGGGGGGCCTGAGCCACAACGGCGTGGCCTACAAGGCCGACCTGAGCAAGGAAAATCCTGGCGACTTCAAGATCGAGGTTGTCGGCGTTCCCATCGCTGAACCCGCCGCGCATGGCCTTAAGCTGGTCCGGACGCAGGACTGATATGGCCGCTGGAGATTTGGTTTCGCTGGCGGATGTGAAGTCGTGGATGAATATCGCGTCCACGACCGATGACACGCTGTTGTCTCGCCTCATCACATCCGCCAGCAACCGGATCGCCAGTTATATCCAGCGGAATATCGGTATTTTATCAACGGCGATCACCGAAACGCGCAACGGTTCGGGCACATCGATGATGATGCTGAAAACCTGGCCCGTCACCGCAGTTGCTTCGGTCAGTGTTGGCGGCGTCCTGGTTCCTCAGTCCAGCAACGGTTCGGCCGGCTGGTACGCGGCTACGTGGGACGGTGTCAGCTACCCCATCCCGGAGCCCTACATCATGCTGACGGCTGGATATTCGCCGTTGTCGGGTTCCGTTTCGATGAACCGATGGAATGGATATTTCCCCGAAGGCGCGGGGAACGTGATTTTCACTTATACGGCCGGATTCTCGACCGTTCCGGCCGATCTCTATCAAGCGTGTATCGAAATGGTTGCTCAGGCATATCAACGCCGCGGCTCGAGGCTGGACCTCAAGTCAGTTAGTCAGGCCCAGGTCAACATCGGCATCATCGACGGCATGACGGCCACGACCAAAGAGATGCTCGCACCGTATCGGCGTGTCGCTCCGTTGGTCGTATGACAATCGCCGTCACACTCAGATCAACGAGCGCTACTGCGCAAGCCCAGGAAGGCCCAGGCGCCGTTCTCGCGCAGATAGACCCGCAAAGGTACGCGCAGGGCATTCGGATTGGACTCACCGATGCAACCTTGATGCTCCAACGGTACATCCAGGCCGACAAGCTCAGCGGGCAAGTCCTCAACAACCAGACTGGCACCTTGCGTCGGTCGATCAACCAGAAGGTCGAGGATGGCGACAATGGTCCGACAGGCTACGTCGGTTCGTTCGCTGGCTACCTGACACCAGGGCCGCACCCGCAGGAAGCTGCTGGTTATGCGAAAATCAACGAGTATGGCTTAACGGTTGAGGTCCCAGAACACGATCGGCAAGCCACGATGGTTTTCGGCCGCAAACTGCGCTTTCCGATCACTGAACATGTGCGCGCATACTCAGCGCATTACCCGCAACGGTCGTTTCTGCGGTCATCGTTGACTGAACGGCGCCCAGCGATCACGAAGCTGATTAACGCAGGCATCAAAGAGGCAATGACATCGTGAACCGCGAGGCGATCTATTCGGCGCTGTTTAATTTGGCCAAGGCCGCGACCGGGATCACGACCTCGGGGCGATTTGTCGTCCCGATTGGTTCGGTGCCTCAAGCGAATCTTCCGGCTCTGTTCCAGCATCAGGTCTCAGACGACCCGGCAAACACGAAGGGCGAACCTGCGATTTTGAAGCTCAAAGCCGAGCTCGTTATTTACGTTGCGAGTCCTTCGGATTGGCTCGACACTTCCGTATCAGCGCCCGCAATCCAACTCAACAATTTTCTTGACGCGCTCGACAAGGCGTTGCAGCCAGACCCGACCACGCAGGTGCAGACGCTGGGTGGCCTCGTTTCGCATTGCTGGCGCACGACCACGAACTATTTCGAGGACGCGCCGACGAATCAAGCAGCGCTGGTGGTCGGCATCGAAATGCTGACCGAAGGCGACAGTTCGGCGCAGTTTTCATTTGATAGCGGGAAAATATTTCTCACCGATCCGAACGGCACGCCGTTGCTGCTTGGGTCGTTGCAGGACATCCAATTCACGCAGAAATTCGATACCCACAAGGTCCGCGGCAACTTCCAATACCCCGTGGTGGTCACGCGGACCTCGGCTCAATTCTCGGCCAAGGCCAAATTCGCGCAGATCAACGGCGCAGTGCTGGCCGAGGTCGTGAATGGCCTCATTTCATCGACCGGATCGCAACTCGTGCAATCCGGAGAATCCCACACGATTCCGGGCGCGCCGTACCAAGTAGCAGTGACGCCACCGAGCGGCACGTTCACGCAGGATATGGGCGTTATCTACGACAGCGGCGCGAATGCTGGTCAGGCGCTCACGGCAGTGTCTGGGACACCGAACGCGGGGCAATACTCAGTCAGCGGAAATACCTACACATTTTCGTCCGCAGATTCCGGAACGGATGTGGTATTGTCCTACATCTACACCGCTTCGACCGGCAAACAGGTCACCATCAGCAATCCATTCAGTGGGATCACGCCCAAGTTTCAGGCGGTGTTCAACGCAAGCGACAAGAACGGCAACCAGGTGACATGGAATTTTCCGGTCTGTTATTCGGACCAGCTTGATATTCCAACGCGTCTCGAAAAATTCACCATCCCGGAGTTCAGTTTTTCCGTGATGGGAACGAACACGAACCCGCCGATCATCGGCATATTTTCTTACTCTCAATAGCAGGGGGCTGTCATGGCCGAAGATGTAAGCAAAATCGTCGTTCTCGGCGCGGTCTCCGCGACTTACAACGGCGTCGAACTTGGACACACGACCTCCAACACGAAGGTCACGTTCAAGACGAAGTACGTCAAGGGCAAGTCCGGCAAGTGGGGCGAAGTAACCACGAACGTGTGGCGTGCTGGCACCGTGGTCGAGGTCGATTTGGAGTTCATCCAAACGGACCTCGTTAACATCCAAGGGTCAGCGACCGGCTCGCCGTTCCAGTTCTTCTACGGGATCTTCGGCACCTCGAACAAGCTTGGGTTCGGTGAAGTAGCAGGCCAACAGCAGACGAAGGCGTTATTGAAGCTCACCAGTTTCGTCGCCGGCAACACGCCGCTGTACGACCTGACGTTGACGCAGGCCACGCCCGTTGGGGATCCTGAACTGATCTACACCGGCGAAAAAGAACAGGTCTGGAAGTGCAAATTCGAAGGTTGCATCGATGAAGGTCAGGTCGCGGGCCTGAATATCGGCTCGTTCGGCAACAGCGCCGCAACATCGTCCAGCGCGGCGCCGACGGTCACCTCTGTTGTTCCCGCAGCCGACGCCACTGGTGTTTCGCATACGAGCCCTGTGACGTGGACCATGAGCGAGAACCTGAACGGCAACACTGTGAACGCGAGCAGTGTGAAGCTGTTCAGCGTCTCCGCTGGCTCCGGGACCGCGGTGGCCGGGACGGTGGCCTTGACGAATGCTGGCGCATCCACGACCATCGTGTTCACACCGTCGGCGCCCCTCTCGGCCACCACGGTGTATTGGGCCGTATTGAACAGCACGATCTTGGACCAGTACGGAAACGCGCTGGCGCTGTACAGCACCCAATTCACCACGGTGTAGCGGGATGCCCGCAGGCTGCGCTGTGTAGCCTGCAGGCATCTTCGAGGGGAGACACATGATAAAATTCAAAGGCAAAGAATACCAACTCCGCACACTGTACATCCGGCAAGAGGTCGCGCTCGCCAAGCAGTTCCGGCGATTCCAGGAAGATGACATTGAGACGAAGGCCGATGCCATGGTCGAGGTCGTTCGGCTCTATACCGGCATCGACGTTGGCGATCTGAACGGGTCCACGCTGGACGAGGTCCGCGGCGTATTCGATCAGATCATGCAGGAACGCGCTGCGGCCAGGGTATCCGCTGAGCCCGAGGCACAAGCCGAGGGAAAAGCCTAAACCTGTGGGATGAACCGGCGGTATTCCGGCATATTTGCTCGGTGGCGGCGTTCTACAGGAACAGCCCATTCGAAATATGGGATCACGCCGAGCTGTGGCAACTCGAAGAAATGGTTCGGCTGATCCCTGATTTACGCAGAAAAAAGCTCCGAGAAATGACGCTCACGGCTCATCCATCCAAAGAATTTATCGACGAGCTCAACACCGTGAAACGGTCCAAGGTTGAATCCCTCGCAACGATAGCGGAAATGATGGGCAACCAGACAGCCGCAGCAGAAATCCGTCGAAATGAAAAAATTCTCGGGTGGTTGAAAGATGGCTGATTCCGAATCGGAACTTCTGGTTTCCATCCGAGCAGACACGGAGGACTTGAATTCCAAGCTCGAAGGAGCCACGGCGTCCGTTGAGGAATCAACGAGTCAGTGGGAGGCTTCTTTTGAGCGCGTGGCCGAACGGCTTGCCGAGTATTTCGCAATTGAGAAGGTCGTTGAATTTGTCAAGGGTTCGGTCGAAAAATTCGCGGAAGTCGGACGTGCCTTCGACATTTTAGGTGCGCAGGTCACGCGCAACGGCGGAAACTGGCAAGCCGCAAAGGCGAACGTTGACGAATTTGTTAAGTCCGAAGAAATCCTTACTGGCGCGAGCCAAGAAGATTTGCTTAAAACCCTGAATGCGGCCGAGGCGAAAACACGCGACCTCGGCGCCGCCATGAAAATCACGGATGACGCAGCGCGCCTACAGGCCGTTGGTGTTGGTTCGCTGGCGAGAAATGTGAAGGTTTTGGCGTTGGCCTACGATGGCAGCCAGATGGGAATCCAGGGTCTCGGCCGGCTTCTCGGCATGAATGATACGGAGGCCAAGGACTCGACCAAGGTTTTCGCGTTACTGTCCAAGACCATAGGCAGCGTTGGCAGCGTTGCCGATGACACGGCAGGACAATTGAAAAAGATGGAAGTTATTTGGGAGGACACGCAGATCAGGGTTGGCGAGGAACTATCAACGCTGATTCCGCTGATCGCTGGGCTCGAAAAAACGGTGGCGTCTTTCATCGAGAATCTGTTCCTTATCGGCAAAACCATCGTCGATGTTGCATTGATGCCGTTGAAGGAACTGATTTTGTCGTTCCAGGCTGTCAGCCGCGAGATTGGCGCCGTTGATGATGCGCTGCATGGGAGGTTCAAGCTCTCGCTTGAAGAAACCGGGCACGCGATCAAGGACTACTATAAGGGCGTCAAGGCATCCGTCTCCGATATGTTCGGGCAGATGGGCCAAGACATCGATGAATCATCGACCCGTGAAAAAGATATTTGGCTCGGCACGCACAAGGCCGAAATAGAATCAGACCAGGAATTTCAAGCGCAGGTACACGCCAACTCGCTCAAGGCCGATGCAGACGCTGAGGCTGCAGCGGCGAAGCGTCGCCACCAGCATCAAAAAGATTACTCGATGATGGTGGCAGACGCCGAAACGTCCATCAAAAAAATCAAGGATCTGTGGGCCGAGGACCAGGAGAATCCAGTGGCCGAGGCGAAAGCTACGGCCGCTGCGAATCAATTCGCAACGCAGCATCCGCTGGAAGCCGCGCGCAAAGCACTTTTGGATGCCGAACAAAACTGGAAAGATTCGTACGCCGAAGCGAAACAATTCGAGCAGAAGGCAAATGCCGCATGGGCCGCCGTTGTCATGCACCCTGGCGAAGCGAATTTACATGCAGCGCACGAAGCGCAGAAGGCTTGGACCGACGCCGAGAAGGCCGTCCAGCAATCCGACACGCAATATCAAGACGCCTGGCAAACGCTCCAAGATCAAAAGTTGCAGGTCGCGCAGAAAAACGCCGACGCTAGATACAAGATGGAAGCGGACCTGGGCGATGCTCTCATTCACCTCGGCGAATCCGGGAATCGGCAAATGATGGAAATCGCGAAGCAGGCGGCGGCTGCCCGGGCGATAATCAATACCGCCGTGGGCGTCTCGCAAGCATTCGCAGACTACCCGTATCCGTTTAGCATCGGTATTGCAGCCGCCGTTGCGATTGAAGGCGGCCTCGAGGTCGCGAAAATCGAAAGTCAGTCGTTCAAGGAAGGCGGTATCGTGACGTCTCCAACGCTCTCGACCATCGGTGACGGCAACGAGCCGGAGATGGCGCTTCCATTGTCGAAGGCCAAGGAAATGGGATTCGGCGGTGGTGGCGGGACGGAGAATCACACGCACCACTACCATTTCCCAGGCGTCACCAACGCAACGGAAGCCCACAAGGCCGGCCATTCGGCGGCCTTGTCGTTCATAAAAACACAGCAGGCTTCAAAGACTCGGGCCGGCTACCGCAATACGGGGTTTTAGATGGCAGCCTACGCGCCAATAAAAATCTACCATTCGCCCATGACGAATTACATCGGGAACGCGGCGCTTAATTACATCGGCGCCCAGTCAACGGCTGGACAGCGTGGGACGCTCCCGATATTCACGAATGCGAATACGGTGTTCATCGCAAAAACCGGAAGCGATTTCAACCCCGGGACACAGGCGTCTCCGATGTTGACGCTCAACGGGGGCATGGCGCTTGTGGCGCGGACGCCGAATACGTACCAGTACGTATGCATCATGGACAGCGGTGTTTACTCTGAATACTTCACCACGCAATACACGCCCGCGCAGATGGCAGGATTCATCGGCATTTATGCAGCTGATGGGCAAACGCCAACATTTACCAGAATCCGCGGCGCTGTCCCCGGGACCTACGGCGTCAACAATCCGGCGCGCGCGATTAGTGGGACGGTTCAGTACTATATTTCCAAGGCCGGAAATGACCGCACCGGAGTTCGCGGAAACGCACAGTATCCATTCCTCACCATCCAGGCTGCGCTTAACGACTCGGCGCGACAGGTCAACGATACTATTCAGATCCAGGATTCCGGCGTGTATCATGAGGACATCAATTTCGGGACCATCGCTGGAACCGTTCGGGCAGCGCTCGGCGTAGCTCCAACGTTGCGGGCATTCGCTACGGGCGGCCCGACTGGCCAAATCACCTGGAACACTACCGCACAAATCGGCGGCGTAGATGGTTTGATTATCGACGGATCGGGGTCCGTTGATTATGCGGTCAATATGTCCGGGTTGGCGAATCAAGGGGCTGGAACAATTATTTTTAGCAACTGTTCGTTCGTTAATCAATTCGGATTGGTCGGATCCGCGAATGTGACGTTCAATAACTGTTTTTTCTCAAACACGCGCTCATTCGTACAGCACGTATATAACCAATTCGGGCCAACGTACCCATCCGTGAATAATTTTTATAACTGCTATTTTCAGAATACTCTTTCAAATTTACAGCTTGGTTGGGCCGTGACTGAATGCCAGAACTGCACATTCAACAACGTCAATGTGACTGGAGCCTGGATTTTGAATACCGATACATCGCCGTCCACCATCGGTGCATTCTCATCGGCTGCGACTGTATTCGATTCGTGTTTTTTCAACAACAGTTCGCTGACGTTGAACTGGCAAAATGCGCTTGTTACCTATCTGTATACTGGATTTGTGTTCAATCCCCAGGTGATGAACTGTATTTTTTATCAAGGTACGCTCGCGTTCTACAACAACAGCGCAGTCGGTACAGGCGCGGGCCCGTACATCGTTGTATTAGCTACCGTGACGAACACGACGATTTACGCGGAGGGCCAGGTTAACGGACTCACGATGTTTGGTTCTGGGAACACGGGCGGGAATGGGTCAATGACATCGAACGCTGTCCTCGGATGTACACTTACCAACGTGGTAGTGTCCAACTCACAGAACAATAATTTCTGGATCGAAAGATTCCGAACGCAGACGAATGCTTACACCACAATCCAAAATTGCACATCGATTTCAGCGGGCGGCGCTGGATTTGTCGCAGGCGAATGGCCAAGCGCGTATTCGCCGGATAATTTCTATTTTAATGGCAACGTGGATGCAGGGTCTCCGGTAAATTGGGCTATCGTCGGGCCGAATACATCCGATATTGTGCAGCAGTCGGAATCCGGTAACATAATTTCAACATCGGCCTACTCGGAAAACTGCACACTGTCAGCGAATGATTTCGGGAATTTCAGCGGCCCAAACAATACCAACGGCGGCTCTGCGAGTATGGGATATGACTGGTCGCTGTTCGATATATCGTTTCCTTGCATCCTCAATGGACTCACATTCGCGGGATGGACATACCCGAATTTGACGCCAGGGAATATGGAGGGAGGGGTTCAATCCTCGGCGAACGCTGCCCTCCAAATCCAGAACTGCACATTCAACACGTCCGGGACATTCGCGATAAAAGCCCCTGCTGGCTCAACGATAACGAACTGTCTGTTCAACGTCACCAGTGGACACGCCATCGCAACGAACCAGAATAATGTGACGGCGACCAACAACGTTGGGTATGGTTGCGCTGGCGCATTCATCATGAATTATGGGCAGAACAACACGTTTCGCCACAATACCGCCTACAACTGCGAATATGGAGAGTATGATTCGTTCGCAGTTTCCATCGTCACCACAGACAGTAATATATTCAATGGGTCGGGCGCGTATGACTATTCCGGCAACGGGACTGTCACTTATTCGTGTGTCGGAACGATTGACCCGTATACGTATGGGACAGTGGACATCTATGGGACAAGGCTCGACCCGCTATTTCGTGACGCGAATAGCAGATCGCTTGGCGTCCAGTCGGAGGCTTTCGGATATTTTTGGAACTCGCCATGTATCCAAAAAGGCTCCGATGGGCAAGATATTGGCGCATATGCGTTCGCGTATGGCGCGCCCTCGACTTCGTGGACGTTGATTGATTTCAGCGTTTCGGACACTAGCGGGAATCCATACCGTAACCCGGATCGCGTCATCCGCAGGGAACTACCGATTAAGCTGGCCGAAGGCGAGCAGGAAAACGGCGCGGTGTATAGCGTTGCGTCAACGTATAAGCGTACCTATGAAATGACATGGGGCGGCGATACGAGCGATATGCCGATCGCGCAGACCGAGGCACTCACGAAAATGTTCTTGTCGTTCACGAATCAAATCCGCGTGGATTTCGGTGACGGGCGAGGCCCTGTGCCAGCCTATTTCAAGCGGCAACAGGGGTTCGAGTATACGGACATGACGGGGGGCTATTCGATGGACACAGTCCCACAGCCCGTCAAAGAGATTGTGATCCAGGAGGCTTGAGATGCCGCGGTCCTACCAGGCGATGGGGCTTGAACTTGCTCCCTACGTCATCGATTGGGGGCAGATAGAAGAGGTAAAAGATGTCCTCCTCGCGTCAAATCAGATGTTTTGCGCGGAGCATACGCTCAAGGTCTCCAATTGGGATAACAGATTCAGCAGCAGCAATCCGGCGAGCCCATTTCATGGTCGAAATTTTCAACTTTGCCCGGCGACGTTGTCTCAAGACGGGCAGATTCTCTACCAGGGATTCATCCGTTCGGCCACGCTTGACCACGAAGCGCGAGCCGCGCTGCTGGTAAGCCAAAATGTATTCACGATTCCGGCGAATTATTTCGTGACGTTGGCGGCAACCGGGAATCCGGCGGCCATCATACGGACGATCCTGGAGCAATGCGGTCTGCAAAATTACATCGACCCTGTGACGTTTTCGGGTGCCATGGGCGGATTTGACGACGCACAAGCGACCATAAGCGTAAATTATAAAACAAGCGGGGCAATCGATACCGCCCAGGGGCTCAACGGCACCACGGCGCTGTCGGCGATTCAGTCCATTTCGTCGCTGTGCGGCCTGTCGTGCTATGTGCAGGGCGGTCTGATAAGGCTATCCGCGTATCAGCCTTACCAGGGGGATTACTCGGGCGTGAAGTGGCAGATCACGCCGGAACAAATCTATTCGTATCAGTCCCTAGAATTTTGCTACCAGAACCTTTCCAATAGCGTGAATATAGGGTATGGTACGTCATCCAACTACTACGCAAGAAACTACGCCTCGATTTTGGCGAACGGATCGGGGTTTGGCATCCTGACAACACCGAAAGAGGTTAACACGCAGTTCAACGGGACTTCCGGGAATGTCCTCGCGGTTCCCAATCTGCTGTCGGCGCAGTATTTCGCGACGCAATTTCTGGCGCGGGCCTCGAATCTTCGGCGCCAAGGCTCGCTGGTATGCGGCCCGGAGTTACTCGCGGCGAAAATAGGCGAACGCTGCACCGTGATGGCGCAGAATTGGGGGCCTGCCCCAATCGTCTGCGAAATAATCGAAACGCATACGCGGCTCGCGTCAAAGTCGGTGGAGCTTGTGGTGGCCACCATCTAGGAGGTATGAGATGAAGCATACGCTGTACGGAGGGAATGAGGTTTTGCTCGACGGAAATCCATCTGGAGGCATCGTAAGCTGCCCAGGGCTGTTCGTGACTTGGCAGCAGGGTCCGGTGCCTCGCAACGAGGACGGAACGTTCAACGCGACCGCCTCGAATGGTGCGTTCATCGAGGACCTGCTCGAAGCCGTTGCGGCTAGGTTGCGGTTCTACCAGGACACGAAATTTCGCTGTTCCGAGAACGATGTCGCGCTCAAGCACGTCGAGTCCGCGATTTACGCGCTCGAAGCGCGCGAGCGTCGTCGCGTTGCCGAGGGCACTGCGGGCACGAATGCGCTGGACGTGCGCTGATGCGTACCGCGTTGTTCAGCATCGCAGTGCTGTCCGTCGCTGGTGCCGTTCAGGCCGTGACCTGGAAACTCGATAGCCACGGGAGCCTCTCGGCGAAGCTCCCGTGCGGCCAGGGATACATCGGGCGCGCATTCCCGCCGCGTGGCGGATTCGAATGGCGCATCCCGGCGGCGCACAAATCGGGCTGGTGCCCG
>VFSW01005776.1_pt1 | contig 18251 bp, 17 predicted proteins | sample 5358111 | NCBI WGS metagenome assembly VFSW01 (sample SAMN11554181, study PRJNA540505) | mine drainage metagenome | isolation source: sediment from site ElyBrook_90M | place: USA: Ely Copper Mine, Vershire, VT | collected 2017
GCACCAAATGCTCCATCTCCCGTACCAGAGGGCAACGCACATCGTCGGCGCACAGGTCGCGGACGCGATAAATCGGTCCCTACGTTCCTTTTCAGCATCTCATGTTTTTAAGGTAAAAAGTAAAATTAAGAGAGAATAAATAGACAAATCTAGCAGGTTAATAGATTATCTTTCAAAAATATATTTTTCTTGAAAAACTCATTTTCTCATTTGCCTCAAAAAGGGTGAGTTGTCCGCCTGTAATGCTCTGATTTACCTCGTTTTGCCCTTTTTCATGCCCAAATTCGTCAATATGAACAACGTCAATCCCTTGCTCAACTAGCGTGTTACCGATGAGTTTGCCACGGTGGCACTCTTCCGGTTTGATCTCTGTACACATGACCGCGACCCGAAACTGCTTTTCCCAGGCTGTGCGTAGTCGGCTGATCCCAGCCTGATAAAAATCCTGTTCGCGCAATTTAGTATAATCTACTCTGCCATCGATATAACAGCTATCATCCTTTGGCCTGCCGCCCAATGTATCGCCCATGTAGACGTAGCGAATTTTATGCTGTTTCAAGCTGTTCTCTAAATCGCCTCTGGAAAATTTGGGGTTGAAACGTGAGTATGGTTGAGAGCGTACATCTACGACGAACGCAATACGATACTCTGCTAGCAAAGCAAGAAACTGTTCCAGTGAGCGATTTCCGTATCCAATTGTATATATTGGTATCGTAGCCATAATGCGGCTCATCCTTTCTTCGTATAACATTATACATTATCTTCTTTAAGAACGAGAGAAGATGTGTGCTAGATTATGCAAGACGATGCTCTGTCCCTCTGTTGCGAAAATTACCCCGGCTGCTTGACATGCTCTTATTCTCGTGCTTAGACTGGATGAGATGTGTATTGTTTGCGCCGCTACGAGGGCGAGCGGCAGTTTGCAGAGAAAGCAGAGCGTGTGCTATGCAGGTATCGGATACAACTGAGGCAAAAAAGCCGTTAGAGGGCTTTGAGGATTTTGTTCATACAATCATGCAGGAGTGGAAGGTGCAGGGCTGCGCGGTCGCGATTATTAAAGATGGCGAAATTCTGCTCTCGCAGGGATTCGGGCTGCGCAACGTCGAAGAAAAGCTGGCAGTAACGCCGGAGACGCTTTTCCCCATTGCCTCCTGCACGAAGGCGTTTACCACTACGTCGATGGCAATCCTTGCTGATGAGGGCAAATTGGATTGGGATACGCCAGTGAGAACCTATCTGCCATCTTTTATAATGTTTGATAGTTTCGCGACCGAGCGCATGACGCCCCGTGATCTGGTGACACACCGTTCGGGTCTGCCTCGCCACGATTTGATGTGGTACAACTCCTCGCGCACACGCAAAGAGCTGTTCGAGCGGTTGCAGTATCTTGAGCCAACTAAGGATTTGCGCACGCTCTTTCAATACCAGAATCTGATGTACATGGCGGCGGGCTATCTGGTTGGCGAACTGGCTGGCATGAGTTGGGAAGAGTTTGTGCAGCAGCGCATTTTTCAGCCATTAGGGATGACAAATAGCTTTTTCGATATCGACAAAGCGAAAGAACTGCCCAACTGCTCACATCCCTACCTTGAGCGCAAAGACGAGGTGAAGGAGATTCCGTTTTATGCCGCGCAGGGAGCCGTTGCGCCTGCCGGAGCGATTGTTTCAAGCATTAGCGATATGAGCCGCTGGGCACTGCTGCACGCGAACAAGGGCAAGATTGGTGAGATGCAACTGGTCTCCGAGGGGCAGATGGCGCAGATGCATTCCCCCCAAATGGTTATGCAAGAGGCGAACAGGTTTCCTGAACTCACCAACGCTACCTATGGTATGGGCTGGTTTATTCATTCTTATCGCGGCGTGAAAATGGTCGAGCATGGTGGCAATATTGATGGTTTTAGTTCGCTTGTTACCTTGTTGCCTGAGCAGAATATCGGCATGGTCGTCTTGAGCAATATGAATGGCAGTCCTGTTCCCGCTCTTCTCACCTACAACATCTGTGATCGCCTGCTTGCCTTGGAAGAGTCTCCCTGGAATGAGCGTTTCAGGAAGGACTATGACGAGGTGAAAGCTGCGGAGTCGCTAGGGAAGGAGAGAAATGAGACAGACCGTGTACAGGGAACCTCGCCTTCGCACCCGCTGGACGCCTACGTTAGCGATTTCGAGCATCCAGGCTATGGCTTGCTGTCCGTCGAACTGGATGGCGAGCAGTTGAAGGCCACCTTTAACTCGATGGAATTTACGCTGACACACTATCACTACGATACCTTCGAGGCTCATCTTGAACGCTTCGATGTGACGTTAAAGCTCTCCTTCTCTACCAGTCCGAGGGGCGATATCGAGACGGTCAGTGTGCCGATGGAGCCGATGGTCAGCGATATTGTGTTCAAGCGCGTACATGGCAAGGGAATGCAGGAGAAGAGCTTTCTGGAGCAGTTCACTGGTATCTATGAGGTGCTGGGTATGCCGCTAACGGTCGCCCTGAAGGGCGAGAAAGCGTTGATCGTCTCTCTGCCAGGACAACCTGATCTAGAGCTAGTACCTTACAAGGGGACAGAGTTCCGGGTCAAAGAACACTCCAATATTAGCGTTGAGTTCAAGCTCGATACGACAGAGAAGGTAACCGAGGCGGTCCTAATCCAGCCCAACGGAGTCTTTACGGCGAAAAAGAAGACTGCGTAGCGCACGTTTAATCTCTCATGCAGACCACTTGCACTGAAACATCATAACAGGTGGTCTGCATGAGCTGTGCTTGCTATGCGGATTTGGGAAATGTATAGAGAGGAACTGTGCTTATTGGCGCGGCAGAGGTGTGGCGCAAGTGTTCCAGGCGTTCAATTGTCTCTGGTGTAAAAAGCACATCGCCACAAAGATCGCAGACTTCCGCTGGAATATGTTCAACCACAATGATGCGTTCTCCCTGACGAATAGCTCGCACCACCTCACGGTGTTCATACGAACCTGCACACCCTGTAATACTACAGTTCATTGCGTTCTCCTCTCTGGCTGAATGCCGCCAGCTTACCTTGAATAATCGCGCGTGCCATCTGATATCCCCTCTCATCGCCACTGTGCGCGTAAAAGTGCACTCCGCTCAGGGCGTAATGACATTCATAGCACAGTAATCGCTCTTCGTAAAAAGGTAGAGCATGTCCGCGCTGTTGCTGGTCTGCCAGAAACGCCTCACGGATACCCAGGCGCGGCCACCAAAAGTCCAGGGCGACAATGTCGTATACTCTATCGCCATAGCTTGCCTCCAGCATATCCAGAACTGCGGTAATCTTCCCATCCTGGGCCAGCAGGTTGCGCGTTGTAACGTTGCTCAAGAGGAGTGTACGCTCTTCGGGACAATAGGCAAGCAGTTCTCGCATCCGTTGGTAGAGCCGCTCAAAGAGGTCGCGCTCTAAAAATGTCTCCTTGAACAGGTGATGCCATTTTCCGAAGTAGTCACGTTCGTCTTCTTCTTCAGCTATCTTCAATAGGCTCGCGTGCCAACTCGCATCAGTTCCCTGGCCTTGATCGTCGAACACGCCATATCCTTGTGTATCGCTGATATCGAAGCTGTGAGCCGCGTGTAGAAGTTCCAGTATCTGCGGTAATAGTGCCTGAACTTCTTGAGGCGTATGCTCTTGCAGCATCTTTCCTGGCAGCTTGTGCGAGATGGCAACATGCAGGTCTCCCAGACGCCCCACATACAATAGAGGTGCTAAAGGGAGCGACGTTCCAGCCAGTTTACGCACGAGATAGGCCTCTTTGGGGAAATTGGAGTTCATCATCCTATCCAGATTAAAACGCACGCTATATTCCTGTTCCTGCACACGAAACGAGAATACACGCGCCACATGTCCACCTTCAACGGGAGACAGGTCGAGGATAGGTTCGTGAAAATGCTGCTTCAAGAGTGCCATTACCCGCTTTGTTGTGACCAACGGACGTATATCGGGCATATATCTCTCCTGTGTTATTGTCTATGCATCTTTTCGCTGCCAGAAAAATGCGCAAAAATCTATGCTTGTGGAAAAACAAGCATGAGCAAGCGAGGTGAGAAAAGGGGCAGACGCTTATGCGCAAAAAAGGGGATATTAGCGAGCTAAAGTCCAGGTCATCGGAGTACAAAACCTTTCATTGATGTAAATCAATCAACGATATTTAGTATAAACTGTCCAGGTGGGTTATGCAAGGGGAAATAAAAGCAAATCATGTTTCTAAGCACTTCAGCGTGCTTGCCAGTTCTGTTCGCGGTAGATGCGCAATGTTTGTTGGTCGCCAGGGACATAGCTGACCATCGAGTAGTTTGAGGCCCCGCTAAAGACGGTGGTCGCGGTGCGCAGCGTGAGGCGTGCCAGCGTGTTGTGTTGCACCTGAAAGGCGAAAGAGGGCGCGGGCCTGCCACTGGGATAGGTAGCGGCGGCGATACGACGAAACTCCGGCAGATCGCGCAGTCCCTTCAGCAGCGTCTTGTACTCCGGCAGGTGGGTCATTGTGCGCGTATGATACTGAAAGTCGCTGACTAGACGGCGCGCCAGATGCTCCCAGCCATAAAAGCGGCGGCGCAAGTAGGGATCGAAGACAACCTCGAGCAAGTGATGCTGGCCGCCACGCGCAATTTCGCTCTCCATCTCAAATAGGTAGATTGCAGCATCGTTCCACGAACTGAGATACCAGAGGCGGTCGAGGGCATGGGCGGGATACGAGGTGCTGCGCACGAGCAGGCTGGCCAGTTCGCCTAAATCGAGCAGTGTATTGGTGTCGGGTTCGTAATCGATCAATTGCCCGGTCAGCGTGGTATAGGCTGTGTAGAGCTGTTCGCGTTCATCGCTTTGCAATTCCAGCACACGGGCAATGCTTTGTACGACATGCTGCGATGGATTGGCGCGCTGCCCGCTCTCCAGGTGATAAATGTAGGTGCGCGAGAGCCGCGTCGCCTGCGCCAGCTGCCCCTGTGACATACCACGCTGCTGGCGAAAATGCATGATGAGGTGTGCGAAATCGAGTGTTTGCTGATCTATAATCATGATATTCTTGCGCCCCCTCGGTATGTTAGCTATGTGTCCATTATGCCGTAAATTTTGTTAGCTGGCAACATGGCTATCTCTTTAAGTACGACCTATAATTGAAAGTATAGCCGTTATGCTCAATGAGGCGACCCTGGAATTGCCCTGGACATCCAATGTGGGGTGTCCCTATGGAGAGGAGCTATTGCTGAATGTCTGACTCGTCGCTTATTCATAATGCTCATATGGAGCAGCATTCAACCACACAGGCTAGCAACGGACATGAAAACCTTGTTGCCTCCTATCCCTGGTTTCGCCATTATGAGCAGGGAGTTCCTGCACATCTCACCATTCCAGACCACTCTCTTACTTGGCTGCTTGATACCACTGCAAGTCGCTATCCTGGTCATACTGCATTCATTTATCATGGCACAAAGATTACCTATGCCCAATTCTCTAGTTATGCTAATCGTTTCGCCATTGGGCTACAACGGCTAGGTGTGAAAAAAGGTGATCGTGTCGCGATTGCTCTGCCCAATATTCCGCAATACCCCATTGCTTTCTACGGGGCGTTGCGGGCGGGAGCCGTCGTTGTGCCAACCAATCCACTCTATACCGAGCGCGAGATGCAGCATCAGCTCGCTGATTCCGGTGCTACTGTTGTTGTGATGCTGGATATGTATTATCCGCTTGTGCGCGCTATTCGTGCGGAGACGGCACTAGAACAGGTCATTGTGACCAGTCCAGCCGATTTCTTGCCAGCCATGTTGCGTACATTGTACCCGCTGACCTTGCGCAATGCCAAATTGCCGGAGCCACATCTGACTGATAAAGAGATGCAGGAAGATGTGACATTGCATGCGATGAACGGTATTCTAGAGATGCACACGAAGGGCGGCGTAGAACTCTTCAATCTGCCCGTGCCTGCGACTGGCGATGATCTGGCTGCCTTGCAATATACGGGCGGCACGACCGGCCTCTCAAAGGGGGCCATGTTGACACACCGCAATCTGCTTGCTAATGCTATGCAGACACGCGCCTGGACGCCTAATGTGCGCGATGCTGAAGAGACGACGCTGTGTGTTGCACCTTTCTTCCATTCCTACGGTCTGACGGTTTGCTTGAACCTCTCTATTCTGGCGGCGGCGACCATGGTCCTTGTTCCTCGCTTTAATGTCAAAGAGGTCGTGCAGGAGATACGTCAGCATCATCCGACACTTTTCCCCGGCATTCCAACGATGTATCTTGCTATCCTGCGCGAAGCGGGTAAACATACAGAGTACCTGAGTTCGATCAAATACTGTATTAGCGGTGCTGCACCGCTACCTGCGAAAATTCAGAACGACTTCGAGCTGGCGACGAAAGCCAAACTCGTTGAAGGCTATGGATTGAGCGAGGCATCACCTGTTACACACTGTAACCCGTTGACCGATGAGCAGCGTAATGGCAGCATTGGTTTGCCGTTACCAGAGGTTGAAGCGGCGATCTTGAGTCCTGAAACAGGCGCAATCTTGCCCGCTGGTGCAATTGGCGAAATTGTTGTCAAAGGGCCAAACATCATGCAAGGCTACTGGAAGCGCGAGGCCGAGACGCAAAACATCTTTTATCAGGGTTGGATGCGCACGGGTGATGTTGGCAAAATGGATGAGGATGGCTTTTTCTATGTAGTTGATCGCGCCAAGGATCTAATTATTGCCAGCGGTTTCAATGTCTATCCGCGCGAGATTGAGGAGATTCTCTATCAACACCCGGCTATCTTGGAAGCAGCGGTCACGGGCACGCCCGACGAGTATCGCGGCGAAACAGTCGCGGCCTTTGTTGTGCTGAAAGCTGGTTTTGAGCCGTCTGAGGCCATACGAAAAGATATCATCATCTTCTGTCAGGAAAACCTGGCGGCGTATAAAATTCCGAAAATCGTAGAATTTCGCGCCAGCCTGCCCAAATCATTGATTGGGAAGGTTCTGCGGCGCGAATTACATGTCAGCAAATAACCGTAATGTAACCTGAATAGTTATCAGGCATGATGCAAATCACAGGGCGAGAAAATCACAGGGCGAGAAAATCACAGGGCGAGGGCAAGCCTCGCCCCTACAATGATGACGGGCAATACGTGCATCGTATCATTGTAGGGGCGATCCCTTGTGGTCGCCCAGTAACACGGTCGCCCTGTAACGTGGTCGCCCAGTAACACGGTCGCCCAATTCAATACGAGCAATTTGAAACAACCTGAACATCCAGAGCAACAAGGAGACAGATACTCATGTCAACAACGATGAAACCGACGGAGAAAGGGACTGCCTTTCTGACAACGCCCGTCACCGAAAGTGCCGATAAGATATTTACATTGGAGCAGCGCGATGAGGAGCAGCGATGGATTGAAGAGTCGAGTGCAACTTTTATCACCCGCGAAGTCTTGCCAAAAGTCGAGCAGATTGACCGTCAGGAGCCGGGCATTTTGCCATCGCTGGTCAAGAAAGCTGGCGAGCAGGGCTTGCTGATGATTGAGATTCCCGAGCAGTATGGCGGAGCGGAACTGGGTCTGCTCACCAGTTGTCTCGTGGGTGGCACGATGCAGGAGTCTTCGTTTGCCGTCGCCTATGGAGCGCACACGGGCATTGGCACGTTGCCAATTGTCTATTACGGCAATGAGGCGCAGAAGCAGAAATATCTGCCAAAACTGGCTTCTGGCGAATGGCTTGCGGCTTACGCGCTGACCGAACCAGGGGCTGGCTCTGACGCCATGAACCTCAGCACACATGCGGAACTCTCTGCGGATGGTACACATTACATCCTTAACGGCACAAAGCAGTGGATTTCTAATGCCGGCTTTGCCGATGTGATGGTTGTCTTTGCGCGCATCGGTAGCCAGCGACCGACAGCCTTTATCGTTGAGGTTACCTGGCCCGGTGTCTCGACTGGCAAAGAAGAGAACAAAATGGGCATCAAGGGGTCCTCGACTCGCCAGGTTTACTTTGAAAATGTCAATGTGCCAGTTGAGAACCTGCTTGGCGAAATTCACAAGGGTTACAAGATTGCTTTCAATATCCTCAATATTGGCCGCCTGAAACTTGGTGCTGGCAATGTAGGTGGAGCGCGTTCTGCTATCAACTTAGCCGCTGAATACACAACACAGCGCAAGGCCTTCGGCAAATACCTGCATGAGTTTGGCATGATTCAGAAAAAATTGGCCCGTATGACAGCAGAAACCTATGCTGCCGAGAGCGAGGTCTTCCGCACTGCTGGCAGTATTGATAGTGCCGAACGTGGCGCACCTGATACCGAGAGCATGTTCAAGGCCGTTGAGGAATATGCAATTGAGGCATCCATCGCGAAAGTGCATGGTAGCGAGACCTTGGCCTATGTTGTGGACGAGGGTGTTCAGATTTTTGGTGGCTATGGTTTCATGCACGAATATCCGATTGAGAAAGCCTATCGCGATGCGCGCATCCAGCGTATCTTCGAGGGCACAAACGAGATCAACCGTCTCGTGACCGCTGGTACGCTCTTCCGCCGTGTGCTGTCGGGCAAACTGGACCTGATGAGCAAATACCCGCAATATATGGGCTATATCATGTCAGGACACGCTCCCGACCGCGCCGATGCAACGGTTCCTGCCGAGCTGTATGCTGCTGTCAATGCGCTGGAACGAGCCAAAGATGTCACCATCTATGCTGGTATGAAGGCCGCAATGAAGTACATGCAGGCGTTGGAGCAAGAGGAAGAGTTCATTGAGTATCTGGCAAACCTGCTGATCGAGGTCTACTCGATGGATAGCACGCTAGCCCGTGCCATGCAGGCAGTCCATCGTGGCGATGGCAATAGTGCCGTTCATGTCAAACTGGCCCAACTGGCTGTCTGGCTCTCCTTTGCCCGTTTCCGCACCAACCTGGACCAACTCATCATGACCAACATCGCTGAAAGCGAAGTTACGGAAGAACTGGCTCGCGTGCGCACCTATATTGGTGATTACCTGCTCAACGGCGTGACCTTGCAGCGCGAAATTGCCGCTCTGGTCGTCGAAAAACAGGGCTACTTGCTGTAAATAATGTTTGTTGGATGTTTGTTTTGCTAATGAACCCATTCCACCCGTAGGGATGCGATAAAGCAGTCCCTACGGGCTTTACGGGCGTGCGAGGGAGAGAAGATATGCAGGTTGGCGAGACATTCACATTTGAGCGCACCTTTACATTGGAAGATGTCTCTCTGTTTGCTCAGGTTTCGGGCGATCAGGGCATTCACCATATGCGACCGGATGAGCAGGGCCGTCTGATGGCACAAGGTTTGTTGACGGCAACCCTTCCCACGAAAATCGGTGGTGACCTGAATTATATTGCGCGTCACCTGAATTTTGAGTTTCTGCGTCCAGTCTTTACGGGTGATACTATCCGTTGCGAATTGATCATCACCGAGTATGAGGTGGCTGACGGATATATGAAGATGTCATCAACCTGTACTTGTCGTAACCAGCATGGTAAAGAGGTGCTTATCTGCACAACAAGAGGTATTATTCGCGAACCGCGTTAATGCTTGAAAAGGAAACAGTGAGGATAACATGCCCATCAGCGTTTGCCCTGCCGCGCTTGTTGCGGCTCCGCTCGAGCATGTCTGGCGGATGCTGATGACTCCGGCGCGTTATGGTGAGTGGTGGGACGCACAGGTCGTAGATGTTGTGCCGCCGGGCGAGCTAGCTGTCGGACAAACTATCGCACTGACCAGCAAGGCATTGGGCAGAACATGGCCCGTGACTTTTCATGTTGAGGCAGTCCATGCTGAAAAGCACCAGTTAGAGATACATGCCACCTTGCCGCTAGGCATGACGTTGTATGAGCATCTTGTCTGCAATGCCGTCGAGGCCACTTGCTGTCGTATTCAATACGGCTGAGACCTGCAATTCCCGCCTGGATGGTTGGGCTGGTTCCTGGAAAAATTGGGCGCAAAAACTTTTGAAGCAAGCATCAAAGACTCTTTACGGCGTTTAAAAATAGCAGCCGAGCAAACATACCAAACAGACACGAGAAGTACAAAGGAGTAACATATATCATGGCTGAAGCAGTTATTGTCAGTGCTGTACGCACGCCGATTGGGCGCGCGAACAAAGGCGTCCTCAAAGATGTGCGTGCCGATGATCTGGCCGCTTTTGCAGTCAGGGGTGCGCTGGAGCGTGTGCCCCAGCTGGATCGTTCATTGATAGAAGACGTGATTTTGGGTTGCGCTTTCCCCGAAGGAGAGCAGGGCATGAACCTGGCGCGTCTGGTTGGTACGCTGGCCGGCCTTCCCGAAACGGTCGGTGGTGTGACCGTCAACCGCTTTTGCGCGTCGAGCCTGCAAGCTTTTAACATGGCGGCGCAGAATATCATGCTCGGTCTTGCCGACGCGATGATCGCGGGTGGCGTCGAGAACATGTCGCGTGTGCCGATGGGCGGCTTTAACCCTTCGTTCAATCCGCGCCTGATGAAGCAGCATGAGGGTGAGCATTATTCGTCTCCCTATCCGCCTGCCGTGCAGGAATATGCCCAGTACAGCTATATTCCAATGGGCATGACTGCTGAGAATCTGGCTCGTCAGTATGGCATTAGCCGCGAGGAGCAGGACAAATTTGCCCTGCGCAGCCACCAGCGCGCACTTGCCGCAATTGCCGATGGCACATTTGCACGCGAGATCGTTCCTGTACCACTGCCTAACGGCAAGCAGATGACAACCGATGAGGGGCCGCGCCGCGATACCTCGCTTGAACGGCTGGCTACGCTGGAACCCGCCTTTATCAAAGGTGGCAGTGTGACCGCTGGCAATTCCAGTCCCTTGAACGACGGTGCTGCTGCTCTCGTGTTGATGTCGGCTGACAAGGCGCGTGAACTGGGCATCAAGCCACTCGCCAGAGTAATTACGATGGGTGTCGCGGGTGTGCGCCCGGATATCATGGGCATTGGACCTGTACCCGCGATCAAGAAAGCCTTGCAACGCGCGCGTATGCAGGTGAGCGATATCGATATTATCGAACTCAACGAAGCCTTTGCCGCGCAATCGCTCTCCGTCGTCAAAGAACTCAATCTAGACCTGGAGCGGCTTAATCCGCATGGCGGCGCGATTGCCCTCGGTCATCCGCTGGGCTGTAGCGGTTCGCGCCTCGTCGTGACGCTGCTCAACGACTTGCAGAGTGCTGATAAGACGATTGGTCTGGCGACATTATGTATCGGTGGCGGACAGGGATTGGCGACGATTATCGAGAGGTTGGCATAGCAATGACGTACAAGATTCGTAAAGCTGCTGTGCTGGGAGCGGGCGTGATGGGTGCTGCAATCGCGGCCCATCTCGCTAACGTTGGCATTCCTAGCCTGCTGCTTGATATCGTGCCACAAGGCGCGACGGACCGCGATGTGGTTGCGCGCACTGGCCTGGAAAAAACGCTGAAGTCGCGGCCCGCCTCATTCTATAGCAAACGCGCCGCGTCACTGGTCACTATTGGCAATGTCGAAGATGATCTCAAAGCGCTTGCCGACGTGGATTGGATCATCGAGGCCGTGATTGAGCGTCTTGACATCAAACACGACCTGTATACGCGCATCGAGCAGTACCTACCGCCACATGCGATTATTACCTCAAATACCTCTGGTCTGCCTGCACACATGCTCGTTGAGGGGCGCAGCGCGACCTTCCGCAAGCATTTCCTGATTACGCACTTCTTCAATCCCGTGCGCTATATGCGCCTGCTGGAAATCGTGCCGTGCGCTGATACTGATCCAGCGTTGCTGACCTTTATGCAGGAATTTGCTAGCGAGGTGCTGGGCAAAGGCGTCGTTCTCTGCAAAGATACGCCAAACTTTATCGCCAACCGCATCGGTGTCTACGGTTTCATGTCCGCACTTCGTCGTGTGCTGGACGAGGGCTATACTATCGGTGAGGCAGATGCTGTGTTGGGACCAAATACGGGGCGGCCCAAATCCGCGCTCTTCCGCACCAGCGATCTCTCTGGCCTGGATACGACCGCGCATGTCTCGACAAATCTTTACGAGAACGCTCCCAATGATGAGCAGCGCGCTGTATTCCAATTGCCTGAGCTGGTACGCACGATGCTTGAGCGCAAGCTGTTGGGCGAGAAGACGGGCCAGGGCTTTTATAAGCGCGTCAAAAATGCGACGGGCGAGTCAACTATTCTTGAGCTAAACCTCAAGACGCTCGCATATGAACCGCAGCAGAAGGTGCGTTATCCCTCGCTCGGCTCGGCGCGCACCATCAGCGATCCAGCAAAACGTATGCTTGCTGTATTAGATGGCGACGACCGTGCCAGCCAGTTCGCCCGTGAAACAACAGCAGATTCGCTGATTTATGCCGCCAATCGTGCGCAAGAGATAGCCGAGAGCATCGTTGATATAGATAACGCAATGCGTTGGGGTTTCAATTTCGACCTGGGCAGCTTTGAGGTATGGGATGTGCTGTTGCAGCATCCCGCCACGTTGGAAAAGGTCTTTGCGGGTCGCGAACTGCCAGAACTGGTGCAGCGCGTCAAAACGCAAGGCCAGGGCACGTTCTATAGCGGGACGGCGGGCAATCGCCAGTACTTTGATTTCAAAAGCAATAGCTATAGACCCGTTCCCGTGCCGCCGGGCGTCATTGTACTTGAGGCGTTAAAAACAGGCAAAAAGGTTGTGCGCGACAACGGTTCAGCCGCGCTGATCGATCTGGGTGATGGCATTGGCTGTATCGAGTTCCATACCAAGATGAACTCGATTGACGAGGGCATTATCGAGATGATGCGTTATGCAGTTGAGGAGGGCCAGAAGCAGTTCCGCGCGCTGGTCATCGGCAACGAGGCGGCAGACTTCTCGGCGGGGGCAAACCTGTTCCTCGTGCTGATGGGAGCGCGTCAAGGCGAGTGGAAGATGCTGGAGGATGCGATCAACGGGCTACAGCAGGCACACCAGATGCTCAAATATAGTCCCATTCCGATAGTCGCGGCTCCCTCAGGACGCGCTTTGGGGGGTGGCTGCGAGATCATCATGCACTGCAACCATACGCGCGTGGCGGCTGAGTCTTATATTGGTCTGGTCGAGGTGGGTGTTGGCCTGATACCGGCGGGCGGCGGCTGTAAAGAACTGCTGCTACGGCAAGGAGCGAGCGTAGAGTCGCAGCTGGCGCGCAAGACGGGTGGACCCTTCACGCCGTCGCGCAAAGCCTTCGAGACGATCTCGTTCGCGACAGTTTCGACCAGCGCGGCGGAGGCCCAGGAGCTACGTTTCTTGCGCAAAACCGACGCCGTGACGATCAATCGTGAACTGCTCTTGCGTGATGCGAAAGCCGACGCGCTGAAACTGGCAGAGGCAAAAGAAGCTGGCAAGTGGAAACCTGTGCAGCCGCAAATGTTGTTACTGCCAGGAGTGGGTGCGCGTCTGGTATTGGAGCAGCAGATTGACAATATGCTGGACCTGGGTAAGATCAGTGCGCATGACGCGGTTATTGGTCGTCACCTCGCCAACGTATTAACAGGAGGAGAGACCTCGCACGTCACTCCGCTGACGGAGCAGCAGGTACTCGATCTGGAGCGTGAAGCTTTCCTGAGCCTGTGCGGTACGGAGAAGACGCAGGAGCGCATGCAAGCAATATTAATGACTGGCAAGCCGCTGCGCAACTAGCGTATGCTGTGCTGCTTTGGAGTGTGCCAGCAGTGTATGGGCGGGACCGATTGTGGATGGTCGGTCCCGCCGCGCTGCTTTTTTGGGAGGAGTTATCTCTCTTGCTTTGGCTCATTCGGTGTCCACCTGTTGGCGTCGCGTTGCTGGTATTTCGCCATCACTTGCTCAAAGGCGGTGTCCAGGTCAACGCCAATCGAGTTGGCGAGCGAGGCCAGGATGAAGAGGATATCGCCTATCTCGGAGGCAATCTCACCCTCCTCGCCAGCTTTTTTGGGCTTCTCACCATAGCTGTGGTTGATCTCGCGGGCCAGTTCGCCCACCTCCTCGGTCAGGCGGGCGAGACTGGCGAGTGGCGACCAGTAATGGCTGTGCCACTCTTCGCATATCAGCTGGTCAATTTCGCGTTGTACATCGTTTAGCGTTCTCATCCGTCTCGTTTTCTCTATACTCCTGCGATGACTTCTGGCATGTCTTGCGTGATATAGGCATGTGCCATATGTGTGCTATTCCAGGCAAAGCCGAGATTGCCCATGTGGTCCACGATAATCAGTCCACCAGTGCCAGTGGCCTTTGTGCCTAGGAGTGCTATCGCAGCTTCGGCGGCGGCATGTGCGTTCATCCCGCGTGCCACGAAATCGGCAGCGCGTTTGGCGATCAGCAGACGCATGAAATCTTCACCATAACCAGTGCAAGAGATAGCAGATTGCTCGTCGGCATAGAAGCCAGCACCCACTAACGGCGAATCGCCAATCCGCCCGGGATATTTATAGACAATGCCACCTGTCGAGGTTGCCGCGGCCAATGTGCCAAAACTATCCAGGGCAACAGCACCAACTGTACCATGTTTTTCGTCGCTATCCTCTAAATGGTTAGATGTGGCGGAAGCGGAGGTCGAGCCAAGCTCTGTGCGGTAGTAGCTCGGTTCGGTTCCATGCTGTTGCTGAAGACGGGCGGCCCGTTCGGCATGGGCATGTTGCCAGTTAGCTTGTTGATGCTCGGTGAGCAACTCCTGGCGACGACAGAGGTGGATGCCCTGTTCACGAGCGAAGATCTGCGCTCCGCGCCCAACTAAAAGAACGTGGGGACTCTCCAATACGCGGCGTGCCAGCGAGATCGGATTTTTGATGCGTTCGACATTGGCGACCGCACCCACGCGCTGCGTATGACCTTCCATGATGCCCGCGTCCATCTCGATATTGCCCTCTGCTGTTAGGCAAGAGCCAGTGCCCGCGTTAAAATTTGGATTATCTTCGAGAATGCGAACAGCGGCCTCGACTGCTTCGAGTGCGCTATGGCCTTCTTGTAGCTTATGCCAGCCAATGAGTGCTGCTTCACGGCAACCAGTCTGTGCGCTCGCAAAACGATCAGATGCTATTGCACCTGCACCGCCATGAACAATTAAAGCGATTCCCATAGATGAGCAAACCTCTCCTCAAGCGTATTTATCAGTATTGTATCACGAATACGTTTGTGTTGGTACACCGCGATATAGAAAGACATCGGGCTAGCGAAGCATACGAGGAAGAGGGAAGAAGAAGGGCAGAAGAAATAATGAATGGAGACTTACGAACGTTTGGTAGGTTGGGGGGACGCAGGATTTCATTCAACCGGTCCAGTCGAATGAAAAAACTGCGCGAAGTCGTCTCTTTAGGAGAACATCATTTCGACTTCGGGCATGACTTCGTTGGTGGATATGGGTAGCATCTCGCTTAAAGGGACATCTTTTTTCTCAACAAGGTGGTTCTGCGCATCGACAAAGACAATCTGTGGTACGAGTGCGCGAATCTCTTCCTCGGTGTATTGCGCGTAGCTGATGATAATGACGATATCGCCTTCGGAAGCCAGACGGGCCGCGGCGCCATTGAGACAGATGACACCGGAGCCATGCTCACCTGCGATAGTATATGTTTCCAAACGTGCGCCATTGGTAACGTTGACAACCTGAACTTTCTCATAGGCATAAATGTTGGCGGCATCGAGCAAATCCTGATCGATGGTAATGCTGCCGATATAGTTCAGATTGGCTTGCGTGACAGTTGCCCGATGAATTTTCCCTTTACACATGGTGCGCAACATAGGATATGAGGTTCCTTTCCTGAATACATTGACACAAACACGCATGGTGAACACTATGCTCCACATGCTATGCAGGATGATAAGCCGTTGTTACCCTGCACACTCTATTAAACGATGCGAACGGTAAAATGGGAACATGCCTGGTACATGTGAATTGATTGCGCCTCTTCCCTCATTTCCTATGGGCATGGCGAAAATATATAATACACGAAAATCCGCCCTTACCGGTTTTGGGGATTATGAGGAGACTTTAGAGAGGCGAGTAGGGCTAGGGCATAGGCCTCGGCAACGCTTTGTGCATCGTAGAAATCTGCACCCATCATCAGGCGATAACGGCACTTCCAGCGGCGAGCAGGCCAGGGCGCGAGGCGGATTAACGTATAGGTTTCCACTCGTTCCTCCAGTGTCTCGCGCAATACGGCCTCGCTAAAATCGGTGATGTTATAGCGATGGAGGTCAGCCATCACAGTTGCTGGCAGCATCTCTGTGCCCATCTCTGTCTCTCCACATATTATAGAACGGTTTTGAGGCTGGCACTGGCCTCTTCGGGACTGAGCTGCTCAAAATCTACACGTGGGAGCTGGCGTGGAATGAGCGTAAAAGGGCCGCTCCACTGTTTTGCATGTCCTTCTAGCCAGTCCAACACTTCGAAGGATTGTTTGCGGGCCTGCTCGACGACGGGGAAACGTTGCGCCGCGCGTGCAAAAACTTCATGATCTTTGGTATAGACGCTATAATCTTCGCGCACAACCACATCAATATAGAGATCGGTGTAGATTAGTTCGTGCGCATTGTTGGTGTAGTCGGAGTTTGGTAGTATCACATCACAGTAGCCACTGAGGAATGCGCCCTGTTGGTTATAACCGACGTGAATGGTATACCAGGCATCGGGCCAGAAATAGCTGAGTTGGTGCTTGTGTGAAACCCAGGTTCCAGGTTTCCAGTGCATGGATGTCCCTGCTGGCGTCCATATCACGAAATATTGCTCGCTGATGGGAATATGGTAACCAGACCAGGTTGCCCACTGGTCACCATTCACCAGCATCTTCCGAATATTTGCCTCAAGTAGCATTCCTGTGACCTTTCAACCTCTTCTAAGCGTGTGTTGCGCATATAACCTGATACGTTATTATGAGTATAACACAGGAGGTCGTTTTAGGACTAGTGTGCCTTCACACCATCTGTTTTTGCAGGAGGAGCCAGAGTGCAAACATCGTACCTGTTAAGATGATAACATAAGGCAGCAGCGACCAGAGGCCGAGATATTGTGCCAGGTTGCCAGCCAGCCAGGGGAAGAGTGCCCCTCCCATACTGCCCAGACTGGCCAGAAAGCCGATTGCTGTTGGAACCATGCGCTGCGGAACGAGCGTAGGCATGAGGGCAATGGTAGTCGGGAAGATTGGTCCCAGGCTAAAGCCCGTCAGACAGAGGCCAAGGGCACTGGCAATCTGCCAGGGAGCCAGCCAGAGTAAGAGCAGGCCAATGACCACGCCGACTAAACAAAGCTGAATCAAGCGTTGATTGCCAATGCGCGCCCCTATGTGTCCCATCACCAAGCGTCCTAGCGACAGACCTAGCCAGTAGCCGCTGACCATCCAACCTGCCAGTAAAGGCAGACTCTGCCGCTGTTCTGTCAGGAAGCTGTAGCTCCAGTTGCCCATACTGACCTCTGTTCCCACGTAGATCAACAGGAAGATCGCAGCAAGCCAGACGACGCGCCTTTTGAGCGTGACAGAGAGCCGATGATCGTTGGATGGCTGCTCTCCCTCCTTCTGGTTGGCGTCGATTGTCTTGGTTCGTTCTCGGAAGAAGAGTCCCAGACCGAGCAAAATGAGCAGGCTAAATGCGCTCCAGAGGATGTAGGTGTTGTTCCAACTCCAATGGATAGCCAGGATGCTTGAGGCAACAATAGGGCCGAGCAAGGCTCCGATGCCGTAGAAAAAATGTAGATAATTGAGTTGTACTGTACTATTCGGAAGTTGCACGATATAAGAGTTAAGACCAGCATCTAGTGTCGCGCCCCCTGCTCCGATAAAACAGAAGGCTAGTAAGGTTAGCACGAAGGGAGGAATCAGCATCAGCGTGCCTACGCCACAGAAAAATATCAATGTGCCGATCATTAATGTGCGTTGATTGCCTAATTTTGCCATGAGCAGGCCATTATTGAGCGAGGCAATGAAATAGCCGAATGTGCTGCATAAGAATAAAAGGCTAATAGTTGCTTTGTCGACGTGGTATTGCAGTTGGAGATTGGGCAAAAGGACGCCAAAAGCTCCATCATTTGCTCCGATGAGGATAAACGTGAGAAAGGCCAGGGCGATGCTCAGGCGAAGGAGGGGTGGCGTTGTGCGTTGTTGTTGCGTATTGACGAGTGTGTTCATGAAACCTCTTTTACTGATGACGAAGAAGATACTGCCGATATAGTATCACAACGGTGTGTGACTTTTATGATGCAATGCGACAGTGATGGCAAGAGAGCAGTATACGGGCAATGGGATTTTTGAGCTATTCCATTCTATTCTACAGTACAGATATGCATTAGCATGTAGATATA
>VFSW01005777.1_pt1 | contig 18251 bp, 17 predicted proteins | sample 5358111 | NCBI WGS metagenome assembly VFSW01 (sample SAMN11554181, study PRJNA540505) | mine drainage metagenome | isolation source: sediment from site ElyBrook_90M | place: USA: Ely Copper Mine, Vershire, VT | collected 2017
GCGCAGCAAGGGGATGTGAAAATGGCTGCCCGCCCAGCTTGCGCCCAGCCCTGCCAGCACGGCGAGCGTTGCCCAGATATCGCTGGCGAAATGAAAGGCATCGGTGGCCAGGGCAGGCGAGCCGGTGCGCTGGGCCACTGCACGCAGTTCCCGTGACCGCCAGAAGTCTACAGCGATTGAAGTCAGAAGCACCAGCACTGGCCACGCGGAGTGGCGCAGTTCCACGGTGTTGTGCACAATCCGATCAATTGCCTCCCAGATGATCCATGCGCAGGAGACGGCCATCAGACCGGCTTCACCGAAGGAAGAGATGTTTTCGATTTTGCCGTGGCCGTAGGTGTGGTCCTCGTCGGCCGGCTTGTCTGAGACGTGCACTGAGAAAAAAGTCAGCGCCGCGCCGACCAGATCCAGACCGGAGTGGGCCGCGTCTGACAGAACACCCAGAGATCCCGATAGCAGGCCGGCGACCAGTTTGAGCAAGGTCATTGCCGCCGCGGCCAGCATGGAATGCCGCGCGACGCGCCGCTTTTCCAGGGAGTGTCCAGCCGTACTGGAGACGGGGGAAGTCATCGCGTTTCTAGGCTACTCTGCCGCTTGGCCGTGTACAACCCGGCGATGCCCAAGGTATAAGGTTGCCACGCACAATCCGCATAGCCGGTGGTCTCCATCAGAGCGAGCATCTCGCTGGGCGGCGGAAAGTTGCCCACCGACGTGGGCAGATAGTTGTAGGGGCCGTCCTTACCGCAGATCATCCGCCCAATGGCCGGCAGCACACGATGAAAATAAACTGCGTAGGCCTTGCCCATCAGCCCGCCGGGCTCACTGAAATCAAGAATCCCCAACTGCCCGCCCGGCTTGAGCACGCGGTTAAACTCGCGCAAGCCCGCCTCGTAGTTGGCCAGATTTCTGAAGCCGAAGGCGGTCACAATCAGATCCAGCGACGCGGAGCGCAGCGGCAGATGCAATGCATCGGCCTCCAGAGCCACAGCGCCTGCCTCGTCCGGTTTGCGCGCGGCGAATTTTCGGGCGCCGCGACTGAGCATTCCGCGTGCAAAATCCGCTGCAAGAATGGGACGCGCACCCTTGGGCCGGTACTTCAGCAGCGCCATGGTCATGTCGCCGGTGCCGCAGCAGATATCCAGAACCGCAGCGTCAGGAGTAGCCAGCACCTTGCGGAAGCGCCGCGCCGTCCGCCACCACCACAGCCGATCCACGTTGGCTGAGAGCAGATGGTTCAACAGGTCGTAGCGCGGGGCAATGGAGTTGAACATCTGGCGCACACTTTGTGCCGCGCTGGCTTCGTCCTCCGCGCCGGTTGGTTTGGCCCCGGTGACCGGCATCAGGCGTGCCGCTCCCTGGCCCGCGCCAGCATGTAGCCCACTGCGGCCTCGAGTTCGGCCGGCGTCACGTCTTCCACAACGCCCGCGTCGCCAATGCCCACCGGCAGCACGAATCGCTTGACTCCGCCGACGTTTTTCTTGTCGCCGCTGGTGGCCGCTATCAGCTTGGCAGCGCGCACCTTGAGCGGCGGCAGTGGACCGTAGAGGTGGATGATGCTCTCCAGCCGCTCGGCCTGGCGGCTGGAAATTGTTCCGCGCTGCTTGGCCAGGTGGAGCGCCGCCACCATGCCCCAGCCTACCGCCTCGCCGTGCAGCAGAGCCTTGTAGTGCGTAGCCTGCTCAATGGCGTGGCCTACCGTGTGGCCCAGGTTCAGAATCATTCTGAGCCCGTTCTCGCGCTCGTCCTGATTCACCACTTCGGCCTTCATGCGGATGGACGCAGCGATTACCTTTTCGAGCGTTTTGGGGTCGCGCTTGAGCACGTCGTTTACGTGCGCTTCCATAAACCGCAGCAGCGTGCTGTCGCGGATAATTCCGGCCTTCACGCTCTCCATCAAGCCGGCGCGCAACTCGCGGTCAGACAGCGTGCCCAGCACGCCGATGTCGGCAAACACTGCCAGCGGGTGGTGAAAGTTGCCCACCAGGTTTTTTCCCTCCGGCAGGTTCACGCCGACCTTGCCGCCCACGGAGGAGTCCACCTGTGACAGAAAGGTAGTAGGGACTTGAACATACGGAATGCCGCGCATGTAAATCGCCGCCAGAAACCCACCCAAATCGCCCACAATGCCGCCGCCGAAGGTGATGACGAGCGATCCGCGGTCGCCGCCCGCCACGGCCATCTGGCGCGCCAGTCGTTCCACGCTGGACATGGTCTTGTAGCGTTCGCCCGCTGGCAAAAACAGCGCAATGGGCGGCTCGGCAAAGGAGCCGAGGAAAGCTTCGCCCCACAGCGCCCAGATTTCGGGCGATGTCAGCACGAAAACCCGTCGCGGAAGCCTGCCCGCAACCCGCTCGATGCGCGGCGCAAGGGTCCGGATGAGACCGCTGCCCGCAATCACGTCATACTTCGCCGAAGGTGTGTCAACTCGTATCGTTTGCACGCTAATTCCATCCTAAAGCAGCGAAGCAAAGCAGCCTGCCAGATCCGGGCGCAAGGGCAGGAGATTCAGGCCCAGGATTTGGGATGTTGGGAGGGCGGCATGCCGCTTGCCGCGGAGCGGCGTCTCACGATGCCCGCGACCTGGAACGAGACCGTAATGGCGAAGCAGAGCACAATCGTTGTCACGAAGGGGAGCTTCTGCTTTTCGATCGTTTGAAATGCAAAGGAGTGGACAGCGGCAAGAGCGAATACCGCGTAATTCCAGCGCTGAAGCTGTTTCCATCGAGGCGTGCCGAGCGCGCGAAGACAATAGTCATTGGACGTTGCCAGCAGCGCGAAGACGAGCAGAACGCTTACCGCGCCGGTGTAGTTTGCCAGGCCAAAGAGATCGTGGCGCAGTGGGAAGCCGTGGTGTTCTTTGGGGCCGTAGATGTAGTAGAGCCAGGGGCGTCCTCGGAGATGAACAAATTGGCCGATTGCCGAATGCAGAATGCTCAGAGCGCCCGCCCAGATGCCGAGGTCCCGGCGGAAATCGCTCGACACGGGGTTGCGCTGCTTTCGGAGAAGATTCCATGGGCCCACGAGCAGCGTGGCCGCAAGAAGGGCCACCGCGGGGTAGGCGGTGGCAAAACTGGCTCGACTAAGAACGTCTTTGTAGGGACGAGTGAAATAAAGCGTAGCAACGCTGAGGGCAGAAAGCGCAAACAGGGGGAGATGGTGCTTGAGCAGACGAAGCTGCAGGCGTTTTTGTTGGCCTTGGGATGTGGGCGCAGCGGAATTCAAGTGAACTCTCTCAGAATGCCTTTTCTTGGTCGAAGGTTGGGAAAGGAATGTCAGCCATTCGCTATCTGAGCCAAAACAGAGGAACGAGACCGAGTACGGCCAGGGCTGTCAGAAACGCCAGACTCTGTATGCCGGTCTTCCGGTCGGCCAGCATGAACGCGTAAATTCCCTTCACAATGTCATTGCTGGAGGCGGCAATAAGTATTGCGCCTGCCGCGACCTTCAGAGGCGTAAGTGTGCCTGCCGCCTGGGTCAGTCCCATGATGAACGGATCGACGTCACTTACACCCATGATAGCGGCCAGGGTATCCACGCCCCCGCTTCCCAGATAAGTGACGGCTAACTGGGTGGCGACCAGCATTGCCAGAAACAGGGCAGCAAAGAGAAACGCCGCGATCAGTTCGAGTGGATTCTTGGGCTCGTACTCCCGCTGTACAGTTTGAGAGTTCTTATCTGCCCTGCGCGTCCAGAACCAACCGACACCGACCGCCAGAGTTGCCAGCACAAGAAAGGGCACCAGAAGCAGGAACATCAATTGCCGGTTGAAGAGTGCCAGAAGCACAACCAAGCGCAAGTACATGACGCCGGACGCGATCAGGATGCCGCCGGCGAAGAGGTGGGGATGCTGTTCCTGCGCGGCTCGGCGCGCAATGACAACAGTGGTGACTGTGGAGGAATAGGCGCCGCCCAGCAACGCTGACAGCACGATGCCGCCCTGCGCCTTGGTCACCTTTTGCAAAACATAACTGGCGTAGGAGATAGCACTGATGGCAACCACGACAAGCCAGGTCTTAAACGGGTTGATGTGGAATTGGCTGAATTCCTGATTGGGCAGGACGGGCAGAATGACGCCGGTCAAAAGCAGGAACTTGGCGAAGGTGAGAATCTCGTGCGGCGCGATACGCCTGGCCAGTTTTTCGAGAGCTTCTTTCAGGTCCAGCAACAGAAGGCTGGCGACACTGAGCGTCGTGGCAATCCAGAGATGTCCGTAACAGACGAGCGCCCCCACCAGAAACGTCGCGAGGCCGGACATTTCAGAGGTGACGCCCGCTGCCTCAGCGGCGGAGAGCTTGTGCCAGTACGATAAAAGCAAAAATCCAGCGATGACCAGAAAGCCGATGGTCAACGGGAGCAGTTGTGTGCCTGAAACCAGCGCGATGGAATAACCGATGAGGCCGATCAGCGGGAACGTGCGCACCCCTCCGAAGGAGTAAGAGCCGCTTACCGCCTTGTGCTCTTCCCGCTCCAGCCCGATCAGGAACGATAAGAACAGGACCAGAACAATCTTCACTACTTCCGGGGGGAGTCGCTGGTAGATCTCCATTCGAGGTGGACCTCCGAGTACATTGAGCCCCGCAGAGTGCAGGCAGGAATTTGGACTCCGGTTCGACCGGCCAGACCGCAACCATCCATCATTCGGTCTCAAAATAAACTGCTAGACAGCTTACACTCTGCCGCGGCTGGGCGCGCGAGGTTTCGCTTTAGGCCTCAGGGCGCCGTGCAATCGGCCCCGCTCCGGCGCGTCCCACGATTCCACCGTCACTGGCACGACCAGCGCTCAGATTCTCGCCAAACGCAAAATGGCGGAGCTGGTATGCTCCGCCATTTCTGGCACGATCTGTCGTTCTAATGCAGCGCGATCGGTTATTTGTGTCCGCCGCCGCCATCATGTCCACCGCCATGCGATCCGCCACCACCGCCATGGGCTTGGCCGCCACCACCGCCATGGGCTTGGCCGCCGCCGCCGTGCTGCGATCCGCCACCATGCGATGTTGCGCTGGGTCGTCCTCCTCCCGCATGGGAAGGTCCTGCGGACGGCCTGGCATTGTGCCCGCCGCCACCGCGCATGTTCTGCCCACCGCCACCACGCGCGTTCTGCCCGCCGCCCGAGTGTCCACGATTGGCAGCAAAGCCGCCGCCGCCGTGATAGCGCCCACCACCATCTCTCACAAAGCGATGGTTGCCCCAGCCATGGCTATAGCCCCAGCCGGACCATGGGCCCATGCCCAGGAAGATGCCGTTGTAGAAATACCCAGGCCCGTAGAACCCCATAGGTGCGCAGGCATAGGGTTCATAGTCGTAGTATCCGTACGAACATGCGGGTTGAATGCCGATGTTGATGGAAATTTGCGCGTGAGCCGCTGGCGCCATGGCCAGGCCCGCGAGCACTGCTGCGGTTGAAGCTAGAGTTTTGAGTCCGCGCATGTGTGATCCCCTTATGGTGTTTGCAGTTCTTGGCATTGCAAGGGATGCTGTGTGCGGCCGTAAAGAACAACCCAGCAACAGCAGCTACCATAAGGATTTTGGATTTATTTCAGAATGCCCTTCGCTCAGGAAGGCTCGCCAGCTATCTATCCCTACATGAGTCACTCTAGTGGACAGTATCGCCCAAGTCTGAGCAATGAAGACCACGTCCGCGAATTGGATGGTGGTAGGCCGCGGCCGAAGCCTCGAATGCAACCTCAACCGAACCCCGGGTGATAGCCTCAACTGTTATGGCATTCGAGTCACGGGTCGATTTTCTAGTGGTGGGCGCGGGCGTTGCCGGCCTGCGCGCGGCTGTGGAGCTGGCGGATCACGGCGATGTCCTGGTGGTGACGAAGGAGTCAGTGGGCGAATCAAACACCCACTACGCGCAGGGCGGCATTGCCGTGGCGATGGAGGGTAGCGAGGACGTTGCGCTGCATTTTACCGATACCGTCAATGCCGGCGATGGCCTGGTTTACCAGCCTGCTGCGCAGGTTCTGGTGGCCGAAGGGCCGCTGCGGGTGACCGAACTGATCGAGTGGGGCGCGAAGTTTGATCGTGAAGGCGGTAAGCTGCTGCGTACACGCGAAGGCGCGCACTCTCTGCCCCGCATTCTGCACGCCAACGGAGACGCTACGGGCGCCGAGATCAGCCGTTCGCTGGCCACCTTTGCCCGCGCCCACGAGGGAATACGCTTCGCCGAGTGTACCACCGTAACCAGCCTGGTCATCGCCGACGATCGTGTGATTGGCGCCGATCTGCTGGATCGCGACAACGTGCAGCAGAGGGTGAGCGCGCGCGCAGTGCTGATCGCCGCGGGCGGAGCGGGTCAAGTCTACTCAGACACCACCAACCCTGCTGTGGCCACCGGCGACGGTATTGCTCTGGCCGCGCAAGCCGGCGCCGAGTTGGCAGACATGGAGTTCTACCAGTTTCATCCCACGGCGCTGTCGTTGCTTGGCGCGCCGCGGTTCTTGCTCTCAGAGGCTCTGCGCGGCGAGGGAGCGTACCTGCGCAACGATCGTGGTGCGCGCTTTATGGAGCGCTATCACCCGCTGCTGGAACTCGCTCCGCGCGACGTGGTGGCTCGTGCCATCACGCACGAGGGCATGGGCGCGACTCCAGGTGAGACGCGAGTGGTGCATCTCGACATGCGTCACGTTAAGGACATCGACCTGCACCAGCGTTTTCCCGGCATCAGCGCCGTTCTGGCGCGGTATGGGCTCGACCTGCAAAGCGACCTTATTCCGGTGCGTCCGGCGGCACACTACCTGATGGGTGGTATTAAGACGGATCTGGCAGGCCGCACCAGCCTGCGCGGACTTTACGCCGCGGGCGAGGCAGCCTGCACGGGTGTTCACGGAGCCAACCGCCTGGCATCCAACTCGCTGCTCGAAGGGCTGGTCTTTGGCGCGCGCGCGGCGCAGTCCACGTTGGCCGATGATTTGCCTGTGGTGGCTGCCGGTGCGCCGCGGATCGGTCTCGTGCCTTTGGCCGCGAACGAAGAGGAGCTTGTGGAAACGCACATCGCCGGGCTGCAGCGCTCCATGTGGGCCTATGCCGGGCTGCTGCGTGAGGACGTCACACTGCGCCAGGGCTTTACCGCTCAGGCGGAGTGCGAGACTGCCCTGGCGAAGTTCAAAAAGCAAGAGAAGGGGAGCCGCCGTCTTGCCGAGGCCCGGGCGATGAGTTGCGTGGCCTATGCCATTCTGCACTCGGCCCTGGCCCGCACAGAGAGCCGCGGCGCGCACTTCCGCAACGACTACCCCCATCGCGACGACGAACACTTCCGCAAGCACTCCAGATTCACGAACCAAGGTCGGGTTGTGTTTGAGGAGTGGTAGGCGAGCTGGCCGGTTACTGCCCCCTGATCTCTGTTCCCTGATCCCTGTTCCCTGCTATCCACGACGCCACGGCGCAGACCGCCAGAATCGCTCCCATCACAGCGAGTGAGAGCGTGATAGGAATGTCGATCCAGTGCGCGGTGAGCATCTTGAACGCGACGAAGGCCAGCAGCACGCCCAACCCGTAGTGAAGGTAGCGGAAGCGGTCAAGAAGCGCAGCCAGCGCAAAGTAGAGCGACCGAAGCCCCAGGATGGCCGCGATGTTGGAGGTGTAGACCACGAAAGGATTGTGGGAGACGGCTAACACCGCAGGAATTGAATCGACCGCGAACATCAGATCAGTAAGTTCGACGGCCAGGATTACGGGCAGGATGGAAGCCTTTGTAGGATGCAGGCGATGAACCCACGCGGGAAGAGCCGCGTGCGCCGAGCCGCCGCGGACTAGACGCCATGCCGCATAGAGCAGAAACAGGCCAAAGATCCAGGTGATCCAACTGAAGCGTTCGAGCAGCGTGATGCCCGCGGCGATGAACAGCGCGCGCAGCACCACCGCTCCCGCCACGCCCCACAACAGGGCCGTGTGCTGGCGCTGGGGGCTGACTTTCAATCCCTGAAAAATAACCAGGAAGACGAAGAGATTGTCTACGCTGAGCGAGGTTTCGATGGTGTAGCCAGCCGCAAACTCGAGTGCCTGCTGGTGTCCCTGCGCCACGGCGATCCAGCCTGCAAAGATGGCCGCCGCAATGGCCAAGGCCACCGTCCACAGCCACGCAACGGCCTGGCTGTGCCGCGTTTCATGGCGTCGGCCCGGCAGCAGAGAATCGACGACAAGAAGCGCCAATACCGCTGCATGAAATCCGGCCCACCACGTCCAGGAAACGCCAGCAATCATAGAGAGGATGCTACAGCATGACAGTTGTCAGTTTTCAGTTGTCAGTCCGTGTTACCGGCTGAACCGCGCCTTTGCTGTTTACTGTCCACTGATCACCGACCACTGACAACTGCTTCTTTTCACCGCTGATCGACCAGGCGGATGGTCTCCATAATGACATCGCCATCGATGGTCAGGCTATGCGCGCTGATCTTGTCCAGGGTGTCCTGGGCGGTATGGTGGTAGCTGTTGTTGGGTCCGTAGTCGAGGTCGATAAGATCGATCGAAGGCACGCCGCGCTCGACAAAGGGCAGATGATCGTCTTCGACCGTCGCATCGCGCTGGAAGAAGTATTTTTCATCGCCGAATTTGCGCGCCGCCAGCCGAACTTCTGAAACCAGCCAGTCTGCTGAGCGGACTTCGTGCTGGATGTCGAGGCTCTTGTCGCCGATCATGTCGATCAGTATGAAGGCCTTGATCCGGCCCAGCGTTCCGTCTCCGGCCCATCGGGCGGCCAGGTGACGTGTGCCGTAGAGCGAATCGGAGTTGGTCCAGGTAGGTTGAATCGACTCTTCTCCGTCATCGAAGACCAGCCACACCGAGTAGCCGTCGAGCTTTTTGCCGTGTGCTGTGTCTGCGCGCAACTGATCGGCGATAGCCAGCAGCAGGCCGGTGGTGGCCGCGCCGTCATTGGCGCCCACAAAGTTGATGTTCTTCAGCCAGTAGTTAGTCTCGTAGTGCGTCGCCAGCACAATCACGCCGTTCTTTTTGCCGGGGAAGCGCACGATGAAGTTGCGCAGATTTATCGGGCCGATGGGCGTGTTGGCCGTGAAGGCATCCTCTTCGAGCTGGTCGTGCCGGAACTGTTCGCGCAGGAACGCCTCGGCCTTCACATGCCCCTGGCTGGTGGGCCAGCGGGGGCCGATAGCCACAAACTGCCGGGCATATTCATACGCGCGGGCGCCATTGAAGTGAGCCTGCGCCTGAGCGGCGAACGGAACAAACAGAAGCATTCCGGCCGCACATCTCTTCAAGGAGGGGATAAGGTTCACTGCGCGGCCTCCTTGGACTTGCGGCGCGAAGGATGTATCCACCAGGCGATACCGATGCCGATGAGGTAGAGCGAGAGCATGGGGATGGCGTACACGCACATGGTCCACGGGTCGGGGCTGGGGCAGATGAAGGCCGCCACCAGGAATACCGCCAGAACCGCGTAGCGGATATTCTTCCACAGGAAGCGCGGGCTCACGATGCCGAACAAGGCCAGGAAGAAGATGAGGACCGGCAATTCAAAGCTGATACCCAGGCCCAGAATGATGGATAGAAAGAAACCGGTATAGTCCTCAATGGTCACTATCGGATTGAACTTACTGCCGAATCCAAAGATGAGAATTCTGAGCGCGCCGGGGAACACAAAGTAATAACCGAAGCTGGCACCGGCCAGAAACAGGCCCACCGTGGCCCCCATGAACGGAATCACGAACCGCTGCTCCTTCTGATAGAGCCCGGGAGCAATGAACAGCCACACCTGGTAGAGGATGAACGGCGAAGCCAGAATCGCTCCGCCGATCAGCGACACCTGCAGGTACAGGTTCAAGGGGTACATGGGGTGGGTGTAGTTGAGCTTGATGTGGAGGGTGTCCAACGGAGCCTGCACAAACCCATAAAGCCGTTCGTGGAAGATGTAGGCCACCACGAAGCCCAGGCACAGGTAGATGGCCGAGTGCACGATGCGGCGGCGCAACTCGTCCAGGTGCTCCATGAGGCTCATGCCGGGGAGGTCTGCGCGCTGGGTTACCGCGACTCTCGCTTTGCCGATTGCATCTGCGGGATCAACCATTGTGACTTACAGACTCCGTGGAGGGTGCATTCTGTTGTGTGGCGGGCTCATCCGCGGCGACATTGGCTTGCGAGGCAGAGGCCTCTGCGGCCCTCATCTCGGCTGCCCTCATCTCGGCTGCCTGCTCGATGGCGTCGAGCGCCGCTGCGGCGCCGGTACTGCTTGCTGCTTCATTAGGCCCTGACTGCTCAGAGGGCCGCATCGCCTGCACCTGCTCCCCTGTGGAGGGCGGTTGAATACGAGGGGCGGCTTCCGCTGGTGGTTCCACAGCCGGTTCGCTCACAGCTGCGTAGGGAGTTTCTTCCAGATAAGGTGATTTGGCTGCGTCTGCCGGGGGCTGCGTTTCGGCGGTTGTGCCCGTAGCGGCCGGTGCGGCCAGCGCTGCCTGAGCCCGCTGCCGCTCTTCCTGCTTGCGCCGGTCGGCCTCCTCGGCTGTCCTCAATTCCTCTTCCATCTGGAACTTGAAGTCATTGGAGGCCTTGCGGAACTCATACATCAGCTTGCCAATCTGGCGGCCGATCTGCGGCAACCGGCGCGGCCCAAAGACCACCAGCGCCAGCACCATCAGGATCAGCGAGTCAGCCATGCCAAGGCTGGCTACTTGAATTGTCGGTGGCATGCCCATGAAGTGCAATGATACCTGTCCGCATGGGGCACTCACAAACGATAAGGCGCATCGCCTTCCGCCGCCCGGCTTCGGCAGCGCGCGTTTTGGTCAACTGTTGCGCCTTTGTTACACTATTTGGCATTAGTGGCGGCTTCACCTCGACCGGATTTGCGAATCCTGTTGATTGGGGCCGCATCTATGATGTGGAAGGGCTGCAACAACCCCGTGGGTGGGGGTAGCCTCAAAAAACGGCGGTAACGCCCGTTTTGAGCGCTGCCAGCGCATCCACTGTAGCCACGTTAGCTTTCAACATCCCCGTCCGCCGTCCTCATCAAGGATGGGCTGGACTGAAGGCGGAATACGGTGAATCTGGTTCTTGACGAAGAAACGGCTCCCTCTCCGGAGGCTGACAGTAGCTGCAGCCTTGAAAACTATTTATCACTTCCCGACCACTCGATGGACGGCCGTATTGCTGAGGCTCGTGAGCGGCTGGGAGCAACCACGATCATCCTGGGCCACCACTACCAGCGCGATGAGGTGATCCGCTTCGCTGACTTTACCGGCGACAGCTACAAGCTCTCAAAAGCCGCTGCTGAAACCGATGCCAAGTACATTGTTTTCTGCGGTGTGCACTTTATGGCCGAGAGCGCCGATGTGCTGGGCCGCGACGGGCAGCAGGTGATTCTACCCGATTTGAACGCAGGCTGCTCCATGGCTGATATGGCCGAGATCTCGCAGGTTGAAGCCTGCTGGGAGGCGCTTGAACGCCTGGGTCTGGCCAGCGAGACAATCCCGCTCACGTACATGAACTCCACCGCAGCGATCAAGGCTTTTTGCGGCGAGCACGGCGGGCTGGTCTGCACGTCGTCCAACGCGCGCGCGGCCTTTGAGTGGGCCTTTGCGCGCGGCAAGCGCATCCTCTTTCTGCCCGACCAGCACCTGGGCCGCAACACCGGCTATGCCATGGGCATTCCGCTGGGCGAAATGGTGGTTTGGGACCCGTGGGGCCTGCAAGGCGGCGAAACCGCGGAACGCCTGGCGGCCAGCCGCATTTTGCTGTGGAAGGGGCATTGCTCGGTCCATCAGCGCTTCCTGCCCAGTCACGTAGATCAGGTGCGCGCCAAGTATCCGGGCATCCAGGTCATTGTTCACCCCGAATGCCGCTGGGAAGTTTGCCAGAAAGCCGACGCACTGGGCTCCACGGAGCGGCTCATCGCACTGGTGGAGCAGGCTCCAGCGGGCACCATGTTCGCTGTGGGCACTGAGATTCACCTGGTCAACCGCATGGCCCGGCGATTTGCCGAGCAGGGCAAGCGCGTAATCACCCTCGACGACACCGGCTGCCTGTGCACCACGATGTACCGCATCAGCCCGCACCATCTGGCCTGGGTGCTGGAAAACCTGGTCGAGGGCCGCGTGGTCAACCGCATCAAGGTGCGGCCGGGCGTAAAGCGCTGGGCGCGCGTAGCCCTGGACCGGATGCTGGAAGTGAGATAACCAGCACCCCCCTGTCCGTGATCTGTGGTCAGTGTTCAAGTCGTTGGCGGCTGAATTGCTGAATTATTGACCACTTATGCACAACTATTTTTTCCAAAAACCGTTGTACTTTAGTAGGCAGGCAATGACGATGAAAACCTTCACTCTCGACGAAGCGCAGTCTCTGCTTCCGGTGCTGGAAGCGTTGCTGAAGCGTGCGATTGAAGGAAAGCAGTCTGCGGAAGAGGTCGAATCCAGCCTGTCCGAGATCTCCCGGCGCATCTATTTCGCCGGCGGCATGTATGTGGACTTAGGCAAGGTAGCCAAGCTTCGTGCGGAGATGGAGGCACACTTGCAGCGCGTCCGCGAGAGCGTTGCCGAGATCGACTCCATCGGCGTGCAGGTGAAGGACCTGGAATCCGGACTGCTCGATTTTCCGTGCCGCCTCGACGATCAGGTGGTGCTACTTTGCTGGCGCATGGGTGAGACGTCCATCGAGCACTGGCACACCGTCGATGAAGGTTTTCAGGGTCGCCAGCCCGTCGATGAGCGCTTCCGCCGCCGTTCCAACTCCGGCAGTCGGCCCAACTAGCGTGTTCAGGCGCCGATCCTCATAAAGCGTCCCGGATTCTGTCTGCTCCCCCCCCACGTATGCTGTATTCGAGAGCCGGGGTTGCCTGCGTATGAAAAGGGCTGGAGCGCAGAAACCTCCTGCGGGTTCTTGTTTCAAAGGAGCGGCCTAAGCTGTGTACATCTTCGAGCCCGACGTTCGCGCGGTTCTCACGTACGATGCGCTGATTCCAGCCATTCGTCAGGCCCTCATCGACTACTCCGCGGGACGGGTTGAACAGCCGCCGCGCACCATTCTCCGGGCCGGCAATGCGGAAGGATTCCACAATGGCTGGTTCGCTGTAATGCCCGTGATTGCCGGCGACGTAATGGGCGTGAAGACCGTCACCTTTTACCCAGGGAACGCGGATCTGGGTTTGCCGACTCACATGGCGGTCATTGAACTGCTGCGCCGCTCCACCGGCGAGCCGCTGGCGGTAATGGATGGGCGGCTGATTACCGAAATGCGGACGGCGGCGGTTTCTGCCGTGGCCGCTGACGCGCTTGCGCCTCCCGAAGCAGCGAGTTTGGGCATCCTGGGAAGCGGCGTGCAGGCTCGGTCGCATCTTCATGCGCTGCGCAAGGTTCGGCCGCGGCTCAAGGATATCCGCATCTGGAGCCGCAATCCGGCCAATGCCAGAAAGCTTGCCGGCGAAGTTGGCGCGCGCGCAGTGGAGATTGAAGAGGCCGCTGCCGCTGACGTTGTCCTCACGGTTACGGCCTCACCCGATCCAGTGCTCGAGGGCCGATGGCTCGCGCCGCACTCTGTGGTTCTTGCGGTGGGGGCCACGGGCGCCAGCCTGCGCGAACTGGACGACGAGGCCATGCTGGGCGGGTTTGTCGTGGCTGAGTGCCGGCATTGTGCGGAGCGGGAATCAGGCGACGTGCGACTCTCTGGCGCGCGGGTGCAGGCGGAGATAGGGGAAATTCTGGCGGCCAGGGCGACTCCGCCGCGCGATGGACGGATTGTGTTCAAGTCGGTCGGAATGGCCATTGAAGACCTGACTGCGGCTCGGCTGGTCTGGCAGGCGCACGCATCCCGCCGAGGCTGAAACCGCTGACGCTTCGCTTTTCGACGAGGTTCCCCTCGGTCGGAATTTGGTCTGATCGAAATTGCGGCCCCTTCGTTTTTCACTTCGCGGTATTCTGGTAGAAACGCACTTATGCTGCGCGCATCGTTCTGAACGCTCAGGCATCTCATAAGTAACGCATTGTGCATAGTGGCTGGAACCGAACTGATCGGCTCCAAAGAAGCTGTATCGGTATCACCCATCCCTTTTTCGCGGACAGCCGCACCGGCGTCTGCGTATTGCAGTCAACCAAACCATACTGAAGGAGTGATTCATGCTTACTGTTGGAGAAAAGTTCCCCGCTTTTGAACTCACCGCCGTGGTCGATCTTGACCCCAAGAAAGCCTTTGAAACCATCACCGAAAAGAGCTTCCCCGGCAAGTGGAAGGTCTACTTCTTCTGGCCCAAGGACTTCACCTTCGTTTGTCCCACAGAGATTGCGGCCTTCGGCAAACTGAACCAGGAGTTCCAGGATCGCGATACGCAGATTCTGGGCGCCAGCATCGACTCCGAGTACGTTCACCTGGCATGGCGCAACAACCACGCCGACCTGAAGGACCTGCCCTTTCCCATGCTTTCTGACATCAAGCGCGATCTATGCGAGCAGTTGGGCATTCTGGACCTGAAGGCGGGCGTCGCGCAGCGGGCCACCTTCATCGTCGACAACGAGAACGTAATTCGCTTTGTCTACGTCACTGACCTTTCCGTTGGGCGTAACCCGCAGGAGGTTCTGCGCGTGCTCGATGCGCTGCAGACCGACGAGCTTTGCCCCTGCAACTGGCACAAGGGCGAAGAGACGATCCACGTTTAAGGCTGGCCCATCCAGGCTGACCGTGCGACCGGTGCGACAAGCCGGTCTCCCATCCTTTCTGCCCCTTTTGTGGAAAGGATGGGAGACCGCCCGGCACCCGCTTGCCACTTAAACCGGAAATTTCCATCCCTCATTCGGAGCCCGATTTATGACCCTCGATGCACTCATTGATACGCTGCCCTCGTCTGCCAGGGATCTGAAGTTGAATTTCTCCTCGCTGGTCCGCAACAACACAGAACTGACCGCGCAGCAATTGTGGGGCACGGTGACCGCGGTTGCCATCGCCACGCGCAACGCCGCGCTGACCGCAGCAGCCCTGGACGCCGCAGCCGTGCAGATCTCTGCTCAGGCCCTGGAGGCGGCCAAGACGTCTGCCGCCGTCATGGGCATGAACAACATCTTTTACCGTTTTCAGCACCTCAGCTCGAATCCAAAATACAGCACGATGGGGGCGCGCCTGCGCATGAACGGCCTGCGCGGCCACGGGGTGGAGGATGTGGACTTTGAGCTTTGGTCGCTGGCAGTTTCAGCCGTCAACGGCTGCGGCAAGTGTTTGGATGCTCATGAGAAGGTAGTGCGTGACAAAGGAGCCAGCGAAGAACTAGTGATGGCCGTTGTGAGGGTCGCCTCAGTCATTCACGCCATTGGTGTGGTGTTGGACCAGGTAGCCGCCACCGCGCAAACCGTCGCAGCAGGCGAACCGCTGGCCGCCACCGCCTGATCCCCGGCGCAGCTTCCTCCGCAACGCCCGGCGTTACGCAAGCCAATCGGCTCGGAATTGTCGCCGTAAGCGTATGACCGTCCGGCTACGTCTTTAGCCTTGAAGCACATCATCGCCAGCGCATTTTCAGCGCGGGCAAGCCAGGCCTCGCGCGGAAGCGGTACCCTGTAAGCGTGGCCCCTGAAGGCAAGCGTGGAGGAGCGACAATGAAGATCGCGAAGTGGGCACGGATGGCGCTGATGGCAGCGCCGCTCCTGACAGGTTGCAAGGGCTTCTGGAATGCACCCGCCAGTTCCGGCACCACCCCAACGACAACCGCAAGCAGCGGCGATTTCTATGTCCTGAACAGTCAGACAGCCCAGCTTGCCGGCTTCTACGTCAATGCCGGCACGCTCACCGCGCTGGCCGGCAGTCCCTACACCTTGCCCAGCACGCCGTTGACCGTCACGATCGCCCCCAACAATACGCTTCTCTACGTCAGCACGATCAACGGCATCTACGTCTATACCATCGCCTCCGACGGCAGTCTGACGCTGGGGAACGCGGGGAGCCCCATCTCGTCCGAGCCGGCCAGCAGCATGCAGGTGGACAAAACCAACTCCTGGCTGATTGAGGCCGCCTCCGGCTTATCCAATGTGTATGCCATCCACATCAATTCCTCTACCGGTGTGGCCACCTCCACCACGGAGCAACAAATGGTGCTGCCGGCCTCCACCATCCAGCAAGTGGCCATCTCGCCCGGCAATACCTATGTTTTCGTCGCCATGGGCTCCGGCGGCACGGCAACGATCCCGTTTAATGCATCCAGCGCCAATCCTTTTGGGGGCGTCACCACGATCCTTGTCAAGAACCCCCTCGGCGCCGCGCTCTCAGTGGCTGTGGACCCTAGCGACCGGCTCTTCTATATAGGCGAAACGGCTGCCACCTCCGGCTCCAACAGCGGTGGGTTGCGCGTGTTCAACTTCAGTACGTTGAAAGAGATTTCCGGCTCGCCTTACGCCAGCGGCGGATTGGCGCCCTACTCCATTCTCCCCATCTCCACCGGCGACTATGTCTATGTTGCCAACCGGCAGGTCAGCGGTAGCTCTAAGGGCGTCATCGAGGGATTTTCCGTTGTGAACACCAGTAGCGTTTACTCCCTGACCGTCCTGGGGAGCACATTTACTGCCGGCACGAACCCGGAGGCTCTGGCCGAGGACAGCACGGGCACATTTGTCTTTGCGGCAAACTTCGGCGGAAATCCCGACCTGACTGGCTACGTCTTCGACTCGACCAACGCCGGCTATCTCGACTCCGTGATCTCCTCTTCCACCGGAACCGATCCGGTTCAGGCCAGCGCCATCGCTGCGGCGCACTGACGGCCGATGGTGAATGGCTAGTGCTGCGCCGTTTGTGAAACCCGGCTGGCGACCACTGCCCGACTGACATCCGGCGCACGACTGCACGGTGCTATCCTCAAGAGGACCGCCATTGGCTGTGTTCACACGATTCCCAATACTGTTCGGCTCCTCCGTCAGACGCTTCGGCGCCTGGATTCCCTGCCTGCTTGTCCTGTGCCTTTTTGGGTTGGGCAGCGGGTGCAGCCGGATGCGCCACGAACAGCATGAGACGGTTTATGTCTGGACGCGGCAAATGTATCTGCGTGATCGGGTAGCCGCCGTCTCCAACCGCGTTGGCGAAGTAACCAACGGCCAGCCGCTCGAAGTCCTCGAGCACGGCCGCCGTTTCCTCAAGGTCAAGACCCAGAAGAACGAGATCGGCTGGATACCGGAGCGGGCCGTCATCGACAGCAAGACGTATGATGGCTTTGCCCAACTCGCCAGCCAGCACGGGAAAGACCCCGTAGTCGCCACGGCAACCCTCCGTGACGACATTTACCTCCACGTCAGCCCCGGCCGCGATACTGATCGCTTCTACCTGTTGGCGGGCAATGCCAAGGTGCAGTTGCTGGTGCGCGCCTCGGTGCCCAAAACATCTGCAACTCGCCCCGCGGTGGCGGCCAGGCCCGCCGCGGCTGCTCCAGCTCCGGGGAAGAACTCCGCACCTGCTGGTGCCGGGCAGCCCTCCGCCCGCCCGCCTAATCCAACTCCGGCGAAGCCGGTTTTGGGTGCGCCTGAACCGCCGCCCGTGGTGATGGAAGACTGGTGGCTGGTCCGCGATGCCCAGGGCCACACAGGATGGCTGCTGGCCAGCCGCGAGGATGTGGACGTGCCCGATGACATTGCCCAGTATGCCGAGGGCCAGCGCATTGTGGGCGCCTACGTGATCGCCAAGGTGATTGACCCCGAGGCCTCCACGCCCAACCACGAAGTTCCAGAGTACGTAACGGCTCTCAGCCCGCCCAAATTCGGGCTGCCCTACGACTTCGACCAAATTCGCGTCTTCACATGGAGCCTCAAGCGCCATCGCTACGAGACGGCATACCGCCTGCGTCCCATCCAGGGCTTCCTGCCCATCCGCATTACGTCGGAGCCGGCGCCGGGAGGCACCGAACCGGTGTTCAGCTTCCAGATCTCTGAGTCTCCAAACCTTGCCGTCGATCCTGATACCGGCATCGTCCGCCCCGTCGCTCCGCGGACCATCTCCTATGCCCTTAGAGACACGCTGGTGCGGCGCGTTGGCACTGATCTTGCGCCCCTTGCCCTCACCCGTTCGGCGGACGAGAAGTCCAAGTCCGCGAAGCCCCCGAAGAAGCATCGTAGATAGACATCGCTGCGCTACACTAGGGCCTGTTCACACGATCAGGGCGGTAGTGCCGGGAGCCAATTTTTAGGAGTTCCAGGAGTGAGGAGTGACGCATACGGGGTGTCTGCTAGCGACGACCTACGCCGAAATCGGGAAAATTGGCCCCGGCCCTTCGGGTTGCGCGGAGAATCCGGTCATACTTCATTCTCGCCCTCGACGGTGGACCCGCCACAGCCTTCGGGCTCGGC
>VFSW01005778.1_pt1 | contig 18249 bp, 18 predicted proteins | sample 5358111 | NCBI WGS metagenome assembly VFSW01 (sample SAMN11554181, study PRJNA540505) | mine drainage metagenome | isolation source: sediment from site ElyBrook_90M | place: USA: Ely Copper Mine, Vershire, VT | collected 2017
CGCCGCCAACGCCCCCGCCGGCCGCGTCGCCCACTCCACATAAAGAAACGCCACGCTCTGCCCGTCCGGAGCAAACGCCGGAGCCGCAACATACCCCTTCAATTCCGTCAGCCGCCGCGCCCGCCCGCGATCCGCCGGCGCTATATACAGGTCGGTCTGCTCGCCCGGCCTGGCGCAATCGGAAAAGAACGCCAGCGCCTGCGCGTCCGGAGCCCACGCAATCTCCCCCTCGCGGCAGTGCTGCTCCCCCTGGGCCGCCGCCGTCACCCGTTCGCTCTTTTCCAGATGTTCCAGCGGGGCCACGCGAATCTCCCCGCCCTCCTTCCCGAACTGAATCCACGCCAGCCGTTTCCCGTCCGGCGACACTGCCACCTGCCCCACCGACCGGCCCCGATTCAGCCCCTTCAGCACCTCGTCGATATGCGCCCGCCCCTGCGCCTGGGCCGCATCCTGCGCAGCCGCAAGCGAAAGTTGGTAAGTTGAGCCAAGAGACAGAACAGCGCCGGCCACCAATCCAGCGCGCAGACCTGTGCGAAACCGTGTCAGAAACATAGAAAAATCCTATCAGGCGCATGATGCCTTGGGAAAAAGAAGGGGCGTCGGAGCAGTTTGAGGGATACGCGCATCGCAGACTGCTGAAAAGCGCGGTCGGTCCGGGATTCTGGAGGGCTTTGTATCAGGGCACGAGTTTACTCGCGCCGCAAATGCAGCAAGTATCCTCCGGCCGAATCGGAGGCTTGATGGCTGGCGGCCCCTCAAAGGGGCCTGTGTAGAAGCGCCCCATGTCGGTATGGTTGGCGGCCCTCAAAGGGGCATGAATAGAAGCGCTCCATGTCGGCGGCAGCCTGTTTACCCCTGCGGGATGCGGTTCGGGAGTCTCAATCCAATCCAGACCCTTTCCTGAGCCTCCTTGGGCTCGTGCATCTCGCTGAGCCACGACAAAAGAGCAAGATTCTGTCCAGGATTTTGCAGTTTAATTCGTCGAAACGCGAACAATGGAATAAGCAGAGGAGACCAGGATGAGAACCAGGCCTTCCAATCGCCAGACGGACCTGACCGCTTCCTACCCTCAGGAGAGACACCTACCCCCCCCTAACCGGTAGTAACCATCCATTTACCAGTTGATAAACAGGCGGCACTCTCCAGCCAGCTCCCGCTTCAATCTCCCAAAAATGACAACCGTACTTGACATTTCTTATGTCTGATAGTAAAGTTAGCTTGTCTTTTAGGAAAGGAAGCCTTCCATGCTCTTCTACTGCAACCAGCTCAAGCCTCTCCAGCGTCGCTCCGGTGTTTTGTTCGGCACATTCCTGGTGCTGACCATGCTCACCTTTGCTTCCGCCCACCTGACCGACGAACATGGCCTGTTTTCCAAGCCAATCCTGCGCCTCATCGAACTTCTCCCCGCCATCCCCGTCGGCGTCATGGTCTTCATCGTCGGGCGCTACCTCCGTCGCGAAACCGACGAGTTCGTCCGGATGCTCGTCATCCAGTCCCTGCTCTGGGGCCTCGGCGTTACCATGATCGGCGACATCGTCTTCGGCGTCGTCTTCGAGGACTTCCACACCTACGGCCTCTCGCAGATCTACAACATCGACGTCTTCTGCATCACCGCCCTCTTCTCGCTCTTCATCCAGTTGCGGAGGGCCCAATGAGCATCGGTCTCTGCAAGCGCCAGGTGAGCCCACTCCAGCGCCGTTCCATCCAGCTCTTCGGAGCCAATCTCTGCCTGACCGCTGTACTCTCGCTGGCCACCCGCGACCTCTTTAAAGGGGCGCATCCCTCGGCGGCTCTGCTTTATTTCATCGCCCTCCTGCCCGCCATCCCCGTCATCGGCATCATCACCGTAGTCGGCCGCTACCTCGCCCGAGAGACCGACGACTTTATCCGCATGGTCGTCGTCCAGTCCCTTCTCTGGGGCCTCGGCATCACCTTTGTCGTCGATACCTACCTCGGCGGCCTCTTCGCCTATCCCCAGATCTTCCGCCTCATCCCCATCCTCAACATCGACCTGTTCTGCGTCTCTGCCATGGTCGCCCACCGCATCCAGTTATGGAGGAACCGATGAAGAACCGCCTTCGGGTCCTCCGCGCCGAGCGTGGCTGGAGCCAGGCTGACCTCGCCACCCGTCTCGAAGTCTCCCGCCAGTCCATCAACGCCATCGAGACCGGCCGTTTCGATCCCAGCCTGCCCCTCGCCTTTAAACTCGCCCGCCTCTTCGCAACCAGCATCGAGCAAATCTTCACCGACGAGCCGTGAAATGTCCACGCTTCACATGCTCGGCAAAGCCATTCGGTTGCTGCTCGATCCGGTACGAGAAGGGGTGCCCCATGTCTCGACCTTGAGACATGGAATGCCACGAACCTCAACATTGAAATCTTTGCTCTCCAGCATCGGGCCGGTGGAGGATACGGGCATCAGCCCGCACGTCCGATACCCAAACGGCGGCGGCTTTGGCTACAGCCGCCCCGTTGCCGCATCCGGTTTCGCCAGGCCCGCATCGCCGCCCTCCCGCCGCACCATTCGGTAAAGAATCAGCTCCGTCCGGTCATCGTCATCAAACGCCGGGTAACTCGCCATCTTCTCCAGCCTGAAAGGCGCAAGCATCGCCACATTCTCCGGCGTGATCCCGTTCCACCCCAGGTACCAGCCCGGCTGCAGGCGAGCCACCTTCTCCGCCGCATCCTCGGTCCCATAGAAATCGTTGATCGCCGCGATCCCCGTCATCAGCGAGATCTGCGGCGCACTCACGCCCAGCAGCAGCGGCTTCTGTTCCGGATGGCTCTGCACAATCGCCCGTATCGACACCGCCGCATCGTGAAAATCGTAGTCACGGTGGGTAAGGAATCCCCTCACCATCGCCACATTGGCAACCATCGCGGCGGTCATGCCAATCATCAGCAGAACCGCGGTCTTTCGGGCGTGAATCAACAGTTCGCCAAGCGTGAGCACCACAATCCAAACCAACGGCGCCAGCATCGCCAGAAAATACCGCGGCGCATAATCGTCCTGCCGGCTGAAGATGAAAACCGCCTGCGCTCCCAACACCATCCACGACGCTGCAAACAGCGGATTCTTCCACAGCTTCCGTTTCCACGCCACCGTCAGCACCAGGATCACCGCCCCGATCGGAAACAGAACGCGGTCAACCCACAAGCAGTTTTCAATCAGGTCCCGGAGCGTCGCCAGCGCCTGCCCCCACGTAATATCGGGCATGGCATTCACTTCGAAGAAGTACCGGTAGTCGGCTCCATAGCCCAGCGCCGAAACCAGCGCCGCATACCCCTTCGCCAGCGCTGCCGGCGCCGCAACCACAGCCGCAACCGCCCGCCAAAGCCCCGCCCGGCTGCGATCCATCGCGCACCACGCCACCCAGAACACCGCCGGAACCAGCAAAGCCGCCGTCGTCTTGGTCAGCAGCATTACCGTTGTCAGCAACGCCAGCGCCGCCCACGGCCAAGGCCGCCTCAAGCGCGCAAACGAAGCTGCCAGCAGCAGCAGCAGGCAAAACTCGAAGACAACCAGCGTCTCCAATATCGCCAGCCGGCTGAAGGCAAACGCAAACGGACTGGACGCCAGCAGCAGCACGGCAAGCAGCGCCAGCCCCTCCGCTCGGCTGCCCGTATATCGGCGCACAAGAACAAAAACCACGCCCAGGGTGGCAATCGAGATCAACCCCGTCAGCGCCCGCGCCGCCACCACGCTCACGCCTGTGAAGTGAAACACCGCGGACAGCAGCATGGGCCACACAGGCAGCGCCACCGCCGGATTGTAGTCGCCGGCCATATACCAGCGCCCGGTCAGCGCCAGCCGCACCGCCGCACTGCCCCACCAGCCCTCGTCTGTAAACTTCGCCTGGTCCATCATCCACGGCGACCAGTTCGGAAAATCCGCTGACAAGGAGACGAACCGCGCGCAGCTCAGCACGCCCACAATCGACCAAAAGGCAATGCGCAACCAGCGCCGCGCCAGCCATCCTTCCGGGTCGAGTCTCTCTCCAGCGCGCGCCCAGGTCTGGGCTCTGGTCCATGATGCGGAAATCATTCTTCTCAGGCTACAGCATCTTCATTCCCGCCCATCTTTAAACGGGCGTCCCAAGGATGCTTCGAACTCCCGCCGCGGCGCGCGAGACGCAACCGGCTCATGAAATCGTCATGCTATAAAGAGCACTATGCGCAACAGGGCATGACCCGGCTGTCTGAAGAGAATGTCCCGGAACACCCGATTGAGCAACGCTTACTCCTTGCCAACCTTGCCCGTCAGAACCGTAATCGAAGCCTTCGGCAGCAGCACCCTTTGCCCCTTCTTCCACTCCATCTCGCTGCGTTTCGGCGGCCCATCGGGATCGGCATGACTCGTAGCCCCCGACGAGTGCCACACATATTCCGCCGCTCCAAACGTCATCATCTTCACCGCGCCGGTAAACCGCGCCGCCGTTTCCTTCCCACTATCCTCAAACGCAATGCTGACCGAGTGCGCATTGCTCGGGTCCTTGTTAAGAATCAGCAGCGACCACGCCCCATCCGGCCGCTTCACCGCATACGCGGTAATCAGGTTATGGTGCGCTTCGTCCTGCAGATCGCCAGCCGCCGGGTGCAACTCATGCACTCCGGCGCCGTGCTTCACCCAGTCCAGATTCAAAAGTTGGCTGGCGAAATACTCCGCCGTATATCCCTTGATCTCCAACTTTTCATCCGCCACGAAGCTCCCGAAGGTGCCCCAGGTCTGGCATCCCCTTTCCAGCGGGCCCGGGTTCACGAAAAACTGGTAATACTCCGCGCCCGGCCCCGCGTCGGTCAGAAACGCCCCCACGCTGTCCGCCAGCCACAGCCCCGCAAACACATCCTGCATCGGATCGGTCAGCGACCACGACACGTTGCTCTCCGTGTTGTAGAGCGGCACGTCCGCCGGTACGCCGTCCTCGCGCCATGCGCCCAGCGTTCCCTTCCACAACTGCGGCTCGCGATACAAGTCGGACCAGTTGATATTGCAGGGATCGAGCGGATAATGCTCGAAGGAGACGAACGACAAGTCGCTCATCCGGCCGTGCTCCTTCAGGTAGTCCAGAAACCGGCCCAGCCACGATGTCCGCCCCTCCGCGTCCGGCCACGCCTTGATGTCCTCATTCTCCCCGGTAAACACCGGGCCTCCGAGTCTCAGCTTCGGGTCCACCTTGTGCAGCGCCGTGGCCCATTGCAGATAAAGCTCCGCGTAGTCCTCCGGCATCATCTGATTCCCATCGGGCTCCTCGCTCATCTCCACGCCCGAAATCGGATAGCCCCGCTTCTCGATGTAGGCAATCTCCGCTGCGGCGTCCTCCGGCGTGGTATAGAACATGGCCACCGGAATCAGCGCCGGCAAATGATTCGTATACCCGCTGGTAAAGAACAGATCGAACCCGGTCTGAATCCGCGACGAAACGATCCCGTCTTCTGTGTGCCACGGGTCCACCGAAGAAACCTGCGTCATGGTCTGCGCCTGAGTTGGCACATGTTTCACAAGGTCCACAAACTCGCCCAGAGACGTGAAGTTTCCCGCGCCAATCTCGTTGATCGCATAGCCCACGCAATTCCGCGCGTCCTCGCTCCCATGCGTGTCGCACGTGTTCGAAGACTCGGTCATCAGGATCCGCACAAACCGCGTGGAAACCGGCTGATCGGCCAGCCGCTGCACTGTTGCGCCGCCCTGACCACCCGTCACCTCACCCTGCGGAAAGCTGACCCACAGGCCGCCGTTCTGTTTCGTCAGCGCGTCTTCCTTGCCCGTCCAGTACTGCACCACATAACTCGTTGCGTAAGGGTTCGCCCACGCAATCCGGATGGCATCGATCTCCTGCGCCTGCGCAAAATCCATCACCACCCACTGCGGATGCGCCGAGTCGGGGGCGCCGGTGAACTTCCTCGTCAGGTACGGATTGCTCTTCCAGTACGTCGCCGCATCCCCGTCCGTCATCCGCGAGTACTCGTCCTGCCCCGAGTCGCTCCGCGTCGTCCCTCTGTGCGAAAGCCTGAACCCATACGACTCGCGCAGAAACCCCGTCGGCTCCGCGCTGCCCACGAAATATCCGCTCTTGTGTTCCGCGTCGCTCCACGTACCGTTGGGGTTCCAGTGCCACGTGTCGTAGGTTAGCTCCGTGTTCTGCCGGTAAGTGATCGGTCCCCACCCCGCAGAGAGCCCAGCGTTCATCACCGGCTCGGAGAAGATGGTGTCGAATTGCCTGGCCGGAAGAATATCCATTGCGGTCCCCATCGCCTTGTCCGGGTCAAAGGCAATCCCCTTGCCCGCGCTCACGTCCACATGCACGGTTTGCGCTCCGGCAGCCGTGCCGCCGGAAACAGGCCCACAGATTGGGAGAAACGCGGGAAGGACCAGAACTGCCGGAACAATGACTCGCAGAGAGAAGAAGCGCATGGAGGCTACCTCGGGACGAGCCAATTGTAACGTTTGAATCAGGAGTTTCAACCCTCAGTGCCGACGCTGGAGCCAATCTTGAAGGCTTTCCGGCCCTAATCGCGGCGGACGGCTCGCGCTCTGGTCACAAACTCCCGCACCTTATCGGGGTCCTTGCGCCCCGGCGCCGCTTCCACGCCTGAGACCACATCCACGCCCCACGGCCGCAGCGTGGCGATGGCCTCAGCTACATTCGCCGCATTCAGCCCGCCCGCGGCAACGAGGCGCTTACGAGCTTCCTCGTTCTGGAGAAGAGTACCGGCCGCCGCGGCCCAGTTAAAAGCCACCCCCGTGCCGCCCACCGCCGTCGCAGTGCGCGAGTCCACCAGCACCCCGTCAACGTTTGGGTCGCCTGCGTAGTCCGCAATCTGCCGCGCACCTAACTCTGCGTTCGTCGCATCGAAGTGCACCACCCGCAGAATCCGCAACCCAGGCCCCAACCGCTGCCGCAACCGGCCGGCAAGATCCGCTGCGGCTGCAAAATGCAGTTGCACCCCGGTCAGCCCGCTGGCCCGAACCGCGGAGTAAATCTCCTCCAGCGTTGCATCCACAAACACGCCGATCTTCTCTGTCTCCGCCGGCAGCCTTCGAGCGATCGCCGCCGCCTCGCCCGCCGTCACCTGCCGCGGGCTGGGCGCGAACACAAAGCCGACCGCATCCGCCCCGGCCTCGACGGCCAGTTGCGCATCTCCGAGCGAAGTGTTTCCGCAGATTTTGATCCACAGTGGCAAGAGACTCATGGGCGGTGCCTCCCCGATCAGCTTCGACCCCGCGCTCGCAGGCTGGACATGTTTGCGCCTCACTGCGGTTTCCGGAAAGTGGGCGCTTTGGAGGGAACAGGATCGTGGCGAAACGGATTAAGCAGCCGGACGCCTGTCCCGGCAAAATGGGCCGTGTTGCGCGTGGCTACGGTCAAGTCATAGACCAGGGCAATCGCCGCAATCTGCCGGTCCACGATGTACTGATCGTTCGCCCCCATCAGAAATCCCCAGGTCTTGGCGCACTCCAGGTCGAAATTCAGAATACGCTGCGCAAATTCCTCTTGTATCAACTGAAACCAGGCCTCAAGCCTCCGAGCTTGAGGGAGATCGCCTCGAAGCCGAATGCTCTGGATACCGCTAAGGATCTCGCCGACAACCTGCACAGGCAAAAACATCTCATGGTCGGGTCTGACCAGGAAGTCAACCACGCCCGGATCGGCTTTTGCCCCTTTGCGTCGCTCACTCAGTACATTCGTATCGATAAGGAACATCGCTAGCCGCGGTTTCGTTCAAAATCGGAGTCCACGCCGACGTTGGGGATGGCAGCGAGAACCTCGTTGAAGGAGCGCTTCCTGGGCTGGGCCAACGCCGCCTTCAGGATCGCGCGGTGCTCAGCTGCGACACTGCGGCCATTACGCGCGGCCTGCTCTTTCAGTGACTTCACGATGTCTTGTTCCACGTCGCGGACAATCAAATTTGTCGCCATAGGGCACCCCCGGAACGCGATTGCAATGATTGCATCTTACAATGGAATGCAATCATTGCAATCACTCATCGTTGGGGAGGCGTTGCCGGTGTCTTCGCCAGCAGCGCCGCCAGCGCCGCCCCCGGATCGCTCTGCCGCATCAGGCTCTCGCCAATCAGGACCGCGTCGATCCCGGCCGGCCTCAGCCGCGTCAGGGCCTCCGCGGTCGCACTCCCGCTCTCCGCCACCCGCACCGCACCCGCGGGAATCCGCTCCGCCAACTCCAGTGACGTCTCCAGCCTCACGGCAAAGGTCTTCAGGTCGCGGTTGTTCACGCCGATCGCATCCGCCCCCGCCTCGCCCAGCGCATCCAGCACCCGGTCCAGCTCCTCGGCCGTATGCACTTCCACCAGCACATCCAGTTCCAGCGCTCGCGCCATCTCGGCAAACCGCTGCATCTGGGAATTCTCCAGTACCGCCGCAATCAGCAGGATCGCGTCTGCCCGGTGCGCCCGCGCCTCAGCAATCTGATACTCGTCCACCATGAAGTCCTTGCGCAGGCACGGCAGCCTCACCGCCTTTGAAGCCAGCTCCAGGTTGCGCAGGCTGCCCTGAAAAAAGGGCTCGTCGGTCAGCACCGACAGCGTCGCCGCACCCCCAGCCTGGTAGCGCCGGGCCAGCCATTCCACGTCAAAATCCGCGCGAATCAGCCCCTTGGACGGCGAAGCCTTCTTGATCTCCGCAATCACCGCCGGCCCCGTGGCCGCCCGCCGCCGCAAGGCCGCCGCCCAGCCGCGTGGCTGGTGGGCAGCCGCCTGCCGCTCCAACTCCGCCGCCGGCACCCGCGCCTTTGCCGCGTCCACCGCGGCCCTGGTCTTGGCAACAATTGTGTCCAGGTGAGTGCTCATGTTCTCCCCCTGAGTATACGGGGACGGCCAACGCGGCGGCGGCTACTGCGACATCGACTCCTCGCTCTCGAAGACCTGGGACTTTGGCGATTGGGCCGGCTCAGGTTCGCCGCCGAGGTCTACAACATCACCAACTGCGCCCACTTCGACGTAAGCCCCATCGGCCTCAAGGGACAAACCGCCAGCGGAACGCTCGGCTCCTACGGCCTACCCTCTCCACCTACCGCCGCATGCAGTTCGGCCTCCGCCTGGACTTCCAATGAGCCTCCAGGCAGAAGCAAACGCCATGACAATCCCAGCCGCCCCATCGAAGATCCCCGAGGGAATGCACTCCGGAAGCGAGAACCACCTCTTGGGCGGGTGGAGCGGACCTTGGCTAGACCATGGCCCGTTCCTTCACGGTCAAGTACTGGTTCAGGACCGTGGAGGTCAGGGCTTCGGGGTTCAGGTCCAGGGTCAGCGCGCCGTGCTCGTGCAGGCGGGCGAGCAGCAGTTCGCGGCGGCCGGCCATCTCCTGGGCGGCCGCCCCACGGAACATCTGGTCGACGGTCTCTGGCCGCACCTGGGCTATGGACTCAACCTCAGGCTGGGCCATGGCGACGAACAGCAGTACATGACGGCGCAGCAGTTGCACGGCGCCGTCGATCACCTCCGGGCGCATCGCCGTCTCGGCCAGGTCGGTGACCCACAGAATCAGCGACCGGCGCGGCTGCAGGCGGTTCAGCGTGGCCGTGGCCCGCAGGTGGTCGGCCTCGCCAGCCTCGGCGCGAACCACCGCCAGCGACTCGATCAGTTGCCGCAGGTGGGCGGCGCCGCGGCCGGGCAGTACGCGCTGCTGTATGTTCTGCCCATAAGCCAGCAGTCCCACGCGGTCACCGGAGAACAGCGCCAGTTGCGCCAGCGCGACGGCGGTGGTGCAGGCATAGTCGAGCTTGGAATGGGGGCTTTGCGCCCGGCCGTGACTTTGGCCCGGCTGTTGTGCGATCGCCACCCGCGAGCGCATCAGCCGCCCGCAGTCGAGCACGATCCAGACGGCCTGGCTGCGCTCGGTCTGGTACTGGCGGGTAATCAGGCCGCCGCGCCGCGCCGTGGCCGTCCAGCAGATATCGCGCAGGTCGTCGCCCTCGCGGTATTCGCGCAGGCTTTCGAAGTCGCGGCCCAGCCCGCGCAGCCGAGCCTGCCGCAGCTCGATGTCGATCTGGCGGCTGCGGGCCAGGAAGATCTGCTGCTCCTCACCGGCGCGCAACGCCGGGTAAACGCGGACCGGCTGGATGAGCGGGGCGCGGGCCCAGCGCTCGGCCAGTCCCAGCCGCGAGCGGTAGCGCAGGTAGAGCCAGCCCGTCTCGCAGTCGCCGCGCTCCCGCGGCTCAACCCGGTAACGCAGCCTGGCCGGGACGCGCGGGAAGGCTGTGAGCCGGTGCGGAGCGGGCAGGGCGACCAGTGCCGTGGGCAGGTCGTCCACGAGGCGGCACTCGACGATCAGGTTGCCGTGGTTCTCCAGCGTCAATTCGATCTCGGTCTCGGAATCGAGCGCGGGCGCATTGGACCAAGTGCGGGTGGCCGCGAGGTCGCGCGCGGCAGGCAGACGCAGGCCGTCCAGAAAGGCAAACAGCAGGACGAGAAGGTCCCAGGCCAGCATGGAGTAGGCTAGCCTCGCATCCCAGAAGCCGGGAATGAGGCCCAGAAAGCCGGCCAGCAACAGGGCAACACTGCGCGGCGTCAGCCCGAAAGCCCACCGCCCGCGCGGCTCAAACGCTGCGTGAATGGGTGCGGGATGGAGGGAGGGGGCAATCATTGGGCCTCTAGAACCGTAAATCGAGCGCTATCGCAGCAGCGCGATCAACATCGGAAAGTTTTGTTGGCGAGAGGGATCCGACATATTGCGGAAGTTCGGCTCTCCGGACACTTCTCAATCCATCGCAAAGTATCCGGCTCTCGTGTTTCATGCCCTCACTGATTCCAATGCTCACCTGAGTTGAGAGACCCTGACCCTTGCTGAAAGCAGGCGCAGATGAGTGTCGAGAACCGCGTCTCGATCACCCGCTGTCCGCTAAGGATTACAAATGCCCTGTGCCCTCGGGGCTCCCCCAGAGGCCGATGCGCACGACAAAGTTCGCCTCGGCGCATGGATGCTTGAGTCGTCTTCCGTGGTCCATTCGATGGGCGCCTGGCAGCTCAGCGCATCCTCCATCTCACGGATCAGGTAATCGGCGTTGGCGTTGATGATTGCTGCATCCCGCTGATTGATGGATTCTCGAACTTTTTCCTTGAAATACTCTCGGAGGACTGCCTCGATAAATGCCGACCGAGACCCTTTTGAACCCGCTGTTTCGTCAACCTCGGCGAGGATGTCGGATGAAAGTGTGACAGATGTCTTCTCTTTCATGGTCCACTTATACCACCTTTTCTCAATTCGGCGCCAAGGCTGTTCCGGCACCGGCGGCCGATCGGTTTGCGACTCGAATTCGCCTTTGCTTGCATCCCTGATACTCATTTCCGAGCGGCCGCTGACCCGCATTCCGCTTGAAGCCGCTCCGGCTACGCATAGACATCACCGTCACGCACCCCGCTTTGGATCGGGTGAGGCAATGGCCCGAGTAGCTCAGTTCCTTGTCTGGCCTGCTTGCAGCGTGAACGTCACAAAAGCGCAACCACTCGAAATGTCAGCCTGGCCGCTATCCATGCTTTCCTTCGTTATGCTGCAACCCAGTATCCGGAAAGATTGGAACTATGCCGGAGAGTCCTTGGCATTCCTTTATACTCAGCCCTATGAGCGATCAACCGCTGGTGGGCGTAGTGATGGGCAGCAAAAGCGACTACGAGGTGCTGGTGGCGGCCGTGGAGATTCTGCGGGCGCTGGAGATTCCGCACGAAGCGCGCATCGTGAGCGCACATCGCACTCCGGATCGCCTGTTTGAATACGCTGAGACGGCGCGGGCGCGTGGATTGCGCGTGATCATCGCCGGCGCCGGCGGAGCGGCGCACCTGCCGGGAATGCTGGCGGCCAAGACGCTGGTTCCTGTGCTGGGAGTGCCCGTGGCTGCTACGCAGCTCAACGGCATGGATTCCCTCCTCTCGATTGTGCAGATGCCCAAGGGCGTTCCTGTGGGCACCCTGGCGATTGGAAAGCCCGGCGCGGCGAACGCGGCGCTGCTGGCCGCGGAGATACTCGCCTCGACTGACCCGGCGCTTTACGAACGGCTGTCTGCATGGCGCGCTGCACGGACGCAGGAAGTGCTTGAGCAGGAGCTGCCAGGGTGAGCGGCGTCCCCGATTTTTCACAAGACGAGAAAAGCCGCATCGTCCAGCCCGGCGGGCTGTTGGCCATTCTCGGCGGTGGCCAGCTTGGGCGCATGACGGCGATGGCGGCGCGTACCATGGGCTATCGCGTGCGCGTGATGGACCCCGAGCCCGCCTGTCCGGCCGCCTTTGCGGCGGATGAGGTTATTGTTGGCCGCTGGGACGACGTGGCGGCGGCGCGGCGGCTCGCCACTGGCGCGGACGCCGTCACTTTGGAGATTGAGCAGATTGGCCTAGATGCTCTCGCCGAAGTGGCGCGGATTGCGCCGCTGCGCCCCGGCGTGGAACCTATCCGCATCATCCAGGACAAGACCATTCAAAAAGCATGGCTCGCGGATGCGGGCTTTCCGGTGGGCCCATTTCGCGTGGTGCGGAGCGAGGCGGACTTGCATGACGCAGTCGGCGCGCTGGGTGGACGCGTCTTTCTGAAGATTGGCCGCGGCGGCTATGACGGCCGCGGCCAGGCGCGCATCGGTATGGAAGCGCCCGCGACCGAAGAGTCCATTGCCGCGGCCTGGCAGAGTCTTGGGGCTCGGCCCGCAGTCGCCGAACAGGCCATTGACCTTGATTGCGAAAGCAGCGTGATGGCTGCGCGAAATCCGTCGGGGGAAGTGCGCAGCTTTCCTGCGGCGCGCAATCATCATGAGAACCAGATCCTCGCCTGGAGCGTGCTCCCGGCCGGAATTCCCCCGGCGCTTGAAGCGCGCGCAGAGGCTCTGGCAGCGGGCATCATTGCGCGGCTGGGTCTGGAAGGCCTGCTCTGCGTGGAGTTGTTCGTTACAAAACAGGGTGAGCTGCTGGTGAATGAACTCGCGCCCCGCCCGCACAACAGCTATCACCAAAGCGAGCGTGGCTGCGTCACCAGCCAGTTTGAGCAGCTCGTGCGCACCACCTGCAACCTGCCGCTGGGCGATACGTCGCTCATCGCTCCCGCGGCGATTGTGAACCTGCTGGGCGAGGTGTGGCTGAACGGGGAGCCGGATTTCGCTGCCGCGCTGGCGGTGCCCGGCGTGCGGCTCCATCTTTATGAGAAGCACACTCCGCGCCTGGGAAGGAAGATGGGGCATTTATCGGCGACTGGCGCCACGGCAGAGGAGGCACTGGAGCGCGTGCTGGAAGCGAAAGGCAGGCTTGGCTGAGGTTTCCCGGCAATCAGCAGAATCGCAATCCTGGCAACTATCGCCGACCGATTTAACCTGATTGGAGCGGGGCGCTCAGTCGGCGCAATCTACTCAACAGGCAATTCAAGCAAGCCACCCGGACGCTCAAGCTGGCTGGAGTGAATTGGGCACTGGCTCCGCCGCGCTCACGCAACCCTGCTCGACTCGACGGGCGCTCCAATGGGTACCGCCCAGGCGCTGCCTGGGCACCCGTCCTCGGAAATCACTCGTAGAACCTGCATTCATTCGGTCCCGGCGGACGCCAGGCAAGCAGTAGAAGACATCGAACGGCTTCTAGGAGCCAAGGGTTCTATGCGGTCTTGGAGGATTGGGTCTGGGGCGCCAAGGTCCAGGCGATGTTTTTCCCGGCGAGCGGCCGGACGAAATGTCCATTGGCCCCTGCCGGACTTTTCTCTGGAGGTGGCTTGGCACGACGAGGAATAAAAGGCAGGCCAACCCTGCCCCGCACCCCTACGACTGGTGCGCCTTATCCAACCTCTTGCGAAAGTCCTTCGCCCACCCGCGAAAAGCGGCGTCGATATCTCCCCACTTTTGAAACGCCTTGAGCCCGCTGAAGAACCTTCTGCCGCTCTTGCTGGTCATGAACGCCATATCGACCTCGCGGGACACCGAATCCACCAATTCCCCTTCAATCGAAACCTTGCCTACGCTCAGCCTGGGCACTAACAAGCTCGCACCCGGAGGGGCTACCGCATACAGGGCGACGTCGGTGGCTCCCGTGACGGCCATATTCTTCTTGCCGCCGTTGGGCTGCACGTTGGTGATCGCGAATCGCAACACCATCACGCCGGGCCCAGGCTCAGTCACGAGTTTGTAGTGTCCGGCCACGAGTTCACGCTGGATGGCTTTGGTGAAATACTGCGATAGCTTGTCCAACTGCTCAGGCTCAATGCCACGCTGTTGAGCCTCAGGAACGAGGTAAACTTTTACCGGATCGAGGAGGAACGTGTCTGAATCCTTCAAAACGTCTCTCGTCTTGAGATAAGTCAGCCAATCACCGTTCCCCGGATCAGGCTGGAGCTTGGAATAGGAATCACCCAAAAAGCCGGACTCATCGCTGTACAGCTTTTCCTGATGCTTGGTCGGCTCCTGCGCACGCGCACACACGCCCGCAGGCAGCAGCGAACCAGCCAGCAGGCTAAGACCCGCGAACTGCAAAAGAGACGCCCCACCGATGACGCGCAACTTCCGCGATTGAGCAACAGCATGCCCCATCCTTGGGCACTTCACGGCGCCTTCGGGAGCGGCAATGTGACTTGTGCGGGTCATTACGTTGAGGACCACCCAAAGCAAATCTAGCCGGGGCGATCTGGCGCGGCTGTTCAACTCCGCTCATATCAGGCAGAACGATGGAAGATCCTCATTTTGCTGATTTGACCGCTGGGTCTCATCCTGCCTGGGGCAACACCTCAAGAAAGACATGGAATTCGATGTAGCTGAGACCTGCCGTGGACGATTGGGATTGAACTCGATAATGCGGGCGCCTCCCCACCCCCACCCCATCTCTGCAAGGAAGTTCCTTGTTTTCAGTGGCATAGAGCATGTGTTGCGTGGTAAATTATTGATTATAATGGAGTTCTTTGCAGATTCTTCATAACACAGGGGTTACGGACGCCTGGGCGGTTTGAACCTGAGTCATGGAAGACGCCATGAAATGATTGTGCGCCAAGCGAGCGTAATTCTACGCAAATCATTTGGGGCGGGGTGGACGCCGCTTGTGGGGCAGGTGGCTGGATTTGGAGTGGCTGCGCGGCAAGGGCGCGGCGCACCTGACGCGGATCACCGTCATTCCTGTGAACCGGATGGAGGCGGAACGGCGGGGTGGGATCGGGGAGATCGTAATTTCTGGAGGTGGCTTTGGGGTCCGTGCGAGCCCACCCTTTCCACGAAGAGACTGTGGAAAGGATGGGGCAGCCGCACTTCAGGAGCGGGTCAAGGGTGGGCGAGCCGCCCGTCATGGCACACTTTGGCGAGGCACAATACTCCGAATTTGAATCCGCTGGCGGTGACGATGGGGGCTTTCATCCCCGGTTCCCTCATCCTGGGTTGAAACGGTCGCGGGGAATAAGGCTTCCATCCCCGGTCCCCAAAGGCGAGGGACCGGGGGCAGCCGCCCGTGAACGCTGATGAAACGAAAGCCAGACGCAACAAATTCAGGCTCGCGGCCGGCAATAGGTTGCTCTCTCCCCCTTGCATTGACCGGATTATCTTTCGGCAAGAGGCAACCCTTCGCTGCGGCCCGCAATCTAAATGCGTGTCGGGTATACGGCCCTGAGCGTGAGTTGGTGCCTCGATGCTCGTTGTACTTTCCAACTTGAGCCCTGACGCGCCTTGAGGTTGCAGTGCTCGACACCGCCATGCAACTGATCCGTTCTTAGGATGGGCTCCATGTTATTGCCACTCCGCGTCGCACACCTGCCGGCGCTCTTCCTCAGCACACTTCTACCCGCCTGTACGATAGCCCAAACCGCCTTTCAAACGCACACGGTAGCGCAAAATCCGTTGGCCATGACCGCCCGGGCGCACGGTGATTTCAACGGCGACGGTCGTGAAGATCTGGTGATCGAGTCCTACACGTCGAGCGGCGAACAGATCTCGCAGCTCTATCTGTCCAATCAGGATGGCACCTATAACTCTCCCGTGACTCTTCCCGCCAATGTGGATGCAATCGGCGACTTCAACCATGACGGCAAACTCGACTTCGCGTCACACCGAAGCAATACCAACGGCATCCTGATCTATCTGGGCAATGGCGATGGGAGTTTCCAAAGCCCTAAGACCCTCGAGGACGGTCAGCCCGGAGACATATCGCTGATCGCCGCAGACATGAACCACGACAGCAAGACCGACCTCGTCGAAGTGGGTGCACTCAGCACCGCGAACGGTCCGGTCAACTTCACGCAGATCTGGATCAGCAATGGTGACGGGACCTTCAGCAAGGGCCAGACCACATATCCGCTGAACCAGCAGACGATTCAGTTAGGCCAGGCGCTCAGCGGCGATTTCGACGGGGATGGCAAGCCAGATCTGGCGCTGATTTATTCCGCTGGGGGTCCGACAACCATTCAAGTCTGGTATGGAGACGGCGCCGGGAACCTTGGCTCGCCATACACAGTGAAGGATCCCAACGGCTATTCAGAAGTAGGTACGATTGCGGCTGATATCAACAACGATGGGAAGAGCGATCTGGTCTCAGCCGCCACCGCTCCCAATGGAAGAACGACCACTTACTTCCCGCTGTTTGCAGTGTTTACGGGTAGCGCGAATCGCACCATGAAATACAGTACGATTGCTACCACGCAGTGCCCGCTCAGCGTCGCCGTGGCCGACTTTAACGGTGATGGATTGAACGACCTCGCTTATGGCGAAGGGGCATGCGATGTGGCCGTTTCCTCCAATTTTGTCATCAAGCCAGGCACGCGAGGTGGAAGCTTCGGAGCGGAACAGGCCGTGTATCAGGCTCCAGCTAACGGCTACACGGATCGTCCCTATGTGGTGCGAACGACCACCGGAAGCAAACCCGACATCTTCTTCAGTGTCACGACGACCAGCGGGGCGGTGGTGTTGCTCTCGAATGACAGCACAGGCGGCTTCCCAAGCTGCGGATTCAGCGGTATGGCTGAAGGTGTCAAGGTTTGTACGCCTGGGGGAACGGCGAGTTCGCCGGTAAAATTCTCCATCGGCACGGCAGGACCTACCCCCATGCGCACCGCCGCAGTCTGGGTGGATGGAAAGAAAGCAGACGAACAACTTACCCATGCTTTCTCGAACTACTCATTCCTCGATGCGTCGGTAGCGCTCGCGGCGGGCAATCACACCATCGATGTCTACGGCACGGGCTGGGACGATACTCTGCAGCATAAAAGCTTCGCGCTGACAGTCGCCGGAGCCTGCACCGCGCCTTCTACGCTCGGCGTGCATGTCTGCAGCCCTGTGAATGGCTCAACCGTCCCCTCGCCTGTGCAGGTGAATGCTGCGGCCCACATCGTCGGCACGCTTGCTCGCATGGAGGTATGGGTGGACGGCGTGAAAAAGTTCACCGAGACCGCCAGCAGCACGTTCAACACCGCGGTAACGCTGTCTGCCGGATATCATCGGTTTGATATCTACGCGGTCAACACAGCCGGGACCAAGTACGAAAGCACCGTATACGCCACCAGCAAGTGACTGCTGGTGATCCCGTAACAAGCCCTCGGATGATACCGAGGGCTTGTGTTTTCTGGTCACCACGCCCTGTATGATCAAATTTCCATTCACAGGTTGCGGCTGGATGACCGCCTTTGGGGAAGTTTGGATGGCCGGGCCGGTTCGGGTGATTTGGCTCACCCCGAAACTTCCCCATAGTCCACAACACACCAACTATCATTGAAAATTGCGTTCACAAAGGAGAAAGAGGCTCCCATGATCAGCCTTGAAGACGCTCGCTGGTCGAATATGACCGGAGGATACAAGATGCCGCTCGACCCGCGTCCGCTGCTCAGGAGACTCGAAACTGAGCACGACACTGCAAGGGTCTGGCAGGAACTCTGGGGAGAACTGCATCACCAAGGAGACGTTGGGGAAGCCTCATTCGCAGCTGTTCCTTTTCTCGTCAAAAGTTATCGAGAACGAGGCGTGATCGACTGGAACACCTATGCGATCGTCGCAATCATCGAATTGGCTCGCACTGAAGGTAAGAATCCGGATGTTCCGGAATGGATTGCGGAAGACTATTTTCAGGCGATTCGGAAACTAGCCGAGGTCGGTACGAAAGAAGTAATGCAGGCCGAAGCCGCCGACGATGTGTGCGCCATACTAAGCTCGATATTCGCGTGAGGTGACGATCCCTGGTTGCGGCACCGGATATCGGCCGTCGGCATCAGCAACCAGTGGCGCTGGGGAATCCATAGTGAACTTGTCTGTGTTCGGAGACATTTCGAAGTCGCAGTTGAGCATCTGGTCAAACGTCACTTCCCGGCCGGTGT
>VFSW01005779.1_pt1 | contig 18248 bp, 7 predicted proteins | sample 5358111 | NCBI WGS metagenome assembly VFSW01 (sample SAMN11554181, study PRJNA540505) | mine drainage metagenome | isolation source: sediment from site ElyBrook_90M | place: USA: Ely Copper Mine, Vershire, VT | collected 2017
GCGAGCGACTGGTGCAACAGCAGGCAGCCGAGGAGAGGGCGCTTGCTGAGACACACGCAGCTGCACGGCAAAAGGCTGCAGTGGAGTTGAGGGCAGCGGAGCAGTGGCTAGAGGAACTACGAGCGGCAGAGCAGAGAGCGGCGGAACGGAAGGTTGCGGAGTCGTCGGCTCAGGTACGGGGGCGAGTGGCGGACAGCAGACGGCTGAGTGATGTGCTGGCGGCGGAAGGGCATCGTCCCTCTGCTGCGGAGCGCCCGGCGCTTGCAAGTACGCAGCAGATCGCGGTTCCTGCAGGAAGGCCGGCGTGGTTGTATGAGAAAGAGGCGCCGGGGACCACGCAACTGGCTGCTTCAGCCGCTGCTCTCGAGGAAACTCTGCAGCAGTCCCGGGAGCGCGTTGCCTCCAGCTGGTTTGCGCTCAAGGGAGTATTTGACGGAAGCGCGGCCCAGGCCGACGCGCCGCCATTGCGTCAGAGAGATTTGCGTCCGCCAGTGCTGGCGTTGTTTTCACTGGCTGGGGGTGTGGGAAAGACGAGCATGGTCGCCACGTTGGGACGGGCATTAGCTTCATTGGGTGAGAGAACCCTGCTGACCGACACCACGTCCTACGGCTTGCTGTCATTTTATTTTGGTGCGCGGGAACTGCGGCCGGGAACGATGCGAACCTTTGCCCCACCAAACGGAAGCACGGAAGCCTCTGTTCATCTGATTAATTTCGACTCAGAAAGCAAGCCGGGTGTTGTTGATGGTGACGGGCAGGACTGGCTCTTGGAGGACATCAGGCGTAATGCCCGTGGAGTCAGCCGTGTGGTCATTGATCTGGCGACTGGCTCAGGCGCATTGGCGCGAAGGATTTTGCGGATGGATCCAATTGTACTGATTCCGGTTTCTCCGGATTTGAATTCGGTCATCAGCCTTTCTGCAGTGGAGAAGCTCTTTCAAGAGCAACTGAATGGGGAACGGCGCGCGGTCAAGGTGTTTTATCTGCTGAACCATTTTGACGAGGCCCAACCGCTGCATCTGGACGTGCGGGAGGTACTGCGCCAGCAACTTGGCGAGCGCCTGCTGCCCTTTGTAATTCGCCGCAGTCCAGCGGTCAGCGAAGCCCTGGCTGAAGGTATGACGATTATGGATTATGCCCCCAACTCGCCGGTGGCGGAGGACTACATGAACCTGTCAACGTGGTTGCGGGCAGCGTCCGCGCCTGCGAGCCTTGGCTTCCGTGGCGTCCGCTGGAGTGAACAGCAATGACGAGGTCAGCTTTGTGGAAGGAATTTGAGTCTGGCGAGGGAGTTTTACTGGCGACCCTGCGCACCGTCATGATTGTGGGCGGAATATTGATGCTGGGCTTCACTGCCGTTCTCGATCTTACATGGCCGCAGCAGGCCGTCATGGGATTGATTATGGTGCTGGTGGTGATGTGGTTGAGCCGCAGTTCCAGTTCCCACGTGGTGACGCTGACGCTCATGCTGATGTCCATGTTTGTCACGTTCCGGTATGGCTTCTGGCGCATCAGCACTGTGATCAAGTTTTTTGTCGATCCGGCAACCAAATGGGGCCCGCTTGACGCTTTTTTCATCTGGATCCTTGTAGGGGCTGAAACATATGCTTTCGCGATCCTGTTCCTGGGGTACCTCCAGACGCTATGGCCACTCCGGAGGGTTCCAGTACCGCTGCCAGACAATTCAGGCCTGTGGCCGGAGATCGATCTGCTGATTCCCACCTACAATGAGCCACTCAGCGTAGTCCGCTATACGGCATTGGCGGCCATGAATATTGACTGGCCGGAAGACAAGTTGCATGTATACATTCTGGATGACGGCAAGCGCGAGGAGTTCCGCCTGTTCGCGCAGGAGGCCGGAATCGGCTACATGACGCGTGACGATAACGCTCACGCCAAGGCGGGCAATATCAACCGCGCCCTGGCCAAGCTGAGCGCGCCCTATGTGGCGATCTTTGATTCCGACCACGTGCCGACGCGCAGTTTTCTGCAGGTGACTATGGGTTGGTTCCTGCGTGACCGGAAGCTGGCCATGCTGCAGACGCCACACCATTTTTATTCGCCTGACCCGTTTGAGAGAAACCTTGGCCAGTTCCGTGTGATCCCGAATGAGGGCGAGCTCTTTTATGGCGTCGTGCAGGATGGCAATGATTTCTGGAACGCGACATTTTTCTGTGGCTCATGCGCTGTGTTGCGGCGTACAGCGCTCGACGAGATTGGCGGCATTGCCGTTGAAACTGTCACTGAAGATGCGCACACCTCGCTTAAGATGCAGATGAACGGCTGGAATACGGCCTATATAAATATTCCTCAAGCTGCTGGTCTGGCGACGGAGCGGTTGAGCGGCCACGTGAAGCAGCGCATCCGCTGGGCGCGCGGCATGATCCAGATTATGCGCACAGACAACCCTCTCTTCGCCAAGGGCCTGACTCCCGCGCAGCGACTTTGCTATTTCAACGCGATGACCCATTTTCTGTATGGCTTGCCGCGGCTGATTTTCTTGACGGCTCCTTTGATCTATCTGGTTCTGGGACACACCAACGTGCCGGGCTACTGGGCTGCGGTGCTGGCCTACGCGTTTCCCCATCTCATTCTGTCTAACATCACCAACTCGCGCATCCAAGGGCAGCACAGGCACTCGTTCTGGAACGAGATATACGAGACGGTGCTGGCCCCTTACATTTTTCTGCCTACTTTGCTGGCGCTGTTTAACCCCAAGCTGGGCAAGTTCGACGTGACAGCCAAGGGCGGCGTGGTTAACAAGTCATTTTTTGATGCCCGCATCGCTCAGCCATTTCTGCTGATGCTTGGACTGAATTTCATTGGTCTGGCACTGGCCATACCCCGCTACTTTTTCTGGGACACAGCGCATCCTGGCACGGTCGTAATCAATGTGGTGTGGACGATCTTTAATGTTATTATTCTAGGCGTGGCGACGGCGGTCGCCTGGGAGTCGCAGCAGCGGCGCCAGACGGTGCGCGTGAACATGAAAGTTCCGGCGAGGCTTGTGCGGCAGGATGGCCAAAGCGTGCTGGGGCAAACGGTCGACATCTCAAGCGGCGGAACATCTGTGACAACATCGCACGGCTTTGCCGTGACGGCAGGAGATCCTGTGACTGTGGTATTTCCCTTGACGATTGGGGACGCGGAACTGCCGGCGACGGTGATTAGTGTTGTGGATGGAACATCAGTGCGTCTGCAATTCGACCCACTCACGCTGCAGGAGGAAGAGACTCTTACCATGGTGCTGTACTCTCGTGCGGATACTTGGCTGGGCTGGGGAGAGTCTCGCGAAACTGACCGTCCATTGGTGAGTTTATGGCGCATTCTGGTGCTTTCCCGCCATGGCCTGGCACAGACAGCAAAAGGGCTATTCCGGAAAAAGCAGAAGGTTAGTTCAGGCAGGCTGGCGACCAGCATTGCGCCCATCATTCTGCTGGCCGCGCTTCTGTTCAGCTTTGGCACTGCAGCTGCGCAGCCTGCACTACAGCGTGGCCCTGGCAGCATTCCTGGTGTCAGCCAGATGGCTCCTGCCTTCCGCAGCCAGACCCGGGTCGGGCAGTCATCCGAGGCCGCGCCGACGCCAGGAACCTTCAGGCATACTTTCGCCCTGTCCGATGTGGGCGCGCCGGATGCCATTGAACTGCGTGGCGTGGACAGCTATCACTCCCTGTATTTCGCGTTGCCGGAAACCCAGGTGGTGAAGTCGGCCACAATGCATCTTCGCTACCATTTTTCACCTGGTCTGATCCCGGCTCTGAGCCATCTGAAGATCATGCTGAATGGCACTCTGTTTGCGTCCATGCCGGTGACTACCGCTGCGGATTCAAGCGGTGCTGCGGCTGATGCAGTCAGGTTGCATGGCGGGGTGAACCCGAATGGCCAGAACGTAACGCTGACGCAGAACTCGGCACTACTGGAAGCGGACATAGCCTTGCCCGCCGACCTGCTGGTGCGCAACAACCAGATCACTTTTGAGTTTGTGGGCCACTACACTCTGCAATGTGAGGATCCCTCCAATACCACGCTGTGGAGCCGCGTGGACAATGACACCACGGTGACTATCGCGGGCGACCTGCTGCCTTTGCCCAACGACCTGAAGCTGTTGCCGCTTCCTTTCTATGATTCTCCGGTAAATCTGCATCCTTCCATTCCGATCGTGTTCCTGAGCCAGCCGACGTCGAAGGGAATCCAGGCGGCGGGTATTGTAGCCTCCTGGTTTGGCGTATTGACGGACTACCATCCAATCCACTTTCCAGTGTCCTTCGGCAGTATTCCGCAGGGGAACGTAATCCTGATTGAAGAGAATGCCTCGCAACTGCCTTCAGCTTTCAATCTGGCTGCGAATAGTGGGCCCACGGTGGCAATGCGGACCAATCCGTCCGACCCTGATGGAAAGGTTCTCATTGTGGCAGGCGATGACGGAGACCAACTGGTGGCGGCGGCCCAGGGACTTGCACTGCAATCGGGTTTGCTGAACGGTTCCCAGGCGCAGATGCAGTCGATTCAATTGCCAGCTATGCGCAAGCCTGACGATGCTCCGCGCTGGCAGTCGACAGAAAAAATCACGCCCATGTGGGACTATGCGCAGACGGACGCTCTGCAAGGTGACGGATCTGTTCCGATCAGCGTCTACCTTCGTGTTCCGCCGGACATTTACTACGGTGCAAGGCCCGACCTGTCTCTATATCTGAACTACAGGTACAACGGCATACCGTTGGCGAATGCCTCGTCTCTACAGGTGTCGGTAAACGGCTGCTCCGTGAGCACGCCGCCCTTGCCGCCCCCCCCTAGCGCCTCCCAGGTGGTGAAAACCCAGATTGCTGTACCTGTCGTGAACATGCGGCCATTCTCCAATTACATCCAGATGAACTTCTACTTCCAGATCGCGAAAAAGGGCCAATGTCAGGATGTGGCTCCGTCCAATATGCAGGGCGCGATTTTGAAGGACTCGTATCTCGACTTGAAGGACCTGCCCCACTGGGCTCCGATGCCGAATCTGGAGCTGTTTTCAAATGCCGGTTTCCCGTTTACGCGCATGGCCGACCTTTCCGGGACGACGGCGGTTCTGCCCGATAACCCCACTGAGGATGAGATCGAGATGTTCCTGACACTGATGGGGCATTTTGGCGCGCAGACAGGATATCCAGTGCTCCGTGTGCATGTGGCTGGCGCAGATGCGATGAAGGCAGGTGCTGACACAGACTTCCTGGTGCTGGGTACGATTGATGACCAGCCGGCCCTGGCGCAACTCGGTAGCAAGCTGCCTGTAATGGTGGATGCAAGTGGAATCAAAGTGCGGGACGTGCAGAACTTCTTTGATCCGGGGCAGCCAGCATGGTGGAAAATTCGCAGCGGTGAGCACGTAGTTTCCGGAGAATTGCAGACGGCCGGCACATTGCCGGACACGATCATCGAAGGTCTTGAGTCGCCGTATTCGTCCGGCCGTTCGGTGGTGCTGGTCGCAGTGAAGGATCACGCAACGGTACCTCGCTTTCTGAATGCGTTCCTTCAGGCTGCACAGTCCAGCCAGATCGGCGATTCTGTGAGCGTGCTGCATGGGGACAGATTTAATTCCTACCGCATAGGCAGCGATATTTACCATGTTGGCGACCTGGCGCTGGCAACGCAACTGAGCTTGTGGTTTTCTGTCTTCCCGTGGATGGTCGTTGTTCTGGTGATCCTGGTTTGCTTTGTCATGGCGGTCTGGATACGGGTCTGGTTGCGGCGCAAGGCAAAAAAGCGCTTGCAGAGCAGCGAGGAAGAGGGCGACTAGGTGATCCGTCGCAGGAATTTTAACATTTACAGGCCGGGCAATGGATGTGTGACTGATTTCTTGCGGATATGCTTGGTGCTGGCGGTTGCTCTGGCGAGTGCGCTTCAGGGCGGCTGTGAGGCGGCAGAGCCATGGCAGCTTTGGTACCAGTATGTGACCAAATACGTGGATGACCAGGGCCGCGTGATCGATAAGCAGGGCAATGACCGGACCACCTCGGAAGGTCAGGCTTATGCAATGTTTTTCGCCTTGGTGGCTGGCGATCGGACCCGGTTCGACAAGCTGCTGGAATGGAGCAGGCTGAACCTGGCCGCGGGTGACCTGGCACGACGGCTGCCGGCTTGGAGTTGGGGCAAGACGCCGGATGGCCAGTGGAGGGTTCTGGACGAGAACTCGGCTTCCGATGCGGACTTGTGGATGAGCTACGTTCTGCTGGAGGCGGGAAGGCTTTGGAAAGAGCCAGGATATGAGAGCCTGGGCCGGCAGATGGCGGTGCGTATTGCACAGCAGGATGTGGTGTTCCTGCCTGGATTCGGGCTTGCTCTGCTGCCGGGGCCAACGGGCTTCCATCCTGATGCGAATAGCTGGATAGTGAATCCGAGCTATACACCACTGCCGGTGCTGGCGCGCCTGGCAGAGGCGATGCCGGATGGCCCATGGAGAGAGTTGGTCAATCAGCAGCCCAAGATACTCCGGGCCTGTTCAAGCGGCGGTTATGCGATGGACTGGGTGCGGTATAGATCGATCCCCGATCGGGGCCTGAACGACTGGATGCCCGTTGCGCTCCCAGCGCAGAACACAGGCCAGAGGGGGTTGTCTGGGGGGAGACCGAGCGGCTCTGATCTTGCCGGCCAACAGGCCGGTGACAGGATGAATCAGCCTGATGGCGCCGGGAGCTATGACGCCATCAGGGTGTATCTGTGGGCAGGGATGACAAACCCGGCCACGCCGCAGGCACGCAACTCTTTAGGTGCAATCCCGGCGATGGCAGAGTATCTTAAAGTGCAGCCGGAGCCGCCGGCAAAGGTGGATGCCAAGGGACAGGTGATGGATCCGAAAGGGCCGGTGGGTTTTTCAGCGGCAGTGGTTCCTTATCTGCCAGCTCTGGGGCTGAAGAAGAAGGCGGAGGGGCAGTTGAAACTTGTCGCTGCTGCAAGAAATCCGTCGACTGGTTTGTATGGACGGGATCAGGCATATTATGACCAGAATCTAGTACTGTTCGCTCTCGGGTGGAGCGAAGGGCGCTTTCGTTTTGATCGCGCCGGCAAGCTTCAGGTGGAGTGGAAGTGAATTCGATGCAGCAAGTTGACTCATCTAAGGTATAAGAGCATAAGGTTGTGGACTTACTGAAAGGTCTATGGTGCTGCGTCTTCCAATTCGTCTGGCTGTGGCAGGTCTGCTGAGCTGTGTCTGGCCGCATGGGGATATGCCTGCTCTGCTGGCGCAAACTGCGGGAGTAACCGCGTCCAGTTCAGCTAATTCAAACCCAGCAACGCGCGCTCTGCTGGACAAGGCCCATACCCTGGAGGCGAGCGGACGGCTCGACCTGGCATCGCAGGCGTGGGAACAAGTGCTGGTGTCCTCTCCGGATAACACTGAGGCACTGACCGGGCTGGCGCGGGCGGCGAAGTTGAGTGGGAACGGTGCGCTGGCGACTACCTATTTGAACAGATTGCGGATGATCAATCCCAACGACCCGAACATTGCCCGGATTCAATCGCTGATGTCGCAGCAGAACCAGACACAGCAGTTGCAGCAGGCAGGGACGCTGGCGCAGAACAGCCAATATGACGCCGCGATGAAGATTTACCGGCAGGTCTTTGGGGTAACTCCACCACCGGGCGACTGGGCGCTGGCGTATTACGAGACGGAGGCGGCGGCCACAAACGGTCGTGCGCACGCCATTACCGGCCTGCGAGAGCTGGTTAAGAAGTTTCCGAGCGATTCGAGGTATCAGATCGCCTTGGGACGTATTTTGACATACGACCCGAAGACAAGGGCAGAGGGACGGGCATATCTGCAGCGGCACCCGGCGAATCCAGCAGCCATGGAGGCGTTGCGTCAGTCGTTTTTGTAGGATGCTGCCAATCCGGCGATGGCACCTGCGATTCGTGGCTACCTGACCAAACACAAAGACCCTGAGCTTGAGGCCATGCTGCGAGAAACACTTGCGAAGCAGCCATCATCCAGAAGGTCTGCTGCGGGAGCGGCGGTTCCGGAGGACCAGGCGAGTCTGCAAAGCCAGGAAGAGATTCGCGCCCAAAACAGCGAAGAGGCTGCGGCATACAGCGCGCTTAACGGTAAACGCTTGGCCGAGGCGGACCACCGTTTTCAGGCGATCTTAACACGCGACCCAAACAATGCGCGGGCGCTGGCGGGGATGGGGTATGTTCGGATGAACCAGAGCAACTTCGGCGGGGCCATCAGTTTTCTAGAGCAAGCAAAGCAGAATGGCGCAAAGGACGCTGGACTGGAGAATGCGCTGGCTGCTTCGCGCTTCTGGTACACCATGGGCGATGCTTCCAGGGCTCTGAACGAGAACGATCTGGCGACAGCAGAATCGCAGTATCGGGCTGCTCTTGCCATGCGCGCCAATAGTCCGGAGGCGTTGGAAGGCCTTGGCGGCACACTTCTGAAGGCACAGCAACCGGAAGCTGCGATTAGCGTGTTCGAGCGGTATGCACAAGTGAAGAGTGCGGCACCCGCAGCCTGGAGAGGCCTCTTTACGGCGCAGTATCAGGCCGGTAAGCCGCAACAGGCTCTGGCCACAGAGGCCCGCATGCCTGCGGCGGTGAAGTCAGCGCTGCGGCGCGACCCTGAATTTTTGAGGACCCTGGCCTCGGCCTACTCCGCCGTGGGACGGGATGCTGATGCGCAGCGGGTATTGCGGTCGGCCCTGGATCTACCCTTTCCGGCCAACGGGCAGGGGCTGAAGGCGGAGACCGAGTTGCAATATGCCAGTCTGCTGCTGCAGGCCAATCGCATGGATCAGGCAGCGGGTTTATACCGCCAGGCACTGTCCGAGGACCCGTCCAATGTCGGAGCCTGGCAGGGGTTGGTGCGCGTGCAGCATTCCATGAAGCAGGATGCAGATGCCGTGCGCACGCTGGAAAGCATGCCGCAGGCAACATATGATGCTGCACTTCGCGATCCCGGATTTCTCAGCACAATAGCCTCCATTTATCAGCAGCAGAACCAGTTGGAGGTTGCGCAGGGCTTTTTGGAAAAAGCAGTTGCGGCCCAGACCACTGCTGGTCAGCAGCCATCCGTTTCACTTCAACTCCAACTGGCATCCGTTTATCTTGCTCGCAAAAATCCCCAGGCAGCCTACCCGATTTTCCAGCACGTGCTGATGGAAAATCCTAATCGAACTGACGCATGGAAAGGGCTGCTTTCCGCCATGCACCAGACCGGGCAGGACCGGGCCGCAGTTGCGGAGATACAGCAGATACCGCCCCCCGTGCGAAGTGAGCTTGAGCACGATGTGGATTATCTGCAGACGATGGGATCGGTCTACGGTTCGCTTGGCGATTCCCGCCAGGCTATGGTGTTTCTCAACCAGGTTCAGCAGCATTACAGGACGCAGGGCGTCGCTGCACCAGCCGATGTTGAGATACAGAACGCGTATCTGCTTTACAACGCGGAAAATGATGCTGGCTTGTATGCGCAACTGATGCGCCTGGGCAGTAAAGCGAATTTGACTGACGATCAGCGGCGCCAGGTGCAGACTATCTGGGCACAGTGGTCTGTGCGCCGCTCCAACCAGGCTGAGGCGGCTGGTAATCCACGGCGTGCCCTGCTTATTTTGAATGCGGCGTCGAAGGCGTTTCCAGACAACCCGGGAGTGAGCCGCGCTCTGGCGACCGGGTACCTAAGAGCAAACATGCCGAAACAAGCCCTGGCTATCTACAAGACCCAGGATTTGTCGTCCGCGTCTGCTGGAGACTACCAGGGCGCGATCAATACGGCGCTCGCCGCGGGTGACAACAAGCTGGCTGAGCAATGGCTTCGTTACGCCCTCGACCTGTATCCGAGAGATTCGCAGATACTGTCGCTTGCGGCGAGGTTTGAGCGAGCGCGCGGGGATAATTCGCGAGCGGCGGACTATCTAAAGGCGTCTCTTGCAGCGATGCCGCCGTCTGATCCCGGCGCGGATCTTGCCCGGGCGCTGAGCCAGTTGCCGGAGAAGGGCCCGGTGGCCAAACTGCCGAAGGCACAGAATGAGGATCTGGCGTCGCTGCTGGCTCCAGGTTCGGATGTGTCGGGTGCTTCCAGCGCGCCGCCCCCGCCGCCGTATCTACCGAGCTATTCCAACGCTTACGGACAGGCGCCAGTCGTAGTGCCGAGCGGGATGGCTGCGGGAGGGGACAACCCCTCGTCGTACCCGGCACAGGCCCCCAGGGAATATGGTTCTGGAGCAGTTACGCCTGCCCAGTCCGCCCCGCGCAAAGGCCGGTTGAAGGACTATGTACCGCAAGCATCCATGGGCAGCGGCCCTCTACCCAGCCCGGTTGAGGGTTCGGACTATTCGGCTCCCTTGAGCCAGTCTGCAAAGCTGCAGCCGCCGGTTTATGAGCAGGCAGGCCAGTCGTCGAAGGGCAATGATGTGGAGGCTGATATACAGGAAGGCTATCAGCGGCCAGCAAGCTATGAGCCGCCGATGACCGATCCCTCCGCCAGCTACACTTCGTCGCCGGATTATGCGGAGGCACATCCTCAAGCTGCTCCGCCCGCGCGTCCGTCCGCTGTGGCTACCGCAGTTGCCAGCGCCCAGCAGAGCGGCAGTGTCCTGCGGTATAACTCACCGGATGGTCCGGAAGTTACGCCACAACTTGGCAACGCCAGCTACGGGGCACCTCCTGTGCAGGAGGCCGCGCAGCCTGCAGGGCAGCAAACTTACGGGCCGTATGTTCCCTATAACCCGAATGCAGGACGTCTGCATGGGACGCCGGTCGGAGACACTGGCGCTGAGGTCATGCAGCAGCCAGAGGCCTCTGCGGAGGCTTATTCGGCGGTGGATGACGGCCATGCAGCAGCGCAGGCCTACCAGCGCCAGCAGATTCAACGTTTAACCAAGGAAGCGCAGAGAAGTGCGCCGCAGTTTGGGGAGTATCAGGCAGGGGAATATCAGGGCAGCGCAGCGCAGGTTAATTCGGCGGCTGCCAACCCCGATGTAAAGAGGAACGCAACCCACAGCGCGCCAAATGCGCGCTACGCGGGTTCGATGGTCGCACAAGAAAGCGGTCGCGAGAGCGTGCGGTTGAGAGATACGACAGGCGCGGTCGACCCTTATGAGCTCTACAGGGAACAGCAAGGGCAGGCGACGACCCTGCCCGGCTTGAGGGCACAGCCTTCACAGGCGGAGTTGTCCCAGGTGGTCAACCCTCAGCAGCAGACGGATGTTTTCCCGACTGTCCGGTATGTGCCGAATGCCCCGTCTCAGGCAACGGTCACCCATCCGGACGTGGCGGCGGCGCGTGCCAGCGCCGCACGGGCAGAGCAGTCCAGGCCAACTCGATCCATGATGGGGCAGAGCCGTCCACCAGCGGGCCGCTACCAGAACGCGCAGACAGCACTGTACAGTACTCCGGACATCCCAGGCTCGCAAGAGATGGAGCCGCAGCCAGGAACCTTGCCGGGACGGGGTACAGATACGAATTTGCCAATCACCAGTGAGGCTCAATACACTTCGCAGCCTCAGCCGGCGGCTGGGCAGTTCGCCGGTCAGTTGGGCCAGCAGTATCAGCAGCCAATAGCTACTGGCCGTGGTACTCGTCGCTCCAGGAGCGGGGCCAACTCTTCTGCATCAGCGCAGCAGGGTGCAGATCTGGCGTATCCGCCACCACCCAGCCAGACGTATTCCCAAGCACCCTCGACGGCGCCATATCCCCTTGGAGCCGGTCCCACAGACGCGGACTTGATGCAGCGCAACCTGCCACCTCTTCGCGGGCCCTACAATCCTTCAGCAGCGCATGACACTACGCCGCTGACTCCTCGTGAAGAGGCTGAACGCGATCTGGCGATGATGGAGACCTCCTACAGCGGTTGGCTTGGTGGTACGGGAATAGCCCGCTACCGCAGTGGCACGCCGGGCTTCGATCGTTTGACCGATTTTGAGGCGCCGTTTGAGGCATCTGTGGTGCTGGGCAAAACTCTGCGTGCAACCGTCATTCCGCGAGCTGTTTTTCTGAATTCCGGCGTGGCGGATGGTTCAAGCGGGCAGCGTATCGGCACAGCTCCGGTTGGCTTCATCGCAAGCCAGCAACTGGCCAGCGGCGTGGGTGGGGAGTTGCAATTGACCACAGCCAATTTCGGCGTCGCAGCCGGCTACACTCCCTATGACTTTCTAGTTTCAAACATCACGGCCAGGTTTCGCTGGAAGCCTTTCGGCGGCCCGATTACGCTGTTCGGCGAACGTCAGCCTGTGGTTGAGACGCAACTCTCCTACGCTGGGCTGCGTGATCCTGGTACGGCCACCAATGTGTTTGGCGGAAACATCTGGGGCGGGGTTATTTCCACGGGCGGTGGTGTCCGCGCTGACGTGGGCAATGAACGGGCTGGGTTCTTCATCAGCGCAGATGGCGCGCAATTGACCGGGCATCATGTGCTCGACAACACCAAATTCGAGGGCCTGATGGGAACGTATTTCCGCGTCTATACAGTGCCGGGCTATGGCAATCTGCAGGTGGGCGCGAACTTCTTTGGCCAACACTACCAGTACAACGAACTTGGGTATACCTACGGACAGGGCGGTTACTTCAGCCCAAAGGCCTACTTCCTTGCCGCGGTTCCGATCACCTGGAATGGGTACTATAAGACGCAATGGCACTATGTGGTTTCAGCGAGTCTGGGCGTGCAGGCGTTCCAGCAGGACAAGGCGCCTTTCTTCCCACTTGACGTTCCCTTGCAGACCGCCAGCGGCAACCCGTTTACACCCATCACTACGGATGCGGGCGCGAATTACAGTATTGATTCAGAGGGATCCTATCGGATCGCGGATCACTGGTACGCCGGCGCATTCGTAAGTGGCAACAATACCAACAACTACAACACAGTGAGTGGCGGCTTCTTTGTGCGCTATCTTTTCCGCTCACTGCAGGGAACTGAAGACTACCCTACGGGTCTGTTTCCGCATGATGGCCTCCGCACTCTGCGGGTTCCGTAGCCCTGGTTCCGTAGCCTCAAGGTGTTTAGCTTTGCTCCTGTGCAAGCTGCCATTCTATTTTTAGCTATAAATATCGCAGCATAAGTTAGGGATTGCGCTGGATGATCATTCTAGGCCGTAGCAAATCGCAACTTCTTGCTCTTGTCACAACTGTCCTGTTGCTCCAGTCCGCGTTTTTCTACGCAGGGGCTCAGGCCACGCCGCCTACTTCCAATGTGTCAGCTCCTATCAACACCGACCCGGCGTTTGAGGCGAAGTTGAACCTTCCTATCCCAGTCAACCCGAAGTTGCCGACGCTGTTTCTGATCGGTGACTCAACCGTCAGAAACGGGCATGGAGATGGAGCGGGCGGTCAGTGGGGCTGGGGCGACGAGATTGCCCCCTACTTTGACACGTCGAAGATCAACGTGGTGAACCGCGCAATCGGCGGACGCAGCAGCAGGACATATTTGACCGAAGGTCATTGGGACGCCGTGCTGGCCATGATGAAGCCGGGCGATATGGTCATCATGCAGTTTGGGCACAACGATTCTGGCCCGCTGGATGACACTGCACGCGCACGCGGCACCATTCCGGGCGTGGGCGACGAGTCAAAGGAAATAGACAACCCCATCACGAAAAAGCATGAGGTGGTGCATACATTTGGCTGGTACATGAGCAGATATGTCACCGACACGCTGGCCAAGGGAGCAACGCCAATCATCTGTTCTCCCATTCCGCGCAAGACTTGGAAGGACGGCAAAGTGGTGCGTAACGCCAGCAACTATGGAGGATGGTCCAGGCAGGTGGCGGAAAGGTTGCGTGTCCGCTTTATTGATCTGAACGAGATCATTGCGCGGCGCTACGACGCTCTCGGAGAGGCGCAGGTGGATCCACTCTTCGCAGACCCGCACACGCACACTAGTCTCGCTGGTGCGGAGTTGAACGCGGAATGTGTTGTCGCCGGATTGAAGAGCATGAAAGACGATCCGCTCGCGCGATATTTTTCCGCCAAAGGCCATGCCGTGGCTCCTCACGCCGACTGACACGTTCCGGAGCAATACTCCAGCAGTATGGTGCAGAAAGTTCCCAGGAACGCTATTGGCGGGGGCGAAAACCAAAACAGCCATGGGCTTTATCCCAATGGGGCAAGCGCGGTTGCTTGTGTCTCCGGATAGCGCCAAGTGATGGCAACGGTGGAAACAAGCAGTAGGACGCTCTAAATTACGACGCCGCGTGGCTTGATATTGGTGCGGATGAAGTCCACGGTGACTTCAAGTGGTGTTCCTGGTCCAAAAATCGCCGCTACGCCACTGGCTTTGAGGTTCGCAATGTCCTGCTCCGGGATGGTGCCGCCGAGCACGACCAGAATGTCTTCAGCATCGCGCTCCTTGAGCAGCGCCGTGATGCGGGGCACAATGGCGTTGTGTGCTCCAGACAGAATCGAGAGACCGATGCAGTCCACATCCTCCTGTATGGCGGCGTTTACGATCATCTCCGGCGTTTGACGCAGGCCGGTATAAATGACTTCCATGCCGGCGTCGCGCAGGGCGCGGGCAATAACCTTCGCGCCGCGGTCATGGCCGTCCAGACCGGGCTTGGCAACCAGCACGCGGATGGGGTGGGAGGGGTCGGTCATGTTCCATGCCTTTCCATCGTTCATCAGCGGCGGCAGAGCGCCGCTGAGTGCGGTTCGGGTAACAGATGAGTATACGGACTTGCAGGCTCATTCCGCCATGCGCATGAGGCAAGGGGTTGTAGCCGTCTGGCCCCAACCTACCCAGATCGGATCACCAATGCCCGTGCCAAAACTTCTTCACGCCCAGGGAGCTTCTTCATACGTGCCAAAGACGCCTTTGAGTGCGGCGCAAATTTCGCCGACCGTGGCATAGGCGCGGACGCAATCCAGTATGAACGGCATGGTATTTGCTGCGCTCAGGCTGCCGGGGGTTGAGCCTTCTGGATGCTGTGCGGCGGCCTTGCGGAGGGCCTCCAGGGTGCGCTGGACTTCCGCGCTGGAGCGCCGTGCGCGCAACTGCTGTAGTTTGGCGGTCTGCGATGTGCGGACTTCCTCGCCGATGTAGAGGGTCTGCGGCAATATCTCTTCGACGGCGAAATCATTCACGCCGACGATGATTTTCTCTTTTGCTTCGACGGCCCGCTGGTACTGGTAGCTGGCCTCGGCTATCTCCTTTTGTGGGTAACCAAGTTCAATGGCCTTCGCCATGCCGCCGAGAGCGTCCAGCCTGGAGAAGTAGTCGAACGCTCCCTGTTCCATGTCCAGAGTCAGACGCTCGACGTAATACGATCCGCCAAGCGGGTCAGTGGTTTGCGTGACCCCCGATTCGTACGCGAGGATCTGCTGAGTGCGTAGCGCGATGCGCGCTGCGTCTTCTGTGGGCAGGGCAAGCGCCTCGTCATAGGCGTCGGTGTGGAGAGACTGGGTCCCGCCGAGAACGGCGGCCAGCGCCTGGATCGCCGTACGGGCGATGTTGTTCATGGGTTGCTGCGCCGTGAGCGAGACGCCGGCGGTCTGTGTGTGGAAGCGCATGAGGTGCGACTTCGGGTTCTTTGCGCCGAAGCGCTCGGTCATCACGCGGTACCAGATTTTGCGCGCCGCGCGGAACTTGGCAATCTCCTCAAAGAAGTCGTTGTGCGAATTGAAGAAGAAGCTGATGCGGGGTGCGAAATCGTCCACGCGCAGGCCCCGGCGCAGGGCCCACTCAATGTATTCAATGCCGTCGTAGAGGGTGAAGGCGAGTTCCTGCAGCGCGGTGGAACCGGCCTCGCGTATGTGATACCCGGACAGAGAAATGGGGTTGAATCGCGGCGTGTGCAGTGATGCGAACTCAAACGTATCAACCACAAGCCGCATACTGGGCGCGGGCGGGTAGATGTATTCCTTCTGGGCTATGTATTCCTTCAGAATGTCGTTCTGGAGCGTGCCGGAGATTCTGGTCCAGCTTGCGCCCTGCTTTTCTGCAACGGCCAGATACATGGCCCACAGTACGCTTGCGTGCGAGTTGATGGTCATGGAGACGGTGGTGGCTTCAAGGTCGATGCCGTCGAAAAGTGTCTCCATGTCTTCGAGCGAGTCGATGGCAACGCCGCACTTGCCCACCTCGCCTTCGGATTGTGGATCGTCGGAGTCCAGGCCCATCAGCGTGGGCAGGTCAAAGGCTACGCTAAGTCCGCTGCCGCCGTTGGCGAGCAGATATTTGTAGCGGGTGTTGGTTTCTTCCGGCGATGCGAAGCCGGAGAACTGGCGCATGGTCCATAGCTTGCCGCGATACCCCGTGGAGTGGATGCCACGGGTATACGGTGGCTGGCCTGGCTGGCCGGGGTCATAGCCTTCAGGCAGCGACGCTTCCGTGTAGAGGCGGTTCACCTCCACGCCAGAGATAGTGGTGAAGCGGGCATTGCCCTGAGCGTCGAGATTGATCCCCGTGGGCGCCCCGATGGGTGTCTCTGCTGCGCGCGATTTGGCCTTGGTGGTCATTTGAACTACTCAGCATACAGCTTGCGCAATGAGAAAGGCGACAGCCTGTACTGCGCTGCCGCCTGTCGTTACGCAATTGTCGGATCACATGGTTTGCCCGGTTCGTCCTCGACCTGGCTACTCATCGTCGCCGATGGGCATACCTGGCGGAGCTTCCATCGGCTTTTGGGGCACGAACTTAGCGGGCTCCCGCTGGAACTCCACAATGCGGGCAACAAGCGCGGCCTGGTCAGGGGCAGTTAATTTTGCCAGCGATGCCTTGAGCGACACCACCTCGCTCAGGGCAATCGCACGCGCTTCTGCAGATGCGAGCGGGTTGGCGGCAAGTGTGAGAAGGGCTTCAAGCGTGCGTGAGGCGACGGCATGCTGCACGTCGAGAGCGAGGCCGGTGGTGGCAGGAGCCTTGATGGTGCGGGCAATGGTAGAGGAGAGGACCTCGTCAAGGCCGGGATTCTGTTTGTCGCGTGCATGGTACTGGACCAGGCGGGAAGCACGCTGAGGGTTGAAGAGCAGGGTGAGGGTGAGATCCGCGGCGGACTCGGATGCGGCGACGGGATCGAACGTAAGGCCGGTGCTGGATGCAAAGGATTCGCCGGTGCGAGGGTTGCCGGGAGTACGAGGCGGAAGGATTTTCAGGAGCGATTCGGGAAGTGTCAGGGTAGCTGGTGAGAGGGTTTTCAGAACTGCCGCGAGGGCTTTGCGCTGGTCAGCGGGCGCAACAATTTCTGTTATGAGCTGGCTGTCTCCGCGCAGGGCATAGCGGTAATCGAGTCCACCGATCTCTTTCACGGCAGCTTCAGTCTGGTAGCGGTGCAGCAGGTAGAGAGGCACGAGTGTGTCTTCAAGTTGCGCCATGGGCTGGCCAGTGCGGATTGCGTTGGGGCCGAAGCGTTGCAGGGCTGCAGAGCGGATCTCGAGGATGCGGTTCAGTTCTGCAGCTGAGTCTGCTCCATTGTCCCAAAGGTGAGCATGAGGATGCGCGCTGCCGAGTGGGCGGGCATCCTCGTCGGTGATGAAGTAGAGACCCCTATGCTGCGCGTCGGCGAGTATCCTGGCTAACGCATCCTGGTCTTCAGCGTTGCCTGCGAACTGGCGATAGCCGTAGTCGATGGTGACTTTGTCCCATACGCCTATATGGTCGGCATAGGCGTGGCTCAGGTCAGGCTTTCCGGTGCTGTCAAGCGTGATAAACGGGTGCGGGTAGTCCATCACGGAGGCAGACTGGGAAAAGCTGCTGGCGGCAAAGTTGTGGGCGAGACCGAGGGTGTGGCCTGTCTCATGCGCGGCGAGCTGGCGTATGCGTGCGAGAACCATTTGCAGCATAGGGTCGCTGGCAGGCGGCAGTGGTTTGCCGTTGGTATAGGGAGCGAGCAGGGCTTCGGCGATGAGGTAGTCCTGGCGGGCGCGAAGAGAGCCGAGGGTGACATTGCCTTTGATGATTTCGCCGGTGCGTGGGTCGGCTACCGCCTCGCCGTAGGACCAGCCTCGGGTGTAGCGGTGAACCCACTGGATGATGTTGTAGCGAATGTCCATGGGGTCGGCGTTCGCGGGCAGCACATCCACTTGGAACGTGCCGCGCTTCCACCCTGCGGCTATAAAGGCATCGTCCCACCAGCGCGCTCCCTCGACAAGTGCGGTGCGGACGGGTTCCGGTGCTCCACGGTCAACGTAGTAGTGAATGGGAGTGACGGCTTCGCAGTCCTGCACGCAGGCGGGGTCTTTTTTGATGAGGCGATGGCGCACGATGAATTGCTGGTCAAGCTGGCTACCCAGCGGTGCGGTGTAGTCGCGGTAGGTGGCGGGGAAGTAGCCGGAGCGCGGGTCAAAGC
>VFSW01005781.1_pt1 | contig 18245 bp, 17 predicted proteins | sample 5358111 | NCBI WGS metagenome assembly VFSW01 (sample SAMN11554181, study PRJNA540505) | mine drainage metagenome | isolation source: sediment from site ElyBrook_90M | place: USA: Ely Copper Mine, Vershire, VT | collected 2017
AGCGATGCTCCGAACGGACGATCTACTGCTGCCGCTGGGGCGCGAATCGGATCCGCCACGCCCTCGAGGTCGCCGGCCGGGTCCGACCCCCGGCGCGCTGGACGGTCGCTGACCTCCGATGGCTTCGCGCCCGGTTCCGGGGTCGGGGCCGCATCTTCGGCCTCGTGCGGGAGATCGCCCGGTACTTCGGCAACCCGCTCTACCGGACCGTCCCCCGAGGACCCGAGCCGACGCCGAGGCCCCGGCGATCGCTGACCGAGGAAGAGACGGAGGCGATCCTGGACGCCGTCCGGTGGGACCGACCGCTCCGCCTCGCCGTCTTGCTCGGCGTGGCGCAAGGCCTTCGGGCGAGCGACTGGATCCGACTGCGGTGCTCCGACCTCGATCTCGAGCGGGGTCGGTTGCGGATCCGGCGCGTTCGCCGGGGCACCCGGTGGGAGAGGTGGGTCGCGATGCATCCCGCGCTCCCGTCGGCGCTCCGAGACTACCTCTGGTACCGGCGCCGGAAGGTTCGCCGCTTCCTCCGCCGGGTCCCCGACGGCCCCGTCGCCGAGGAGCTCTTCCTCCACGGGCGGCGGGGAGCCCTCGAGGCCTATCGGCACGGGGCGCCGATCGACTGGCCCCGTTTGATCGAGCGGCGCCTGGCGGAGCGGGGCGTACGGCTACGGCTGACCACGGAGATGCTGCGCCGGCGCGGCGCGGCCCTCCGCGCCGAGGCGCTCCGACCGCAGGAAGCGACGGACCCCGGGAGCGTCGACCGGGGGATCCGCGAGTTCCTCGGTCACCGGCACCTCACCTCCGCGACGCGCTTCCGACGCCGCACGGAGGGGCTCCCGACCCGCCCGGCCGGCCGGCGCGGGTCCGGGCGGGGCCCCCCGCGCCCCCGCGCCGGCCCCCCCCCGCGGGCGCCCCCCCCGGCGGGGGGGGGCGGGGGCGGGGGGGGCGGGGGGGGCGGTTCGCGGGGACCCCGGGGGCGGGCTACCCCCCGGGCCGGTGGGTCGCGGGGGGGGGGTCGCCCGACGACCCCTCGTGCGTCGTGACGCCTCGGGGCCCGTGGGTCCATGGACGCACTAATGAGCTCAAACGATGCAAGTTTGTTACTGACAATCGAGTAGACACCTCGCTGGCCGGGGTCCTCCCTGCTTTGGCGCACGGCTCGCTGGGCCAGAAGCACCGTGATGCGCTCGTCCTCGAGGAACGCCGCTTGAAGGGTTTCGAGTTCCTGCATCAGGGCGCTCGACCCGCCGAGGTCGCGGGCCGTCTCGCCGTGACCCCTCCGGTGGTCTACCAGCAGAGGGAGACGTTCGAGGCGAACGGCCCGCACGCACTTCGAGCCAAGCCTCGAGTAGGGCGCCACCGGTTCGTGGAGCCGTAGACGGTGACCACCTCCCCCGGGATCCTGGCGCGAGGGGCCCAGTCCTTCGGAAACCCGACCGACCTGTGGACGCTGGGAAGGATCGTGGATGTCCTCGAGAAGGAGTGGGGAGTCCGCTACTCCAAGAGTGGTACGTAGGTGCTGCTCAAGCGGATCCGGTTTTCCTGGCAACGGCCTTCCCGTCAGGCTCGGGAGAGGGTCCTCGCCCAGGTGGCGCGTTGGACGCGACACACCTGGCCCCGTCTCAAAAAAAAGCCCGTCAACGACGGGGGGTGAGGTCTTCGTCGACTAGAGCGCCCTGTCGCTCATCCCCTACTCTACGAAGACTTGGACCCCGGTGGGGCAGACGCGGGTGCTGATCTACCAAGGGCGATGACCGAAGTTCTGGGCGATCGGGGGGGTCACCCCTCGGGGGCGCCTCTACCTCAAGGTGCGGAAGGGATCGATCCGGGGCCCCTGGGTGATCGCGTTCCTGAAGCATCTGCAACGCCAGGTCGGGAGGAGACCGATTATGATCGTCGGGGACAGGGGTCAGCCTCACCGGTCCAAGCAGGTCCGTGCGTTCCTGGAGAAGAACCCACGTCTCTAGGCCCATCGACTTCCCGGCTACAGCCCGGAGCTGAACCCGGAGGAGTGGGTCTGGGTCCACCTGAAAAAGCACGAGCTCGCCAGCTTTGCGCCGCACGGTCTGAAGGAGCTGAGAAGAGGCATTCGGCTGGCGGTGGTGCGGATGCGCGATCGCCCCAAGCAGCTCTTGAAACTCGCCGGCCCCTCGAAACTCACCACTGAATCGTCGAACTGGAGGTGTTCGGGTGAGAACCCCGTCAGAAAGCGTCAAGGCAACTTCTCGACGGTCAGTAGCCCGTTCCCTGATGAAACGAGGGCGTTGAAGCATCATCAATCACACAGGCCCGTCAAATGCATACAGTTGTAGCCGAGCGTCGTAGGCGAAACGATGTTAAGTTCACACGCGGTGTAGTTGGTGAGCACAACTAAGAGAGCGAGTGACGGTGCAATCAAGGGGGGGGAATCTGCGCGGTGATATCAATCATTTTGGCCGCGGGATCTGGCGTCAGGATGAGACCACTGTCGTATTACATTCCAAAGATACTCTTGCCAGTCCGCGGCAAGCCCGTTCTCAGCCATCTGCTAACCAACCTTGAAAGCCTCGAGATAGCCAAGCACTATGTCGTAGCCTCCAATTTTCTTGAAGTCATCGATGACTACCTCAACCAAGCAGGCGTCCACAACGTCGAGGTAATACGCGGGCTCGGATGGGAAACCGGCGGTGATCTTGCAATTGCTCTGGAACAAGTTTCCCGCGACGAGGACGCTATAGTGATGAACGGGGACCTCATCACAGATTTTCGCGTATCCGAACTGGTCGATTTTCATCGAACAACGGGTGGATTGGCTACCATCTCGACCTTCGGACTTGCTGATGAGAGCGAGGCCAGAAGATTCGGTCGGGTTCAGGTTGATTCGGGTGGGCGAGTGACAAGCTTTGAGGAAAAGGGCCGGCAGAACTCGAATCCCGAATCCTTGGTCAATATAGGGTTCTATCTGTTCGATCGCAGGTTGATTCGGGCGAGGCAAAAGTACTTCGTCCCGAGGAAGTTTCGACTCGAGACAGAACTGTTTCCTAGGTTGGTTCGCGAAGGTTGTTTGTATGCATATAAGGCACAGGTCGGATATTGGTGGGATGTCGGAACATTGGATTCCTACATGAAAGCGGAGGAGTATCTGACGACTCGTGGCGGAGTAATCCCGCCATAGTGGTGTGGACGTGCACCGGATCTGTGTAGTAGGGACCGGGTACGTTGGGCTGCCCTTAGCCACCCTCCTCTCTCGACAGTTCGAGGTCGTGGGCTTTGACAGTGACCGGCGCAAGATTTCAGAGCTTCAGGCGGGCAGGGCTACGATTCAAGAGCCGGGGCTACAAGCGGCAATGGACACAGCGCGAAGACTTGGCCGACTAAAATTTACCTTCGAGCCGTTAAACACCGCGTCGTCCGACGTCAAGATATTGACTGTCGGTACGCCGTTTGACATTGACTCACAGAGCGTTGACTTTACCCAACTAGACTCGGCACTAAGCCTCGTGGTTCCCCAGCTCAAACCTGGCGACGTGGTGATTGCGAAATCCACAGTCCCTCCAGGAACGACTTCAGGACGAATTCGGAGGTCGGTCGAAGCTAGTGGGCTGAAAGTTCCCGCCGACGTTGGGTTAGTGTACTCCCCGGAACGTATCGTGGAGGGTCAGGCGCTTGCCGACTTTCAGAGCCTACCGAAGATCATCGGCGCCTCGGACGAGCGCAGCTACAGGGCCGCTCACGAGGTTCTGTCTACCCTGGGCGGTTCAGTCATGCGTGTTTCCAACCCCGAGACTGCCGAATTGGTCAAAATGGTTGACAACTACGCCAGATACGTTTTTCTCGGCCTCACGAACGAGATTGCGTTGATTTCCGAGTTAGTGGGAGTCGACGTTTTAGAGTTGATCGAGGCGGCGAAGTTCGAATACCCAAGGAACTCAGGCATCCTCACACCAGGTCCCGGTGTCGGTGGATCCTGCCTCAACAAGGATCCATTCGTCCTCGCCGCGCTAGCGGGACACCGTGGGCTCGAACTCGAGATGGTCGAGGCGGCTGCGGTAGTGAACCGCGGCATTCCGAGTCACATTGCTCAGCTTGTACATCGGTTTTCCGGCTCAAGGCGGAAGGTCGTCGTATGCGGACTCGCCTTTAAGCGGGATACCGATGATACCCGCTTCTCCTCCTCCTTCGAAATTGCAGCTGCTCTTCGAGATATGGGTTACTCGGTCACACTCACTGATCCGTACGTTCGATCCGGGCCAAGCCCAATTCAGCCAAGTCTGACCTCCGCAGCAACCGGTGCCCAGATACTTCTGCTCCTAGCTGACCACTCTGACTATCGTCAAGTCGGACTGATGGACCTGAAGAAGGTGATGTTGCCCGATCCGTTGCTGATTGACACCCGAGGACTCTATAACCGCCTGGAGGCGGAGAGAACTGGGTTCGAATACCATGGCCTCGGAAGGATATGACTCGAATCTTGGTGGCTGGGGGTTGCGGGTTCATAGGTTCTCATTTGACCGAGCAACTCTTGAGCGAGGGCTACATCGTTACGGTCGTCGACAACCTATCGAGTGGGCGGGTCGAAAATCTCCAGGGTGTGATCAGTGAAGTCAATTTGGTTCGGCAGGACGTGGGCAATCTGGAAATCGCTGGACCTTTTGACGTTGTAATCAACCTGGCGAGCCGAGCAAGTCGTCGGGAGTGGGAGACCCACCCGGTTGACGTCTGCCTTGCCAACTCACTCGGACAGTACAAACTATTGGAGCTCGCACTTCGCGATGACGCACGCTATCTCTTCGTCTCAACAAGCGAAGTCTACGGTGACCCTCAGGAGTTACCCACGCCCGAGACATACGTCGGCCGAATCGACCCTTCTGGTTCTCGGGCACCGTACGACGAGAGCAAACGTTTCGGCGAAACACTACTCTTGGCGTACGTCCGTGAACATCAACTAAATGCAACAATTGCACGAGTCTTCAACACGTACGGTCCAAGAATGCGAGGTGACGATCTATACGGGCGCGTTGTGGATCGCTTTGTGCATCAGGGGATCTCTGGATCCCCGATTACAGTTTATGGAGATGGCAGTCAGACCCGTTCGTTCGCGTATGTCACGGATACAGTTCGTGGCTTGCTTGTTTTACTGAAGAAAGCTGAGGTGGGTGGCATTTACAACGTTGGGGCAGGTTCAGAAACACGAATACTCGATTTGGCTCGATTAGTCCAGCGCTTGACAGGGGACCGGTCAGACATTGTGTTTCGGGCACTGCCCCCTGATGATCCTAAACGGCGGATCCCCGACACTAGAAAGCTGCGAGAGCTCGGTTGGTCTCAGGAGGTATCCCTCGAAGCGGGATTGGCCCATGTGATCCGAGAGGCTTCTGCTTGACGAGACCACGTTTAGCGCGACAAAGAAGCCCCCCGACCACCAATGATTCACTGCCAGCCGAGTACGTCTCAATCTTCTGACCCATCTCGTAGGCGACTGTGCAGCAGTCGTTCCCAAGCATCGGCGGTAGAATCCCATCCAAAGCCGGCCACCGCAGATCGCGAGGACGCCCGCAACTTGTTCGGCGCGGACAACAATTCGAGCACCGTTCGAGTTAACACCGAAAAGTCTCCTTCTTTAATCAGAAATCCGTTAAGGCCTTGCTTAACCGAAGACCTCAAGCCAGGAGCATCGTAGGCAACTGTCGGAACACCGCTCGCGCTAGCTTCCATAACAGTGTAGCACCAACCTTCCGCAAGTGAGAAGTGCAGATTTACCCAACACTTGCGTACGACTTCCGCCAACGCCTCCGGAGTGAGCCGTCCAGCGAATGAGACGTGCGGTGACAACTCCAGCCGGTCTGTTAGAGATCGAACCGAGTCCAGAGTCGGACCCACTCCAATCATGATAAGCGACGCTTCGATTCCGGAAATCCGCACCTCCTTGAGTAGCCGTATGGCAATCTCTGGACGCTTGTACCGTCTGAACCCTCCAAAATAGACCAAAGTTGGGGTTGGATACCTCTCGCCCGGTCGGTAAAAGTGGGTGTCAACACCCGGTGGAATCACGGTACATCTCTCGTGTCCAATGCCAAGCGCGCGAAGGTCATCCAAAGACGACTCGGACTCTGTAACAAAGCTCCACTTTCGGTAGAGAAGAGGATAGCATTTCTCAATCGATGTAAGCAGAGCAGAGAGGGGCCACCGGACCTGCCCTGGAAGGGTACGGGCATGTAAGTGCCGGAAGAAAACAACTCCAGGGAGTTTGGAAAGGTCCTCCGACATCCAGGGCACCGCATGCGCCAAATCGTCAATGACTATGTCCGGCTGCGAGGCAGAATTTAGAAACAATGGCAGAGCAAGATGCGGAGCAACGTTGGTTCCGACCCTACGAATATGCAACCCTTCGAGTTCCGTTGAGGCGCGAGCACCTCTCCAGCCACCGGCGAGGACGGTGACAGAGAACCCCCGCGCGACGAGCCGACGGCCCACTTCTAATATCGTTCGCTCGGCCCCACCGGCTAGAGGGTGCCCAGGGTCTCTGTGATTCACCCAGAGCACTCTCATATGTTACGGCAGCAGGTTTCGCTTACGTATGGCCACGCAACTTGAGGCATCCTGTTAGGTCGAACTCGATGTCCCTTCATGACTGCGCTAGCCACGAGCCCTTCATAGATTTCCGATGACAGTATTGATGGCAACATCACGTCGAGAACGCCGCATCAGACTGTTACCGGCTTCCATACCGTATTCGCAATCCCGACTGCTCAGAAAGCGAGGGGACAGGTGATCGATGCCCGAGAGCCGCAGCAATACCGCGGAGGGCGGTCCCATTCGTCCTCACTTCTGCCCTGAAAAGAGCAGCCGGGTGCTCTATCGTAGACATCATCAAGTTGGCTACGAACCAAGGAATCGTATAAGAACCGACCGCAAACGAATGAGACTTGAGTGTTTCAACCACAGCAAGATCGGCCTCGGGGCTGTGCGTTTCGACCGCGACCGACCGGATGTCGGACAGCAATGACGGGTCAGAAAACACGTCCAGTTCAGCGCCCTCAATGTCCATCTTGATCGCATCGAAAGCGCTTAGCCCGAACGTGCGCAATAGTTGGTCCTTGGTGAATCCGTTGACGAGGTAGGCGGGTCCTTGGGTAATTGAGGTAGACTTCGGCGCAGCGTAGGACCCGGTTTCCTGGTAGTATCTCTGGCCACTTTGGGAGGTAAGATAGCCATGAACGACTCGAACGTTGCTCAACCTGTTCTGCGCAATGTTGTGCTGGAGGTACTCGCAGGCGGTACGACTCGGCTCGATAGCCACGACAAGACCTTCGGGCCCCACTTCATCCGCCGCCTTGATCGAAAAGTCACCCACGTTTGCCCCTGCATCCAGGACTCGGTCTCCGCGGCGAAGACCCAGCCGATCCCACTCTCTAGCGATGAAGGTGGCATAGAACGCGTGAGGTTCACAAGCCGGAATGGTTAGGACCAGATTGCCGACACGAAGTCTTATGTCGCTGGGGTAAACAAGACCAATCCCCTTCATTACCTGTTCCACAGTCGCCCTCACCGGCAAATGGAGGGTCTACCTCCAGTAAGTCTGCCATTATTACGATTGGGTCCCATAATTCATCGGATCAATGCGAGCGCTCGGTGACGGGCCAAGCAATCGAGGGTCCGCGTGATCATGCGTCATCAGGCCCCCCGCCGATGCACCACAGCGATTTGTGCCCGCAGGAACGGTCACTGGCGCGCTTGATCGCCGAGCACGCTCCCTTGACATTCGCCCGGAATCGGTAGGTTTCATGGAACCGCTCGGGGTGGAGGCCCTAGCGCTGTAGAACGCCAATCAAAATTGAGCCGTTTCGGGTCACGAAATCTGAGCCACTCCCATGTGGCGATTCCTTCGGTTTCACCTCCTTCTTGCCCGGATGCGTCCCGTCTATTTGCTGGTCCCGCTCACGCCTCGACTGGCAATGCAGGGGTGGGGGTGGGCAGGCCGGCCCTCTTCCGCGAGAGCTACCGGCTGATGTCGCCGAGGAGGGTGATTCTTCCTACCCCCACCCCGTCGCCACCAATGGAAGCGTGGGCACGAGGAGCAAAGAGACGGACCGAATGAGGGTACGCAGGAGGTGGTGAAGGGAGGAACCCGGCAGAGGGTGGCCTAAAGTTCGGGGACCAACACTGGCCTAAGATTGAGTGACCACCCGCACGGGATCATCTGTCCCGTAGCCCTGCAGACCTGTACGAGCACATGGGTTGGACCTGCTTGGGTAGCTGAGGGGGGGCCCGGGGGGAGACCGAACCCCCAAGAGGACGAACGACATCCGACCGACTGGGGATGGGTGGATGACGACCCAGAAGACCTGGTCGACGGAGGAGGAGCTTCGGATCGTGCTCGAGAGCCTCCATCTTCGAGCGAATGTCTTGGAGATCTGCCGGCATCACGGCATCAGCTCCACACGACGTTCTACGAGTGGAAGCCGGAGGCCCTCGCCGGGATGAAGGTCGGGCTGCAGAACCGCGAGGGCAGCGCCGAGACGGCCCTCCGCCAGGCGAACGGTCGCCTGAAAAGGCTCGAGGCCGATCTCAGCATCGCCAACGACGTGCTCACGGAACATCTCGGGGGAACGGCACGGGGAGGAAGATACCGAGCGAGTTCGTGAGGCAGGTGAAGGAGCGCGGGTTCAGCAGCCTCTCCAGGGCCGCTCGCGTCAGCGGCCTGGCGCGCCACGGGCCCTACTATCACCCACGCCCGAGCTCTCCCCGAGCCGTTCTCCGACCCGACGAAGGAAGAGCCAGGTGTGGACAGTGTGGCGGTGCACCTCCAACTCGCGGGCGATCCGGCTGATGGATAGCCTCTGGGCGGCGAGCTCTCGGATGGGGGTCCACTGTTCCGCTCGCAACACGGGGTTCCCGCCCCCCTCCCCCTCCACCTCCGGCCGCATTGGGTTTGCCAGCGCCTGAGCGCTGGTTCTGGACAGTTCGCCGGCGGCACCGACACATGATTTCCAACTCATGCAGACAGCCCCGCTAGTAGACCCGACAAGCGGCGGCGGTGCTCGGGCATCTCGAGGAGGAATCCCGGTCACTTAGACCTCCCTGCGCTCCGCTTCAAAGGGGCCGCCCTCATCGGACAGGTTATTCGGTCATCGAATTATGGCGCGCAGCTCACTATTATCTATTGGACGAGGTCTTGGATTACCCCCGAGGGAGCATGTGTTGACCCAAGGTCGGAGCGCGATAAGGGCTCTGTCCAACTCGATTACCCGCTGTGCAACACCTGCCATCAATTACGCTCCCTACATCGTCGCCGCACTCTGTGTAGTGAGCTGGTTCTGGCAAGGGAAAGTGATATATTTCACCGACTCGACTTTTTCATTCGACCCGCCGAGGCAATTTTACCAGAGCTTCTGGGCGTGGGATCCCACACTGAATTTCGGCACCACCAACCTGACAATCGCGTTCATGCCCTACTACTTGGCTCTAGCTGCCCTTTCAGCCTTTCTGCCCCTATCGACCGCACAGGCACTGATCTGGTTCGCGGTCGTCGCTTCCTCTGGAGTGGGAATGGACTTGTTTCTCAGGGAAGTCCTCCCATCTCATGCAAAGGCTCTACTTCCGCGTGTTGTGGCAAGTCTCTTTTTCGAACTGTCTCCGTACTGGATCTTCGTTGGATTGCAAGATCCTTTTACAGGCGTGATCGTCTATGCAATGACCCCCTACTTCCTGACGCTTGTTGTTCGTTTCTCTAAAACTAAGAGTTGGACCGTCTCAAGGTTCCTGAGTTACTATCTCGTGTCCATCGCACTGATCTTCGTGGCTCTCCCGGGGTTACTTTCTCAGTACGGCGTAGTCATGCCCGTAGTTCTGGTGGGGTTCTTTGCCAGCATTCTTCTGCTCTCTCGAAATCGCACGACACTCAAATCTAAACTAAAGGCTGGTGCCGGGCTCGTGCTGGCAATCGCGGGCACGTTTGCCCTGTGGGAGCTGCCGGTTATTGGACTTCACGGAAACGTGTCCTCATCATTGTCAGCATCGTCCCCACTAGGTAGCACTCTCTATACTTGGCTTGTCGGCAACTCTCCTCCTCCGGTTTACGCCCTCCTAAATGTACCGCCCTATCTCTTGAGCCCTACTCGAGCCTACTTTGCATGGACATGGATGTCATGGTACTCTGCGTTCCCCGCCTTTCCGCTTCTTTACTTGATACCCATTCTCATGGCCTGGGCGAGTCTTCTCTTCACGCGCAATCGACGGAATTCCATCGTTTCAATCTCTGCTCTCTTTCTTTGTATACTGTCCTATCTGTCGCTGGGCGTCTCCCCTCCAACGGGAAGCGTGTACCATCTCGCCTTCGAGTTCGTTCCCGGCTTTGTGACGTTGGACAATCCGTACGTGTGGTTTTCTCCATTCACCTACTTCTTCGAGACTGTGCTCCTATTCGCCTTTCTCTCGTCCATCTGGCCGTCGATTGTTCGGCCCGTCGACGGTTTCCGGACTCAAGTAGTCTCCCCTCTCCAGTCAGATAGGAAGCGTCTCCGAGTGCACGGTGCCCGTTCACTCGAGCCTTCGTGTCCTCAGCTCGTGGGCGCGGTCTCACTGGCATCGATTCTAGTCATAACCGGTGTTCTCGCGGTACCGCTGATTGACGGCCAAGGGGTACCGCAGGGTACTCCTTCGGCTCGGGTCGTAGTACCCGGGTATCTTGATAGAATCTCATCTCTGATTAACTCTAAGCCATCAGACTCGCGAGTTCTAGCATATCCACTCTACGTCACGGACAGTCAAGCGAATTGGCCCGGGGGCGGCTACTACGCCCTGAACCCACTATCGCAGCTGGTCAGCGACCCGGTGGTGTCGACGACTTATGGGTTACCACTTTCGGAGCAAGCTGCGCTTACCGATCTGTCGTTCGCAATCTACTCGGGAAATACCACTTACGTCGGTCAGATGTTGAGTTCGCTCTCAATCCGCTTCGTCGTGCTTCAGGGCGACGCGTCGACTGATCCGGGGAGCTGGGTAGCACCCTTTGACTTCGGGGGGAGCGAGTCGGTTCTGAACAGAACGTCCAACGTCACCTATGAGGGCACATTCGGTCCGGAGGCTGTTTTCGAGGACTTAAACGCGCCGCCTCTGATTTCGGGGGTGGAGGGCGTCTACTCACAGCCTACGGTTGTCTCTCCGTTGGGTGTCAACCCTCCGCTTGTCTTTCCCGCGACGTTAAGTAACGTCTACGGAGCAGTTCCGCTCAACGTCACGAGTTGGGCTTTCACGGAATTCGGTAATCAGTACTCGAATGTCATTCCTCGAGGCGTAGACAGCTTTGAGGCTTACTTCAACCTCAGCACCAATCACACCTGGCCTTACTTGCAAATCGAAACGAACGATTCGCTCAACCTCATCCCGGCTAGAACACCCTACCTTATCATTGAGCACTCAGTGTCTACTGGGTGTTCACTCAGGTTTCAGCTAAATCTGTCTGCCGATTCAGTATTGACGGAAGAAGCCGCCGCGGTCTCTCCAACGGGCGTGACCGATGCTCTCTCGTTCCCTGCTGCGTCTCGCGTGATGTCATTGCTCATCTTTGTGATTCCCGGCCCCGGATACTCGTCATGCATCGTGTCGGTCAACGACATCTCCGCTGCGGTCTCGATCGGTACCACGGGGTCAAACCTCCAATTCGTGAACTTCGGTCCGATGTACTCGAGTCTGAGCGTAAATGGCACGGACTCATTCCGGCTACGATTCAACATGACTGAAAGTCGCACTTGGTCGTTCGAAGTTGTTCAGACTCTGACTCCGTTGAACCTCGACCCCACATCTACGCCTTACCTCCAGCTGCGGTATCAGTCAAACCAGCAAGTGACGCTATCGTATCTCCTCATTAACGGCTTCGGTGTTTCTGCCCGTCCTTCATTAATCTCGAGTGTGCAGCGTGGTGGATGGACGACGGTGACACTAGGACTAAACGTGCTAGCGCCACCCGTGGAGTCGCTACAGATTATTGTTACGCCAGGCGCTTCGGGTCTCGTGCTGACTGTGTCATCTATTTCCCCAGTCACGGCAATCTCTTCTTCTGACTACGTGCCCCTTCTCGCTCGCCTTGGCATAAGCGCCACGACATCGGTGCTCAGCAGTGTTCGGAATCCGTTCTCTGCGTCGGAGGCGATCTACTCAATAAGCAAGGTCTCTTCGGATACTCCAACGAGCTGGACGGGTCGTCTGGAGGTCCGTCAAACTGGGTACATCCTGTTACTGTTCAGAATGTCCTATTCGCCAGCCTGGTCACTGAGCGTCTCTGGCTTGCACGGTTCGCCTGTGCAGACCGAACTGGACGGTATGTTCGATGGCTGGTGGGTTCTTCTTACTTCCGGAAATTATACCTTCGGAATAGGAGATACCCAGCAACAGTTCTTCGCTTACGGTGCTGCGGTAACCGTGCTCAGTCTAGGGGGAACTTGTTTCATATGTCTGTTCCGGCCATGGACAAGGTTGCGAAGACGCAGAACCTCACTCGACCTGCCAGTCTCGTCTGACGACTCCTTTCGCGGACCCGCATGATTTGGCCTACCGGGTTGATGATTGAGTAGCAATGAAGGTGGCAATCCTTGTGGACGAATTGCCGGTGAGCTCGATGCGCGTAGTGCTCGGTGAGGAGTCACACCATCTTCGCGAACTGGGGATAAGCTGCGATCCTTACGTCATAATGGGTAAGTCAGGCGAGAGTCCAATAGCGCATGAAGACTCTGTCAGAGTAAGGTACTTCTATCAGAACTGTCAAAGTGGGGGTGGATTTCTGGCGCACCGACTGCCAACCTTTTCGTTCCTCGCTCCATATTATTTTCTTCCGCCTACAGGACCGGCTCGAAAACTCGCTAAGGCGTTAGAGGATTACGATGTCGTGCTGGCCCACTTGGCCTCCACAGCCTTATTCCTCTCATGGTTAAAGTTGCGCCGACCTAGACTCGTATACTACTGTTGGGACCCTCTCGAGTACATACTCGACGGTCCCCATGTCGGTGAGTGGTCGAGACTGAGACGTTTCGCGCTTTCAGGTTTAGGCAAGGCAGTCGATCGGTTTCTGTACAAGAGTAGCGATTTGGTGGTTCTGCCCTCTAAGTTTCATCTGCCCCGTGTCGCCTCTGCCCTCCCAACTTCAAAAATCCGAGTTGTGTACCCCGGGGTCCACCGCGAAAAGATCACGCAAAGCTCCATTGGAACGTACGGTTTGGTAGTCGGCAGGATGGAACCCGGAAAAAAGCCGTTTCAAGCGCTCGAGGTCCTAAGGCGAGCGTCCATGAAGGCACCCGACATTCGTGTGGTGTTCGTCGGGCCGTGGCAAACCGAGCAACTGAAATCGGCGTTCCTCACCGCAGCGTCGGCTGCCGGGTTATCACAGCTGGTTGTGCTCAAGGGAGCGTTATTGGGGAATGAGCTAGCTCAGGTGTACGCCGGTGCTCGCTGCTTGCTTCACTTCCGTTCGGAGTCTTTTGGGTTTACCGCGCTCGAAGCTGCGGCACATGGCGTACCTATGATCGTTCCAAAGGAGTCCGGTGTTTCAGAGCTGTTTTCGCCGGGCGTGCATGGTTATTTTCCGCCGGAAGACGACATCGAAGGGTTCGCGACGGCGTTGGTTACACTCTGGAGGCAGACTGAAGCATCTCATTCGATGGGCGCAGCCTGCGTTGCCCGAGCCGAGTCAATGGAGTGGTCACGACATGCCGCCGATTTGGCTAACTGCTTCGAAACCATCCTTTAAGTACCGGGCAAGCGCGCCGACCGCTAAAATCTAACGGGGCGTGATATCTAACGCGCGTACCAAGGATTTGGGTTGCCCCCTTTCGTCAAAGAGGTTCTGGAGTGGCGAGCTACGCTACTCATCTATCTCTCGCTCTCGCGTCGGCAGGTGCCGAAGTTCGCGTACTTTCGTTTGGGACTATTCCAGAGGCCCTTGTCTCAGTAAGCAATGTTGAAGTGATTTCGCTCGCAAGGTCCGATCCTACTTGGCTATCGTTTCTCGGCGGACCAAGCGTCGAGTACGCTGTCATCAGGAGTCTTTTGAAACGGGTGGTAGAGGCGAGCGGAGGTGCTTCTGCAGAGGATGTCATTCATTTCACTGCGCCTCCAAGCGTAGTCTCGCCGCACCGTGGTCTGGTTGTAGCAACGGCTTGGAACGACTTGAATCTAGACGACGCTCTACGACGTAATCTGACCGGATTTCACTTTCCCTTCAGTGTGATTAGTGTACCCGCGACGATCCAATATCATCTACAGGATCGGCGTGGATACTCCCGTGCGGATGTCGTTCTATGTGGGACGCGACACCTCACCTCGAAGCTCGACTCCGGGGGAAGACGGAGGGTGAGGCGTGTCTTTCATCCCATCCGACTCCCGCCGGCGGGAGAGCTGGCAAATATATCGAACTCAAAGCCCGAGATTCTGTTCATGTCCCGTGACTTGGGACTGCCAAGAAAGAATCTGTCACTGCTGCTGAGGGCTGCCAGCAAATTAGTCGGTGCCGGAAATCTAGAATTTTCGTTGAAATTGGTAGGTAGTCGAGACAAACGCATCGCTAAAGAAGTCAGCCGATTAGCCTTCGATGGCGGACTAAGGGTGAGGACCCCGGGGTTTCTTACGGGTGCGTCTCGGTCGAAAGCGTTCTCTGAGGCGTCCATCTTCGTGATACCTAGCATCGTCGAGGACTACAGCTACGCTCTTCTCGAAGCGATGTCTCATGGGCTCGCAGTGGTCGCTTCGGATATCCCATCGTTTCGTGATATCACCGAGGACGGGTCAAACGGTGCGTTGGTCGAACCGACACAAGTGGACTCACTTACATCAGCCCTGGAGTGGCTCATACGGGACGTGGGGGAAAGGGTACGAGCCGGGGCGAAGAGTAGAGAATTGATTGCGGAGCGTCACGCGTACAGTCAGGCGGGTAAAGCTCTCGTTGAGCTGTATAGCGAAGCGAGACAAACCCCACTTGAACCGAAACGGGTCGCGCGATGACTGACAAAGGAGCCATCGCCGATATAAAACCGGTCGCTCGTAGACCGTCAATTTCGGTTATCGTGCCCACGTTCAACTCTCACAAACCGCTCGCTAGACTCCTAGACTCATTAAAGGAGCAGACTGAACAAGACTTCGAAGTGATCGTTGTAGATCGGTGGAGCAGAGATGGGACGAGTTCCCTCCCACGACCGCCAGGACTCACACTCCTCTTGTCCGACTGCGATCGAGCAGAGGCCCGAAATCTAGGTGCACGCGCCGCGCGTTCCGACCTACTTCTCTTCCTTGACTCGGATATGCATGTTTCGCGTGAGGTAATCTACCAATGTGCCACGGAGATTAGCACAGCAGACGCACTTGTTTTGCCTGAAGTTACAGTCGATGGCGGGAGTTATTGGGCACGGTGTCGTGGATTCGAAAAACTCGCGTATCAAGATTCTGATACATTTTGCTCGGCGAGATGCTTACGAAAATCGACCTTCCTGGCCTTGGGCGGTTACCGGCAAGACGTAACCGGTCTAGAGGATATGGAACTCCAAGCCCGGATATTGAAGTCCAAACTTACAGTCAGAAGGATCCGCGCGACGACTTTTCACCATGAAGAAGGCGTGGGCTTAATTGAATACCTTCGAAAGCGGCGCCACTACGCTCGAGCCGACAACAAATTCTTCCATTTGCATCCCCAGTATGGTCGAGAGCTGAGCTCGGTCAAGCTTCGACTCGCCCTGCTCAGATCTTTCTTTAGTGACAAGCCCTTGAAACAGACACTCCTCTACGTGCCGGGAATTCTCTTCCAACGACTTGCTGAGACACTTGTCCGAACTTCGACCCGGCACACAATATGAGGGTAGAGGAACCAACGGATGCTTCGTCGTACACTGATCCGCTTTGGTCTTTGTCACGCAGCGTCCACACGGGTAGACAGGTGAGCAGTGGCCCTCAATCCGTTGCCGACCAAATTGATGCCTCTATCGTGATTCCGACTTACGCTCGATCCGAGTCGCTCAGGCGCTGCATTGAGTCGATCAAGCGGTCGAACCGTGCTCCATTCTTGTTCGAGGTCATCGTTGTGGATGATTGTCCCTCGGACCAGTCGACGCGCATGATCGCCTTAGAATACCCAGGTACCACTTTCATGCGACACAAGGCTATCGAGTTTCCTGGCAAGTCACTTTGGGATGGATACCAAGCGGCTTCCGGGCGCTACCTTATCCGAGTTGATGATGACAATGAGCTCTATCCTGAGACACTAGTCCAACTAGTCCGGTTCATGGACTCCCACCCTGGAGTCGCGTTCTGCGGGGCTACTGCGGTAAGAGAGGACCGAACTACAGTCGCCAACCGTGGCGTTGTGATTTCATCGATAACCGGGGCTTTTTCGCCACCGAAAGAAATCCTCGAAGGAGTGCCGCAGTTTTCGGAACCCTACAAAGTGGACCTCGTAGACAACGTTTACATCTGCCGAATGGAGCTTTTGAAGCGAGTGGGAGGGTTCAGTGCTTACCGTTACTTCCCTTGGAGTCTCGAGGATGCCATCCCGCAGCTCTTGCTCGCTAAGCGAGGATATGGAGTTGTCTGCTTGCCATACGCTCGGACAGTCCACTACTCTCACTCCAGACTGTTTAACGCGGATCAGGTCTACCACTTGGTACGCAGCAGAGTCCTCTTCGCAATATATTGGAAACGAAGACCGATTCCTGTTGTCGCCCTGACCTCGATTCCGCATATCGTCTTCAGAGTAATTCACTCAGCGGAAGAATCCGGGCGAGCGGTTCTACGATCCGCACTCCTTGCTGCCCTGCGGGGGTACCTTGACGGACTCCGGCTGGCACTCACAATCGTCGGAAGGTCACAAGACCCTAGCTCTTGCCCAGGTGAACTAAGCGACTCGACTGGTGGTCCAACCTAGATGTTGCCAAGTTTGCTTTGATAGACTGAAATTGCCCATCTCGGCACGAATCTGGATAAGGAGGTGTTCATCACTCGAATACCGAGGACGGTGACGAACATAGCCAGTGTCATCTTCCCTAGCTTGAATCGAGAGCCCTTCATGTCCTCCCAAGAAACTGGCACCTCTCGAATCGAGGCACCGGACTCTTTTAGGTGATAGAGTAGCGCGACGTCAATCGTCAGGTTTGTGACTGTCACCCCTGCCACAACCCGCTTGAGCAACTCTGACTTGTAGAACTTAGCGCCGCACTGAGTGTCGAAGAACTGTAAATTCAGTAAACCACGTACCATCATATTAAACCCTCGGCTGAACGCGCACTTCAACGCCGGTTCTCTATGAATCCATCTGCTACCCGGGATCCATCTCGAAGCGATCACGCAATCGGCGTTGGAAGTCTCCTCTATCAACTTCAGAAGGTCGTCGCCATTCAGGCTCCCATCTGCGTCAACGTATCCGACCACATCGTACTTTGACCTCCCGAAGCCAAACAGAATCGCGCCGCCCTTCCCAAGTTTCTGCGACGCCCGTACTCCGGTGACATTCCGCGACGAATAGGGACTGATTGCCTCTGGGGTTCCGTCATGGCCATCTACGACGACTATTACCTCGAACGGCACTTTCAGAGCCTCGAGAATAGGGAGGTACGCGTCTAGAGTCCGCGTGATGCGATTTGCCTCGTTGTAAGCTGGGATGACGAGTGAGACCCCTTTAACTCCTGCCCCAGAGGGCCTGGCAGACGCTTCCGCGCGAATGTCGTCCATCGAGCGAAGTGCCGTCTCAAACTGAGAAAGGGGCGATTGAGGATGCACTTTCGTCTCGGCAGAAGTAATGCCGAATGCATCAGCGAACGTCATACACTCATCCACATGTGCCGAACCACGAGGGCTCCTGAATTCCGCTGGGTAATCCATGCTGAAACAAAGTCAGCCAGAGTGGAGCAGCCTAGTATGGCTGAGCGATTAACTATCGATTGGAATAAGTCACCATTCTCTCGTGTAGAGTAGGGCCGAAAGTAGGGTACGGAAGAACCGAGCTGAAACTTGGCACCGTTAACGCTGCTCGTAGGCAACATATCCTGCATTTCCCTTGAGGCGGATTGAGTCTCCACTGAGTTGGTCGGTCGAACCTCTCTTGGCAACAATTTCAATGACCCCGTCAAGCTAATTGGAGAACCACTGGATGAGGCGCGGCGGCACGCGCTTTCCGACCGGCGAGTTCGCGAGGCGCACGCCGACGAGCGAGACGAACATCACCGGGATCGCGCGCCCGATCGGCATCCGCGTCGCCGGGTCGTGGGTCCAGGCGACCGGCACCTCCCGGATCCCCT
>VFSW01005782.1_pt1 | contig 18245 bp, 10 predicted proteins | sample 5358111 | NCBI WGS metagenome assembly VFSW01 (sample SAMN11554181, study PRJNA540505) | mine drainage metagenome | isolation source: sediment from site ElyBrook_90M | place: USA: Ely Copper Mine, Vershire, VT | collected 2017
TCGCGAACCGTGAGCCATTGAGCTCGACCCGTCGATCAGTTACGGGGATCCCGAGTAACGATTCATGTTGAGGCAAGGTGCTGTACTCGTAACAACGCTAAGTGGACCTTATGGGACGGCTTTCAAACCCTTCTGAGGCAGTGAAAAGCCTTATTTTACAGGGGTCTGAGGTTACTGAACCTTCTCAGAATGGATCGCGCGAGGTCCCCAAACAGGATCTCCGCGACAAATCAGTCGTGTCAAATGAAGAAGAGGGACGGCTTTCAAACCCTGTCCAGAAACGACTCCCAGCATCCATTGTTGATGACCTCGTCAACGATTACATCGGAGGTTCGTCGATCAATGCGCTTGCTCGTCGATATGAAATCCATCGCACCACGGTGATGACACACCTCAAGTTTCGAGGAGTAGAACGTCGTCAGAGCGTCCGCAAGCTGTCCGAGGCCAACGTCGCCCAAGCAGCCACTCTATATTCGAACGGATTGTCTCTCGCGAATGCGGCGAAGGAGTTCGGCGTAAGCGAAGGGACCGTTACCCGCGAATTCCGTTCAGCTGGATTACCGATCAGACCGAGGAAAGGATGGAAATAGTGGAATTTCTCACGAACCCTAGATTGAAATGCCGCCTGCGCTAGCAGTACACAACCGGACCGAACGATTCGAACGAATCACTTTGAACCTTCCCGGCTAGCATTCCGCTTCTGTCCCCATCATGTGATTCACTGTTGAACATATGAACGGATTCGCTGTCACTCTGGGCGCCATTGCGTCGGCCCTTGCAATCGCGGCCGCCGTACGATCGGGATGGCTCCGCAGACTCGATCGATTGTGCAAGAACGAACTTCGAATGCATTTAGGGAGATTGAGAAGAATCGACCGGTGGATGACGAATGTCTTGCTGGAGCTCGACCAAATCCTGTCGAAGGGAACCGGATGGTGGGGAGAGTTACCCGAGGACGTAAAGCCAATGAGCGGCCACATGAGGTTCTGCATAGGACTAACGCTAGAGCTGGAATATAAAGTCGCGGACATTCGTTCCCTTGATGCGCACGGACCAACGGAGAGACTTCGGTCGGATTTGGAGCGGCTTGTCGTCGTAATGAGGCAGGCTCTTGAGATCTATCAGACCGATATTTGGAAACGATATCTTGCCGTCAAAGGTGAACAAATTGAGTACGCGTCTGACGCGCACGAGCCAACGGTCACCCTGGAGACTCAACACATTCCCCTGCTGCAAGAACTTCGCAGGGAGGCCGAGATGCTCTTTCTCACGTCCATCTACAGACTCGGGGCAAGCAAGATCTTCGCCAGTTACGAGGTCAACTGGCCGATCGACCGTCGTCCCGGCGCAAACCTTGATGTTGGTCCACTTTGGGGCGGCGACGTCCGGCCGCTGCTGGACTAACAACCTTCGACTCCCGAAATGGCGCTGATGGTCGTCCGCGAGGTATCCAGCGGTGCGGAACTGGATCTATCCACTCTAGATCGCATGATCGGCCACTAACCCCAATCATACGTGAGTAAGACCATCTGCTCCCAATGCCTCTTCACCGAGACCCTCTGTCCGAAAGAAATCGCCCACATCCAGAATTCACTAGATCCCAGCTCTAGAGAGTAACGACGCCCATCTGCCCGGCTTCAACTGAGCAGCTGCCCAATTTTGAATTGACTCAAACTCCATCTCTCTGATTGGCAAACCAGAGTTCCCCAAGAGTCGTATTGTTTGGATCCGCGCCACACCGGCCTCGAGATCTGGGTCATTGATAGTACGACAAGCAGCTCGTAATTCCCGAAGCCCCTTTCTTGAAACGTTGATATCTGGGTTAGCACCAAAGCGCATCGCTTCAACAGCAATTACCTTTCGGACCTGCTCCCTCGACGTGAGGGCCTCTCCGTTCACCAGGATCTCGGAGCAGAGAACTAGAAAAGCAATCATCCGTTGAGAATCTGATGCCTCGTTGACCCCCTTCAATCGATTCAATGGGACCTCGATCTCAATGAATCCAGATGGACTTTCGAGCCTGGCGTGGAGGAACTTGAGATCGTCAGGGACGAACGGAACTAATGTCAAGAATTCGATGATTAGGGGGTCCCGATCCGCAACTCCTTCGAGCACCAGGGTTGCGTTGACAATTTCGGCTCGAATATCGCGCCAGCCGCCGAGGCCCATCAAAGCAGTTGCGCCAAGCTCAATTTGGAACCTCTCCGCAATTAGGGATCCATCGAAAGGAAGACCAATTTTTGATAGCGCAAACACCGTTCCCATCCACATTGCCATTGCCGCCTCAACAACTGCGATGACGGAGTCGGCAAACTCATCGGCAGACAAAGTCAGCGATCCACCAGCTGGCGGCCGAAGTGGGCACAAAGTTATCGAGTTACCATTGATCGCATAGTCATGATGCGCGTGAGCATTGCGAATCGCCGGACCGAACGATTCCGATGCTTGGAGTCTGCGGCTCTTGGCCCATTCAGCCAAATTAGCGACGCCTTTTGCTTGGATCGACTGATACCCGTCGGGTACACCAGCAATACATTGAAGGGTCGCCAACAACTGTTTTACGGGACCTTCTTCTAAGTCATGGGCAACAGTGAGACTTGTCCAGACAAAATTATCGTCTGATTTTGCAATGCCGTAAAGCGCCCTGGCTCGCTCACCGGTCTCCCATAGCGACAGCGAGTGCCGATCCCAATCGCCCTGCCAAGTTGAATCCTCCGTCAATGATATGAGTACGGTGCGATTGGAAAGTAGAAAGTCCCGCTGCTCCTCAACGATGGACCAGAACCGAGATTCACTAAAGCTCAATCTGGAAATGAAATCGATCAGAGCTACGGTGATTCCGAAACCTCTTGGACAACGCTCATCGATGCGACTTCTCAGTAGCTTGGAGCCAATCTCATCAAAATCGAGATACCCATTGATCAACACTCCCTCTGGGACGAATACTCCGAACGCCTCCGTAACCCATGCGATTAGCGGGGTGTCACTGTTGGATAGCGTCCGCCAAATACGCACCAATTCTTGTGCCTCAGAATTCGACTTTGCTGCCAGATTTATGGATGCCTGCATTTTCTCGCTCAACTGCTGCGCGGCCAACGGTGTATCCGCGCTCAGAGCAAGAAGTGTTGACTCGACGGCCGACTCAATCTCATCGACTGATATCAATAGGCGATGCGCGACTCCTAGGAGGGGCCGCAAGTTCCGGGACTCGAGACCGAGTCTGACTCGCCGAATCGCCTTTGCCGCCAAGATGAGCCCGTCATTGTCATCGGTTGCCATAGCAACCCGTCTGGCTGCATACAGAAAATCATCAAGCAATCCCTTCAACTTTGCCGAGATTTCCTCAATGGAGGACGAATCACTCTCCAACTCGCTACAGTCCATGGCTCTCACTGATCTAGCGATTCCCTGGCGCCGCTGTCTCTTTGGATCAACTTCAGTGGCCGCTGGTTTGGCACCACAAATCGGACACGTCTCACCGACAATTCGAGCTGACTTGCAACGGCATTCAATCCGGCTGAAAGCCAATGGAATCTCGATGGGTTTGGCCACTATCGGCCCCAATTCGCTCGTGTCACTCTGCCAAACTGAATTGGCATTCCCGGCCGAGGCCACTTTGACCTCCATCACTATCACAGTCTAGGATCTCGAATTTCAAGATTCACCCTCGTGTCGGGCGGGCAATGGCCCTTTGCACCGCCGTGTGTCCCCTGCGTGTTGCTCGACTACGTCCTGATGATGATGGGAACACCGACCTCGGCCGCAACCGGCGTCCAGATGTCAACGTCCTCGATCGGTGTCTCGATCGAGATAAGAAGCGCATAACGCGCTCCAAACTCGCTTTGGTCGCGAGCCTGCAGTTCCTTCCACCAACCAGTGACCGGATAGACAGCGACAAGCCCACGGGCGGCAAGGTCACTCGCAGTCCCCTCCCAGACATCACTGTGAATCGATCCTCGGTTGCGGGTCTCGCTGCCAAGGTACCAACCGTCTGAACCTCCGCTCCGCAAAGGTCGCTCCTCCTCTTCACCCAGCGCATTCTTGTTGATCCGCTTGCGAAACTCATCATTCGTCTCGTCAGCTTCACGAATGTCAAACCGGAGCTGATGAGATGCATACCGGTATCGTCCGCTCCAACCGCGACGTGTAGGACTGGGCTCAATGTAATACGACAAGGTCACCCGCATCTTCACCGGGACTTCTCCGAGTTCAGCCAAGACGTCCCTCGGCCAGGGCAGATCGTGGAGGTGCATTTCCCGCAGGCTTCCGCGGTGGAACGGATGGATGTTGTCCTGAACGACGAGAGTCAATGCATTGGTAGCGCTACGAAGTGCGCGATCCAACGTGGGGACGCCATAGCCGTACCGCCGAACGAAGGCCGCTCGCAGTCGACGGCTGTTGCCCGCCGCCGCCATCTGGGTCCGCATTTGGGGCGTCCATTCCGCCGAATGGACCATGAGGCCACGGATGGTCTCTGGCCAGAACGCCGGGTAGTCGGCTGCAATGACAGACGCCATGTGAGCAGCTTGCGCAGTTGCGGCGCTGGTTGCGTTCGCGGTGGTAAGGAATCGCGTCGCAGGATGGGATCCCGTCGTGAGAAGTTGCAACGAATCGGGCGTGTCAAAGTCAGTCCCAGTCGGATTGACTGCCGCATTCCCTCCTTCAAGAACGATCTCGGGCTTGATCGGCCACTGCGTCTGGAACGCAACACCCGTTCTGCTAAATGGAGACAAGTCGCCAGGAGGTGCGACCGCGCTCCATCCCTCAAGAGAAGTTCCATGCGCCCCGACATCCACAAGATCCGTAAAGGCACCAACTGTAAGAGCATTCCAAGCTTGCGCCGGGTCCTCCACCGGTTCTGTGTCACAACGGTTCAAGTATGAAGCGTCGACCAACGAGACGTTCCCCGCTGAGACGATGAACAGCCGATGAGACGTTACGCTCGCTTCATCGATGTATTGAAGTTCGCCACGGACCGTGTCGAACTGCCGTCCGGCCGCCAGCGCATCCACAGCCGCCGACCATGATGTCGGTGTCCCTGCAATACGATCAGGTTGAGCGGTTATTGCCATTGAGAATGCACGTCGACGTGAGGAGGCCTGAACTTCCGTCCGTGCGACTGCCTCTGCGGTGACAGCGCCGTAGAGATCTGGATCCGTATCGTTCGCAGGCGACAGAATTTTGACTGACTCAAGACGGTGGCGAAGGTGCACGGTAAGTCCGCTTTCCAGAGCTGCGCGCAGGTCTCCGTACAACGCAAGTCCAGCCATCCCTGTACCGTGGCCTTCGTCATCATGCGTACCCCAAACAGGATTACATGCGTGCATGTCTGCAGCGGCCAACGAGTGTTCGAGAAGTGGGTGGCCTCGGTTGACCCCCGTATCCAGGATGCACGCGGCTGGAGCATCGGCATCTGGGGGCTCTGTCCGGCCCACAAGATCGTCAATCCACTCAACCTGCTCGATCGGCGAAAGTCCCGTGAAGAAAGACGAATTGACATGCGCACCGCGCAACTCTGCGAAGTCGTCAAAGACATCCAGCGCTGTTGACAGCTGGTTCGCAGTAGCGCGAACCAGCACGATCACCCGACTGTCAAAGACAAGGCGGCGCTCGCCGATTTCGATCCCAACCTGACTGGCAAACGCTTGCAACCTCTCTACTTCGTGACCGTCGGATGCCCGCAGCCAAATCTCCCACCACACAGTTGACTCGGGCTGTGGAAATGATGCTGGATCGTCGGTCCAGAGAGCTTCGATGGTTGCCAATCGGATTTCAGCGATCCGGTCAACCATATTCGCGTTCTTTGGATTGCCCTTTCGCGTCTCCTCCGTCGCGTATTGATCTAAGCGCTTGATGAAGAAACTCAGGGAACCATTGGGGACGTGCACAACCGCAGTCTGGACTCGTTCATCGTCTGCGCCCCGATCGACGACAGCGACCAATTCAGGCGGTTGCCTCGAGGGATCGAGAGTGGACAATTCCAGTTCAAAACCTGGCCAACTCTGGAAGGTCACGAGCATGCCTTCGCTGGTCGGCGAAACACCCGACTCTCGGGCCACCGCTGCCCTTCGAAGCAGAGCAGATTGCTCAGCCTGGCGTGCTTCCTCGATCAAGCGTCGTGCATGAATGTCGCGGATCGGAGAAGGAGGACGCGGGCCGCCGCGACCGGTTGTGTACGAGGTGTACGCCTCGGCAACTGCAGGTCGGCGAACGAAGATGTGAAGGCGATCACGGGACGGCATCTAGTGATCTCAGCCAACGCTAGATCGGTGGCGCTCCTGAAGAGACGCAATCAGCAGTTCTGTGGTTACCCGTGGTGCGTTGGACAAGATTGTCTGCTTCGCCGCTTGCTCACCGGCGAGAGTAAGTTCAGCTTGGCTTAGACCTACCGCGGCATCGTCAATTCTCTTCCAATTGAGACCGCGAGTGTTGATCGACGCTAGTCGATTGCGGATGACGTCGCGCGCAAGGTCGGGAGTTGGCAGTTCGTAGTGCACCACGATTCCAAATCGACGGAAGATGGCCCGGTCCAACAACTGAGGATGATTGGTGGCGGCGACCAGAATGCTAGGCGACCGATGTTGTTCAAGGAATTGAAGGAACGAATTCAACACTCGCCGAATCTCGCCAACATCGTTGGGGCTTGACCGGTCTCCGGCCAGCGCATCCACCTCATCGAAGAAGTACACGCCCCGCGTTTCCTCGGCCGCATCGAAGATCATCCGCAACTTGGCTGATGTCTCGCCCATGAACTTCGTGATCAACGACTCAAGCCGTATGAGGAAGAGCGGGAGATGCAATTCACCGGCAAGGACGCTTGCCGACAGTGTCTTACCGGTTCCGGGTGGTCCGACAAAGAGAAGTGACCGTACAGGCTGGAATCCGCGCTCAAGAAGGCGGTCTTGCTGTCGTTGCTCTGTGAGAACGCGTTCAAGTGACGCTCGAACACTCGGCTCCACGACCAAGTCGGCGAACCGCTGGTTGGGATACGAGACGGCCAGCAGGCCAGCGAGATCTCCGCGCGGCTGAGTAACCGGAACGGGTCGAAGCTGGCGGCCACCCTCCTGAGACTCCACTTTGGCCGAATCGACCAGGTCGCGAAGCTCCTGAGCAAACTTGGAATGGCCCTGCTGTGCTGCACGAGCTGCCACTTGCATAGCGACTGAATAGAAGTGTCCGTCATTACCATCTGCATGGCTTCGGACCAGCGCCTTAAACTGATCAGCGGTCGCCATTGTGGACCTTGCCTCCTACTTGCTTGCGTTCGAGTAAGTGACTACCACTCATTGCACACCCCGGAACATGATCGCACAGAGGTGTGTCGCCTGCATGGGATCCTGACATATCTTCACTCATCGGAAGATTCTAGATAAGACGTAAACCGACATCAGCCCCAAGGTTGATTTCATCCGTGCCTCCAGGGCATGAGCCACGGTCCTCGCACGCCCTCAAAGGATGAACCAGTCCCGTGCGTAGCAGATACTGGCACGTAATCACCGCGGCGAATCACGGTTTCAGGCAGCGGTCCATACCCTCAAGACCTACTCGATCCCGGTGTATCCCGCGAAGCGCTGACGCGCCTAACTGTTGCAATAGACCTCAAAGTCGCTAAAGGCCGTTTCGTAGAGGTAGACCTGGGTGCAGGCCAGCAGATGGAGTTGCGCTTCCGAGGCCTGCTGCCGCGACAGTCCGGGTTGCGCAATCGCTACCGTCACTCTCGGGATCAGCAACCGGGCTCGCTCCTCGATCTCATAAATCTTCTCGACCGTGCCGATTTCCAGACCGGAGCGAGCACCTCGCTCCTGTCGGCGTCGCTCGCGCCTGATCAGATGTTGAAAGAAAATGCCGATGTCTCGGCGCCAGCGAACGCACTTCTGCGCCTGACCGCAGACTTCGTAGAGATCCCCTACCCTCGCACCGGCTGAGTCCTCCGACGAGTATTTGCAGTGAATGAGCTTGATCACTAGGTCGTTGCCATCGACACGGACTGCCACAATGTCGGCGATCTCCCCTGAGCCGTCGTCGTCGACCACGAGGTCCCAATTCTCGGCGGTAGTGATGTGCCGAAGCACGGCAGCTTGAACGGAATCCGCAGCTCGTTCCTGGCCCTGTGTCTCCTTCCTCAGATTCGTCTGACTCCAGTCAACGACCTGACAGTTGTCGCGGTTGAACGGCGACACCGTACGGTCGGGCTGCAGCAACATGCCTGGCGGCACCATCGTGACGTCGTCGCTGAACATCACGATAAGACCGTGCTTTTCAAAGAAATCGCTCAGGCCCACGCTGGAGCGGCGGGTGACCACTTGTCCACCATCGCCGTCAGGCTCATACGAGATTCCTCGAGCACCGAACCGCATGGTGTAGCGAACGCTCCACTCCGGAGTTCGTACCTCAAAGGGGATGTCGCCATCCTCGCGGTGTTCAAGGACAACCAAGTCGGTGTCAATGACCGGGTAGGTTCGGCCACCACTCTCAACCTTCAGCTCCTCGGTGTGGCTCAGGTATACAGTCCACGGCCATTCAATAGCCAGCGGTACGTGCGGTGGTCTGGCATCCACCACGCGCGGCCGGATAAAGCCCCGCATCACCTCGTCGATACTGATCCCCGAGTCGGTCAGCTTCGAGCCAACGTGGTCGCACCAAGTGACCCACTGCTTGATGCTGTCAGCGACGCGGTAGCTCCAGATGCGACCCTTCAGCGAGGCCCCGATGGTGATTCGGGAGCCGTTTTCGTAGCCGGTGGCGAAAATGTTGGTCTGGGTCTTGGTCTGCGACTCGGCCTGCGGGAAGCCCTCTGTTACATCCGCCCCGACGTGCATCGAGAAGCGCCGGCTGCGGTTGCGAATGTCCAGGACACCGACGTTGGTCGGCACCAAGCGCGTGATCTGGGCCATCGAGCGATACACCGTCTCGCCTTTGACGATCGCCGCAACGGGTCCGGCTACGGCCCTGGCCAGCGTCTCGTATACGCTGCCGGTGTTGGAGCAGTTGATGTACAGGAGACCACGACTGCGATCCCAGTAAAGCACGAACAGCTCGTAGGTGGTCTGCTCAACGGTCTCAAGATTGCCCCAACGGACCGGCTCGACGTGCTTGGTCACGAACCAGATGACGTGTTCGCTCAGATTGATTGGAACCGGGTAGGTCAGCAGTTTGTCCTCGGGATAGATGGTGATCACACCATCCGGATCCCAGTCGTCGCAAGTCGTTCGGTAGACGACGGTGCTCATTTTGGGCACGATGTTGCGCAAGGTCACGTCTTCGGGAAGATTGCTGAAGCCTGCCTCGAAGTCGCCGACCTCCTGTTGGAAGTCGATGGCCAGTTCGGAGAGGTCCTGTATCACGGCATCCCAGTCGGCATCTTCGGCGTACAGCCGACGAAGGTTGGGATCAAAGTCGCTATCCGGTCGGCCGACCACCACGGTGGCGTCACCGATCGTAGAGCCAGCAACTCGAGCAAAGCGACCGACGAACTGCAGTGTGACACCCAGACTCTTGTGAGGATCGTGCAAAGCTGCAATTTTCAGCGACGGCAGGTCGAAGCCCTCACCGAGCATGTCGACGCAGATAATGATTCGGCTCCTCCGGCTGTGGATCGCATCGAGGGCGGCCTGCCGGGCACGCGTTCCCACGGAGCTATCCAGGACCACGGGCTCTAGCTCCGGCGCCAAGGCCTGGTACAGAGCCAACACTTCTTGCGCTCGGCCGATACGGCGAACTCTGGCCATTAGGAGATGGTCCAAGCCGGCTGCCCGATCAGAACGGAGCTGAGCGACCGCATGTTCGGCGATGGCCTGATCTGGTGCTGCAAAATCCAACACCGATCGGTAGCGGATACGGGAGAAGTACCCCTGAGCCTGAGCTAGGCGAAGAGGAAATACGTAGATGATGCGTCCGCCGAGGCGCTTACCATCCTCTCGAAACGGAGTGGCCGTAAACTGGACGATCGGTCGTCCCTCGAACTGGTCGCGAATGCTTTGCCAAGTCGCGGCCGGGACGTGGTGAGCTTCGTCAACGAACAGATGGGAACACTCAGCGATGAGGACCTGCTGGACCTCGGGTGGCGATGCCCGCAGCGAGGATGGAGTGCCCACAATGACGTTGCACGCTTGAGCAAACTGGGTTGCTTCCTCGACCGAACCGAGCCTGCCTTGCAACCGACCAACGACGGGAGAAAGAGCCGTTGGGGCGACGACGCCGAACTCCTGCAAGACTCCCAAGGTCTCGATTCGTTCGCTGATTTGGTTTCGCAGGGCGTCTGACGGCACAAGCACGAGTAGCCGAGGGATCTGGGCTGCGACCAGAAGGGCCACCATCACGTCGGTCTTGCCGGTACCGGTCGGCATTACCACGGTGGCTGGATGCGGACTGTCCGTCGTCCAGTGCGCGAGGACGGCGTGCAGTGCGCCAAGCTGGGGAGTACGCATGCCCGGCGTACCGGCTGCAACATCCTGTTCGATATACGAGAGAGCATCCTCATAGGTACCGAGGACGTCTTGGGGAAACGCTGGCGTGCGACCACCCAGCCAGCTGCAAAGCGCTCCCTCCTCGGGGAAGGCATTCCGGCGACTTGAACACCGGATCGACAACTCCCAGCCGTGGTACTGCTGGCCGGCGTAGTACACCGGCCAGGACCGCTCTGAGCCTTGGGCGCGAGCGTACTGGGCGTCCTCATTTGTGACGGTGACGACCTGCTGACCTACTACCCGCTGACGGATACTGTTGCGGCCAACCATGGTCTCCGCCCAACAGTCCGGCACCGTCAGCGTTCGGGACGCCTCGGTACCAAGATCCGGCTCGGCCGTCATGCGCTGCCTCCCACCGGTCCAGGACCTTTGTGGACTTGTCGTGGACGGCAGCGTAGCTTGACCTCGAGCAGACGGGCGCCACCGGCACCTGCCGAGCTTGTGTCGTATCTTCCGAGATTGATCGCGTGTGGTGAGTGCATCTACCGTTCTACCTGGGCTTATCGTAACGAACATGTGTTCGAAAGACAACTGGCCGCGAGATTCGAGGCACCTCCAAAGCTGAGTTCGGGTCGCGGCCAACCTTGCGTGTGAGCGTAGTACACAGACTACTGCTACACTGTGAACTCCGTACACACTATCTTCTGGAGGCCGATGTCCGAATCCATTGATCCAACTGACCTGGTCGGCCTCTCCGAGGTCGCGGACCTGGCCGGCGTCAGCCGACAGGCCGTATCCAACTGGCGGGCCCGGGATAGCTCCTTTCCGACCGCGGTGGCCGATCTCCAAGCCGGTCCCGTTTTCTCCCGATCCGCAATCCGCAAATATCTCACCAGCAAAAGGAAGCGTCCAATGGCTCAAGTCATAGCGTTTATCAATCTCAAGGGTGGTGTCGGCAAAACCACCACCGCTGTTGCGGTAGCCGAGCTGCTCGCCACCGAACACCGCAAGCGGGTGCTCCTCATGGATCTTGACCCCCAGACCAACGCCACCGTCATGCTGATCGGCGACGAAAAGTGGGGCAAGCTGAACTCTGAGGGCCACACCCTCAAGACGCTGTTCTCTGACGCCCTCGAAGAGGACGAATCGAAGCGCAGCTTCGATCTTGAGGCCACCCGGCAGCGAGGTGTTTCTCCTGTCCGAGAAGTCCGACGACTCGACCTGCTGCCTTCCAGCCTCGACCTGATCGACGTTCAGGACCGGCTGGCCGGCGTCCCGATGGGCAAGTACTACTCGACCAACCCCACCGCGCTTCTGCAGCGGGCAACTAAGCCAATCATCGACGAATACGACTACGTGATCATTGACTGCCCGCCGAACCTGGGAATCATCACGCTCAACGGCCTACGGATGGCCAACGGCTTCATCATCCCGACCATCCCCGATGTGCTGTCCACCTACGGCATCCCCCAGATTCTGAAGCGTGTGAAGGGCTTCGCTGACGACATCGGGGAGGTCATCGAGCCCTACGGCATCGTCATCAGCAAGTGTCGACCGATCACTATCCACAACCGGACTATTGAGAGCCTGAAGCGCGATTCGGAGATGCCACGAGTCTTCCAGACCGTGATTCCTGAGTCCGCGTCGATTGCTGCCGGTGCTGAGTACGGCCAACTTGGGACCTTGCGACAGCGGTGGGGCTATCAAGGTCAGTACGAGGCCTACGCGGGCGTGACTAGGGAGTTGCTGGAGGTGGTGGAATGACCGACGAAGACGCCTCATGGGAGAGTCTGGAATCGGCGATCGCCACTCTCGGCCAAGCCGGGTATGACGATCTCACTACCCGTCTGCTCCGCCTGACCGCTGTAATTGCGAAGGAAGCGGCGGCGCGGCCGTCCTTCGCGAAGGCCCTACTGAGTGCAATGTCGCCGCTCATGAACAAAGAGGTGAGGGGCGACACGGGACCATCAGAACGGGCCGGTGGGCGTCGGACGGCACCCGTCTTCGACCCGTTCGTCATACACCAACAGGACGGCCCTGAGGTGCTTCGACAACGCTTGGGAGAACTATCCGTCGACCAACTGAAGGACATCATCGCCGAACATGGCATGGATCGAGACAAGCTTGCCATGAAATGGAAAACTCCTGATCGGCTTATCGAGCGCATTACGACGACCGTGAATTCACGAGCTCAAAAGGGCGACGTGTTTAAGCGATAGGAAGCATCGCGCAGCTCCACGGGTACGAGTAACGAAGTGCTGACCCGGCGACTGATCGTAGTAGACGGAACCAACTGCGAGTGGTCTCGCGGTCGAGTCTCTGATCAGACCTTGTAAACGCTCCCTGCACTTGACCCAACTAGCCGCGACATTAGTGGGCTTTCATCCTGCCGAAGAACCATGACACCAACGAAGAGTATCCACGACGGTGTAATAATTTGTGGCTCTGTACCAGACGATGTTATGGGGTCCGGCCACTCGGGCCGCTCGATCCTGCGACAAGCGCTGTTCTTGCGGTGGAACTTGACGCTGGCCTCAGCATCGATGCTCGCATTGCCGGGCGCATGAACAATGTCGATGGACCGATCCTTGTGTTGAAAATTTCCTTGGCAGAGGACCCACGAGCTAATAACGGATCCTGATCGTCCCACCTCCCACTACCCCGAGAGAGTCGGACACTCGTAGAACATTGTGGTTACATGAGGGAATACTTGCGGTTCACGTCCCCACTATTCAAACTCATGTCCTCGGGCGTGAAGTTGGTTTGCGTTCTCATTGATAACGCGCTGCACGCGATCGTCATATCCCGGAGATTTCGCATTGATTTCCAACGTGAGATCAATGGATGCCCCGTCGACACGACTCAGATGTTCGACGACGTTCTGGAGGATCTCTTCGAGTTGGCGAATCGCCCTAACGGAATCAAGAGTAAAGCTGCCATAGAATGAGGTGGGGAGGGATTACGCCGGGGTGGTTGTCCGCTTCCCGCCTGTACTCACACCAATCGGTTCGGAGATCGCACCGGACGAACCATCGGCCGCTGGCGCGCTTCCCTGAGTTGCTCCAGTCGTCAATGACTCAGCTGCCAATTGCACTGTCGCAGCGCCCACTGAAACAACGCAACCACTTGGTCGAGCATTGACGTGTTTAGCAATCGACAGACCTACCCATCGATTACCGTCGTATCCCTCGGCATAGGCGAAGGTTTCGTCCTGCCAGATCAACTTCGATACACCATCGCTGATTGCCGCGACCAGAACTTCGAAAGACGCCAATCGAGGAAGATACAGGAATTGGCAATAGGCCCTCCAGAGCGCGTCGACTGTGATGTCACCACGTTCAGTCCAAAGCGGGATGCGGTCTAGGTCCAACCGAACTCGCGTACCGCCGTACGAAGTGATTAGTCGCTCTTCACTCTCGAGCTTCTTGGCAATCCTCTCCGCGAGACTCCCTGTCCCAGTCGGCTTGGTCTGATGCCAGCGAATCTCTTTAGTGCCTGGGCTCTGCTCAGGAACGAGGACATGTTGGTACGTCTCTACTATCCGCTGGCTCACCGTTTCACCGGTCTCTGTGACCTTCGAGCGCGCTTGCGCTTCATCGCTTTTCGTCAGTTCCAACTTCTCATTCTTCTGGTCTTCCTCTACAGACTTCCACGCCAGATACTGGCGAGTGGCTGATCGGAGCTCAACGAGGCGAGCTTCCGCTGGGGCTACAAATACCAAGAGATTGCGATTCAGACGAGGACCAGCGTTCCTTTGACCGAGGATCTCGCTAGCCATCTGAATCGCTGGCGAGTCCTCGACATTTGGAACGTGGTGCGAAGTAGTCGGAAGTACGACCAAATGCACGCCGTCGTCGTCATCCGTTACGTCACCTGGGCCTCCAGGAAATGCATGGAGAGCTGCGAACGGTCCTAACGAGCTGAATGCAGTGAGTCGCCGTCGGATCTCGTCGTCGGCGTTGTCATCGGTGAAGTTCGAGTTCGCACGATCGGCGGCCAGACGCGTGATGTTGGCGCGAAGCGAATACCAGTACTGGGCACCATCGACATATAGGTAGGTGGCGTCCCCAGAAAGACGACGGAGTGCGTCGGCGAAGGTACCTGGAGCCTCACCCGGCTGTGCGACCCCAAGCGTAATCATCTTGAGGTCGATACCCCGGTGAACTTCCTCGCGAGGCGCGGATGCCAAAAAAACGGCTCGAGCCACTCGACGCGTTGCTGAGTACCGGCCAAGGTTTGCATGGTTCTGATCAAGTCGAAGCGGCAGTGCATTGGGACCGTCGATGTCTGTGCGAATGACGGGATCCCAACCATCGTCGAGGTACTTCGTCAGCTCGGAGTTCACCCGGGCATCATCCATCGGGATCGTCCCAGGCATGATGAGAAGATTCTGGTCACCTCGCTGCCACAACACTGAAATCACCGTCGCCATTAAGCGCAATACGCCGCGGGTCCTCTGGAACCGATCCAGTGTCGACCAGTCCTTATAAAGACGGTCGAAAAGCTCCGGATGGATTGGGTATGAGAGCTCCATCCGGCGCCGATACTCGCCTTCAGTTACTTCGCTCGGGAAATCGGTTCTCTTCTCCCGGTAGTAGTCGCAGAACGCCCGAATCACGCCATCTCGGACACGTGCATTTTCTGGCGTCATCGGCTCGAAAAGGCGTCGTCGAACAATTTCGAAACTTTCGTCATCCTCGGCTGGCTTCCACTGTGCAGACTTGCGACGGACGACATTTCGAAGCCGGATAAGAGCGTCTTTCCCTTTGTCACCTCCGACTTCAATATCGCTAGCTGGAATCGACACCAAGACGACCACGTTCTCGACAGCAGCGGCAGCTTCGGTCAGCGCTTGGGCAAAAGTGAATTGCGTGTCGAAGTGTCCGCCGATGAGGATCGGCTCGTTATCGCGAGAAGGGAGCTGGCGCGCGTAGGCCACCCACTCATCGATAAGGATGATCGAAGGACCGGCCAATCTAAAGACGTCGATGAGCTTGCTACCTGGGTTAGTCCCGGCGAGGTCATCGGTCTGGACCAATTTGTAGCCGTCCGGTCCTGCTAGCTGATAAGCGATCTCTCCCCAAACTGTATGTACAGAGATTCCATCGGGTTTTACTGATGGGGATGCCGGAGAGAGCCATTGGCCGACGATGACCGCCCGCGCGACTCGATCAGGCAAGGTGAGGCCCTTGTCAGCCAAGAGCTCACCAATGCCTGGAAGCTCGGAGCTCTTGAGCCCTGAGGCAAGGTGGTACAAAGCAATCATGGAGTGAGTTTTGCCGCCACCGAAGTTGGTCTGAAGGTCAACGACGGGATCTCCGCCGTTGCCACTCAAGCGCTTTGCCGCTCCGGTAAGCAATTCACGAAGCCCGTTGGTCAGATAGGTCCGTCGGAAAAACGACACGGGATCCTGGTACTCGACGTCGGCATTGTTAGTCGCAACCTGATAGAGGTCTGCAGCAAACTCCGCTTGCTCGAACTGGCCACTCGCCACATCAGCGTGAGGGGTAATCACTTCTCTCCAAGGTGACAATCCCTTGAGAGGCTCACCCTCGGTGGGCTTTGCGGCCGTCTTGCGCCGCTCCGAGCGAGCTTGCTCATCAAAGAGCTGTCGCTGAAGATCGCGTTTGAGCCCCTGAACAATCTTGATTTGCTCGACAGCGCTCACCGATTGCAATAACCGCTCGGCTGTATCCAACATCCGATAGGCGTCGTCGGTGGAGAACTGGTTTTGGTGTGCCCATTTGTTGCGAGCGTCGCGGATCTCACTCGTGAAAGCGCGCTCACCTTGTCCAAGCTGGTTCTTCCAGACCTCTTGCCAGGTGTTTTGCATTCCCTTGAGCAGGAATGCGAGATCCTGCGGATCTGGCGTGCCAGCTGCGTTACGATCGCGGCTTTCGACGGCTTCCAGCCAGTTATCACCGTAGGCCGCTCGCCATGTCGCTTCGCAAATCGGCTGGAGTCCGTCGCGAACAGCGTCGAGCCCTCGTCCAACTCTTTCGTTGTTGGGCATAACCATGTCAGAACATCCTTCCAGCCAGGTGGCCTTGTATACGCCTCATCAGAAAAGGGCATCAGTTTCAGTTGCTGACATCACCGGACCGACCGCCGCCAGCTTGCTGATCTCAGGCCACGCCATCACCAGCATGTTGTAGGCACCGGCCTCTTCGGCCCACTTCTTACGCTCGCAAACACCATAGAGAAGATATGCAAGTTGGCGCGCACGTTCTCCTAATCCTTCGCCCAAACGAGCCAACAGCACCGCTGCTTCGCTCTCTGAGGCCTCGACAGCTCGAATCAGATACTGCGTGGTTTCCCAGACCGTCAAGCGAGGATCGAATGCTGGGTCCCAGCCACTCGACAGTTCCGATCGTTGCATAAGCCACAATTTTCCCTCGCGGCTTGAGGCGACTCCGGCATCGCACACGCCTGAAACAGTCGTGTCTTTCGCTCGCGCGAGAAGATCTGCGTCTCCAAAGGGACCAGGATTGTGCCCAAACTGTTCAAACCACGTCAGGGCGAACCGGGTATCTGGATCGAACTCGGATTCCTCACCGCTGAGTATTTCCGCGAGGATTTCATTAATCAGGCCAAGAGCCGTGCGAACTGTCATGTCATTGCCATCCGCTTCAACCACCTTGGCGTAGCGAGAAAAGATTGCTATTCCTGGCCCAATGGCTGACTGAGCAAGGTCTACCGGAGCAATATTCTCGACCTGGAGCAACCGAACCGCGGGTTCCATCTCCGATCTGAGGGAGGCCATGAACTCACCACGCGTCGCCATCGGAGCAGACACTTCTCTTGGTCGGCACGCGAGTACAACAGATGAAGCCAGTGCATTCGAATCGAATGCCCTCATGCGACTACCCAGTTCAGTCCTCATCGGCCATGTCGCCGTGACCGAGTAGCCCGCGTTAAGCAACCCATGAAGGAACGTCTCCCATCCCGTCGAAGTGAGACCATCATCGTTAGATTCAGTCGCCTTAAACGCGTAGAAGACGGTGGCAGGGTATCGCACGTCTGCATTTGCCGCTGCTTGCGCAAAGACCTCTTGCATTCCCGATTCGAAATGATGGTGCGCCGCCACCTTCGAACCAGCGCGGTAGCTATTCGCGACAAGCTCATCTACCTTCGGGGTCAGAAGTGTTGCGCATTCTTCTGGCCAAACGTCAGCAAGGTTCTTCCTCAACCACACATAGAAGAAGTCAGAGATGTCCGAATAGGGCACGTTGTCGTAATAGGGAGGATCTGTCGAAATAACGCATTTGCCAACCTCACCGATGCGAGCACGTGCATCTCGCTGAACAGTGGATCCCGGGTTCCCCGTGGGGAGCTGTTCAAGAACCTTGACAATCCCAGCTACGGAGTTTGTCCAACTACCAGAGGAATCTCCAAGCGGGTTGTTCTCGGCAAAATCCCACGTCATAGCGATGGCCTGGCGCGCAAAGACGTTGCGCGTGTGCATTCGTGATGAATCCCATGAGCATGCACTGGAATTCCGATCCGCCATCCGATCGATGGCGAACGCAAGATAAGTGACAACTGCATCTGCGTAGGCGATGGAACCTGCCCCTCCTTCGCAAAGCCGACGCGAATCGTTCTCATCCATGACACCACGGCAGTCGTCAACAATCCGCTCTCTTACTTCTGATAAAAGATCAGAGAAGGTCGTAAGTGCGAGTAGTTGCCTCGGCGTGAAGAGTTTCCACCATTCATCCAGTCCGTATCGCGGCGTCCCCATGTATTGCGGATGATCTGACATCGTCCCGCTCGGGCGCCACGAAACATCATCGTCTTTCACGGTCAATCCATTTCCATCGGGAGAAAGGTATTCCCGCC
>VFSW01005783.1_pt1 | contig 18241 bp, 17 predicted proteins | sample 5358111 | NCBI WGS metagenome assembly VFSW01 (sample SAMN11554181, study PRJNA540505) | mine drainage metagenome | isolation source: sediment from site ElyBrook_90M | place: USA: Ely Copper Mine, Vershire, VT | collected 2017
AGGTTAGAACGCGAAGAGGAAAAGGAGATCAGAGAGAAGGATGAACATCTTCGAAGAAACGAAGAAATTAGCCAGCCAGCGCTACAACCGCGCCAAGCTGCTTTCAACAACCGGCGACTTGATCGCGCGATTCCGCTTTTCCGCCCAGGACAAGCCCAGGCTGCAACTTGCGTGCGGGCGCCTCGCTGATGCCCTGGATCGCTTGAGCGGATCAACACTGCAGCAACGGTGGAACGAGTTCGAGAAGAGGATCTGGACGAAGTGGAAGGCTGGCACTGCTCGCCCAAGCTCGCTCTGGACCTGGGGCGCGCGCGTACTTGTCCCCACGCGCATAGTCGTTCCATCGATTGAGTGGCTGCATGATGTACGTGTCAACCAGTGGATTGTGCGCTTGCCGGAGGAGCATCCACTTGTCGAGCAGCATCAGTTGCTCCTTAGAGCAATCCGGGGCGTCACCTGGACGGGAGCTAGGAACCGCCATGAGGCCGTCTGTAACGGTCTTCGCATTCTCCTTGTGCGTGGTTACGATAGCGTGCGTCAGATTCAGGAAGAAGATATGAACTTACTCCATCACCGGTGGTCGCATGGCACCGACGCGCTGGATGCAACACTTTGCTCCCTCGGCGTTTTTGCGCGCACCCCTCGACGAGGCTCCGCGCGTCATAATCGGCGGAGGAGACTGACCGCCTCCGAGCTGGTAGAAATCGCCGGCGTACCGCAGCCTTTCCGTAAAGTGACGGCCCTTTATCTGGAGACCTATGAGGCTCGGGTCAGCGACAAGTACCGCACACTGCGGCATAAATCCATCGCACTCGCTCACTTTTGGCGCTTCATCCATGAAAAGCATCGAAGCGTGAAATGTTGCTCGGCCGTTCTGCCCCGCCACGTGCGCGACTACATACCGCACGCGATCGCTCGAGCCAGTGCCGTCAAGCGTGGGTTCCAGACAGGAGAAGAGGTTCGCCCGACCGCATACGCTTGGCTGATCGAATTGCGCACTTTCTTTTCCGATATTTGTGCTTGGGCGACCGAGACGGAGTCGCCATTTGCGCCATTTGCCCCACGCACTATTCCTGTCAACAGGCACACTCTTCTTGGCCACGGCTTCGAAAAGGCGCGTGCGCGGACCCGCGCTCGCATCACTGCCACGGTTCTTGACCTTGAGCGAGAGATGCCGAAGATCCGCGCCTTCGCTCTGCAGCGTTGGACAGCTGCAGTGGCCGCACCGAAGGTCGAGACTTCGCGCGGTTATCCGTGGTCCGATGAGGTTGATAGGTTTTGGGATTGGGCACTGCTCGAACTCCTTGTCCAGAGCGGCTTGCGTATCGAAGAAGCGAGAGAACTTACTACGCTCGACATTTTGAAGCGATCCCTCGCTGACGGGCGCATCTATTATCTGCTGCACATCAAGCCATCGAAGTACGACCGCGCCCGTGTCATTCCCATTGGGGACGGCCTCGGCCGCGTCTTGGCCGAGGTTATTCGCCATGTGAAGCGCTTCTATAACAGCGATTTTGTGCCGGTCTGCGATCATTGGAACCTGGTGGAGAAGCGGCCCAGGCCGCCGGCGCCTTACCTGCTTCAGGGTATCCGGCATCCGAGCCCTGCCGGGATTGAAACGATTCGCAGCCGTATTCGTGAACTCTCCATACTTGCCGAATCCAGGCGCTCCGATGGTTCCCCTCTCGTATTGTTGCCACACGACTGCCGGCGCGTGTTTGCCTCCGAACATCTGAACAACAATACGCCCGTCCATATCATCCAGGCATTGCTCGGTCACGCCTCCCCGGATACCGTCATGATCTACGCCAAGCTCTATCCCTCTCGATTGGTCGAAGAGTACCGGAAGACCATCCGCGGCCTGTACAACGCGCGCTACGGGGACGATGGCCTCAAGAACCCGACAGCTCAGGAGTGGGCTGATTTTGCGGCGAGTTGCAACTTGCGCGATATGGGAACGCATCTTTGCGCTCTGCCCACAGGCGAACACTGCCCAAGAGGCTTAATCTGCCTGGGATGCACTCATGCGCAGCCCAAGAAGAGCGCCGTACCGACTTTCAGGCGGATGCTCGCCAGCCATCAACGCAGCCTGAACGCTGCACATGAGCATAACGAACCGGCCGGCCAGATTGCCTCGCGAGAACTGGAGATTGTCAGGATAAAAGGCGCATTGCAGAGAGCAGAGGAATTGAGCGATGATGTGGCTGCGGCTATCGAGGGTGTCCTGTGAATTCGCTAGGTCGCCTGAGTCGATTGGTAGGCTGCTACTGACTGGCAAGATCTGCCGCCGGGCCCAGACAGCAGGAGTGACACTGGCATATCCCGCGCGACCGGCAGAAGTCGAACTCCATCTCGCCTGGAAAACACCTTCGTGTCGTTGGTTCGTCTAACGTGAGTGAACAGTCCGCGCAACATGCGGAGTCGCTGGATCTGCCTACTGCTGAATGCAGCCGGAGACGTGAGATGCGAATCGCTGCCAGGATTATCTGTCTCGCTTCGGTGTCGGCGGTTGCGGCAAATGCACAACAGGGCCGACCATTAATCAAACAACAGCCGCTTCTACTACAGTCCGAAGACCGCCAGGTGCGCAGAATCACGATCGTCGCGACAGGTCTTCCTTCAGCTCTCCGTAAAAGGATCGGTGACTCAATCCAAGGAAAAGTGTGCTCTCCCGAGGAGATCCAAGAACGTGTTCAGCAAGGGTTTCGCGATTTAGGCTACGAGGAAGCGCGCGTCGACAAGCCGCAGTTTGCGGCTTCGAATGAGCCGTTGGCCTTCACCGTTTGCGACGTCTCCGTCCATGCGTCGCCAGGTGCGCGATACCGCCTCGACGCGATTCAGTTTCACGGGAACACCGCGATTTCAGGGGAGCAACTCAGGCACGAATTCGCGATTGAAGCAGGCGATATTTTCAATGCAACCGCCATCAGCCGGGGCCTCGAAAGTATTCATAGGCTGTTCCTATCGCAAGGCTATATCAACATGGGTGCGATCCCGAAAACTGAAATGGATGAAGTCCGGCGCACCATAACGCTGACCATCGATATCGACGAGGGAAAGGCGTGGGATTTCGGCCGTCTGCTTCTTGAAGGACCGGAACCCTACGCGGGCGCTGGAAAAGCCTTGATTGCTGCTTGGACGCTAGACGGGAAAAGGTTCAATCCCGGACTTTTAACCGCGTGGATCTCCGCAAATGCCCCCTTCTTGCCTAAAGAAGACGACGTCCTCTTGCGAAATGCGACAACCCGATTCAATTGGGTGACGCAACGCGTTGACATTCAGTTGGAGTTCCCGTGGCCAGATCCACCGAGCAACTAGCGTTGATTTTCCAGTTTGTTGGGAGGGTCCGTAAGGCGTCAGACTATTGTGTGGCACGGTCATTCACCGGGGAACGTCACTAACATTCGCAAGCGATCCCATGAGGGCGGGAGAGGGTAGATATATGCAGATGTTGCGGCTTCAACTTCTCCGTCTGACATTTATCGTTCTGGGGGCGACTCACCTGCAGACAAACGCCCAGATCCCCGCTAATCATAACGAAGAGGAAAATGCGGTTCGAGTGTCCCGCATCATGCAACGTGCGCTCGCCAGATGCCGAACGCAAGTTGACGGGGGTATTCAGAAGATTGAGTGGGTGCCGCCCACGAACGATGACCTTCAGGAGATCAAGGCAATGGGTGAAGGTGCAGTAGTGCCTCTTTCCCGTTATGTGGATACGGACAAGGACGGATTCTCCGATCTGATGGCAGTCAGACTGCTCCTCGCAATCGGAGGCCCAACGACGGAAGCCCCACTACGGCGAGCCCTGGCCTCAGACCATTGGCAAGTTACCAGAGTTACTGCGCTTTATGGGCTCGTTGGAGTCTCAAAGAATCACGCGAGGCCATTCGTTGAAGCAGCTCTCAACGATCCCTCTTCGTATGTCCGAGATAAAGCTTCTGAACTCTATCACCTCTACTACGATCAGGCAGAATGAGCGCAAACGACGAAATTGACACCAATCGTTGCACGGCCCGTTGAATTGAGTGATGATATGGCTGCCGTCGCCGGAGCCCCGAGGTGTACCGCACGTTGCTCGGTCACGCAGAATCTCGGCCGCAAATCACGAGATAATCTTTCGAACACGGTTGCAGCGCGGAATCCGCGCAATGTGCCGACGGTGTGCGTCTGTTCTTCAATCGCGGTTTCCAGCGACTCCTCGCGTTTCTTTGACTTGTAAATGCACGGGGCAAGGATCGTGATTCCTTTTTCGCCTTTGCGCACGAATCGGTTCATCTTGCGCCATGTGTGGAAGCCGGCGACGCGCGTCGCGGTCGGGCATTGCATGGAAATCAAAAGCTGATTGTTCCAGGAATAATTGTGAAATTGCGCCATCGCGTTCAGCCATCCACGGAAGATGTCACTGCGGCGGGCTGCATCGGTTTCGGCGGCGAGGGCGTTGACGCTGGTTTCGATCTGCTTGGCCAGTTCACGGGCTTTATCGGTCGTCATGGGGTCTGCTCTCCGGGGCTTTTTGGTATTGGCGGTTGTTGTTAACCAACAACCCCTGAGCCACCCGGCGGCGAGGGCAGGGGTAGCAAGTGCAAGCCGAGGGGGATCACCCACCTCTTGGAGCGCAGCGAATGTGAAGCGGAAAGAGGCGCAGCGCAGCGGAGGTCTGCACGGAACGTAGTGAAGGAAGACTGGGGATACGGCTAGCGCGCGCGAGGGGCGGCGCCCATTAGGAAGTGTAAGTAGCACTTGGTTTACAGATCAGACGGCCTCTACTTGCTCGCCGCTCTTGACAAGTACTGGGAAGCGGCTCAATCTGGCATAGACAAACTATGTCACGCCGTGGGAGTCGATTCGAATGGCCGCTCTTATCCGTCGAAAGCAAGCCTTGGGGGGTGATAAAGATGAAATCCCGCCGGGCACACTTTACGTTCTTATCCTGAAGACACTCGCGGTGCGCGGCCGGCTGCATGGGTATGAGATTGCCGAGTCGATCCAAAACTCATCGGAAGATGTGCTGCAGGTGGAGGAGGGGTCACTCTATCCGGCGCTGCAGCGGATGCTTATCAAGGGTTGGGTGACGGCGGAGTGGGGCGTGACGGCGGGGAACCGGCGCGCGCGCTATTACACGCTGACGCGCGACGGAAAGAAGCAACTGGAGACCGAGATTGCGCAGTTCGGGCGCGTTATGGGCGCGATTGCGCGTATTTTGCAGACGGCGTGAGGGTGACGATGGGCTGGACGGGCGAATGGAGCCGGCGCCTGCGGATGCTGCTCAACCGCGGTAAATTCCGGCGCGATCTGGAAGACGAGATGCGGCTGCACGTAGAGTTGCGGCGCGAGCAGCAGATGGTGGGGGGCCTGGACGCCAAGACGGCGCAGCAGGCGGCGATGCGGAGGTTTGGAAACACCACGCGCATTGCGGAGAAGAGCACTATGGCATGGGGCTGGAACTGGCTGGAGACATTCCTGCAGGACGCCGGATACGGCATTCGCGCGATGCTGCGCACGCCGGCGATTACGATTGTTGCTCTCCTATCCCTTGCGCTTGGGATTGGCGCCAATACCGCAATTTTCAGTTTTCTCGATGCGGTTATGCTGCGCTCGCTGCCAGTAAAAGACCCGCAGCAACTGGAGATGCTGGGAGAGGGGAATATGGCCGGAATCACACAGAATATTGCGAACACCGGCCTGTACTCGTACCCGTTCTATCGCCAGTTTCAGAGCAAAAATGCTGTCTTTGCTGATACAGCAGCAATCTTCAGCATGACGAATCACGTGCATGGCTTTGTGGACGAACGCAGAGACACGGAGCTGATCAACGTAAAGATGGTATCGGGCAACTATTTCCAGACGCTGGGTGTAGGAGCACAAATCGGCCGCGTGTTGGATGAGAACGACGATTCGGGCGACGGCGATCATCCGATCGCGGTGATCAGCGACGGGTTCTGGAAACGGAGTTTGGGTGGTGATCCAGGCGTACTGCACCACACGATCCGATTGGGCGAAAAGATCTACAACATTGTGGGCGTGGCACCAGCAGAGTTTTTTGGAACGACGGTGGGCGAGGCACCGGATACGTGGGTCCCATTGTCAATGACAGACTATATGCCCCCGGGATGGGGCGGTCACAAGGACAACTTCTCAGAGTCACTGTTCATCTTCGGCCGGTTGAAGCCGGGAGTGAGCATAGCGCAGGCGACAGCGAATGTGAATGTGCTGTTCCGGCAGATCCGGACCGGATTTCCAGACGCAAAGCTGACCCAGGAGAACCAGGCCTTGCTGGCACGTTCTCACGTGCCTCTATCGTCGATGGCACAGGGGCTCTCGGCTCTGCGAGGCACTTACTCTGAGCCACTGAAAATCCTCATGATCACGGTAGGGCTGGTGCTGCTGATTGCATGCGCGAATATTGCGAACCTCCTGCTGGCGCGCTCGACAGTTCGTGCGCGGGAGCTGGCGTTGCGACAAGCGCTGGGCGCACACCGGCTCAGAATTATTCGGCAACTGCTGACCGAGAGCCTCGTGCTGGCGCTTTCAGGCGGTGTTCTGGGTATAGGCCTTGCGGCGGTGGCAAACCGCATTCTGCTGCGGATGATTTCGAATGGGCGGGATACGATTCCGCTGAATGTTTCGCTAAATCTGAATCTGCTGGCATTTGCCACAGCGATCACCGTGTTGACTGCGTTGCTGTTTGGAACCCTGCCGGCTCTACGCGCAACGCGGCTGGACCTGAGCACGAGTCTGAAGAGCGGGACAACGGCCCGCGGGCGCGCGAGTGTCGCGAAGTTGCTAGTCGTTGGGCAAGTTGCATTTTCGCTAGTTCTGATGATGGCGGCGTGCCTGTTCCTGCGAACGCTGAACAACCTGAGCCACGTCGATGTTGGGTTCAACAAAGAGAACATCCTGCGGCTCGACATCGATTCGTCTGCGCTAGGCCTCCACGGTTCTGATGCGCGCGCGAACGCGCTGTATCACGAGATTGAAGATCGCGTGAGCGGACTGCCTGGCGTGAAGGGAGCGAGTTTTTCGGCATTCACGTTTGCCGAAGGGAGCTGGAACGGATGGGTCACCATTCCCGGAATGCCGATCGACCGCAAGATCAACGTGAATCACAACGTGATCGGCAATGACTACTTCAAGGTTATGCAGATTCCTTTGGTGGCGGGGCGAGTGTTTGGATCACAGGACACGGCGAGCTCACAACATGTGGCAATAATCGGGGAACGGATGGCGCGGTATCTATTTCCCGACGAGTCGGCTGTTGGGCGTGTTTTCCTGAGCGGCGTACCGGGAGAGCGAAACCCGCCGGAGCAGGAACTAGTGGTGGGTGTGGTGAAGGATGTGAAGTTTCGTGATCTTGAAGCGCCTGATCTCTATATCGATTACCTACCGTACAACCAGAGTGGGTGGGGATTTGGGGACCTTGAGGTGCGCTATATAGGCAGCTACAGCGCAGTCGCGAAGGAGGTGCAGGAAACGATTCACGCGATCAATCGCAACCTGCCGATTACGAACGTGACGACGATGGATGCACAAATCGCGCGCTCGTACACCAACCAGACGATCATCGCGGAGCTATCAACTTTCTTCGGCGTGCTTGCGTTGTTTCTTTCGTGCATCGGGCTGTACGGGTTAATGTCTTACATGGTCAGCCGGAGAACGAGCGAGATCGGCATCCGCATCGCGCTGGGTGCGAGCCGAGCCGAGGTGGGCTTGCGGGTGCTGCGCGAAGTGATTATTTGGGTTGTGGTGGGGGTCGCACTGGGTTTACCAGTCATGCTGGGAGGAGAGCGCCTTGTCGGAAAGATGCTGTATGGATTGAGTGGGACGGACCCGGTGAGCCTCGCGGCAGCGGTGCTGATGCTGGCGCTCGCAGGGCTGGTTGCGGGATATCTCCCCGCGCGCCGGGCCTCACGAATCAACCCAGTCATCGCCCTTCGCCATGAGTAAATGACAAATCCGGACGGGGCGACCTAACGGCCGCCTGTCCGGGATGTATTACTCCTCGGCCGATTCATCCAAGGACTCGCTCTGGCCTTCGATTTTCGAAAGGCGCTGAAGGTTGTACGCGTGGATCTCAGCGACGCGATGCTTGACACTGGTTCCGTTGACCTCTTCGCTGTATTCGCGATAGCGAATCTGGCCATCGACGCTGATGAGCTGGCCCTTCTCGAGAGTCTTCGCAAAGCGTGCAAGATTGCGCCATGCGTAGACGCGATGCCATTCGGTGCGGCTTTCGTAGTCGCCCTGATCGTTCTTCCAACTGTCCTTGGTGGCGATGCTCAGGACAACGTATTCCTGCTGGTTCTTGTCCGTTTTGGCTTCAGCGTCGTGACCGATGCGGCCGATCAGTAATGTGCGGTTGTACATCTTTTGCTCCTGTATTGAGGGATTGCCCGCTGGGTGCGGTACATGCTTGCCCGGAGGGTGTGTCGACGCGACCCACTCCCAAGGCGACCGAGGAAGTTTTCCGGAAGGGGACCCAAGCTTGCCTTGGTGGGAGGAGTCCGGAACCTGGAAGGCGCGAAGCGAACTTGGGAGGGAGAGCGTGCGTCCGCTGGGCGGGGGTGCTCTGAGCGCGGCACGCTGAACGCATCCACGGTAGAAAACCCGATCTGGAGCTGCGGACAATTCGCAGTACGTCACGCTGCCGCCACGATGAAGCCGATCGGGCAGAGGCGAGCGATCGCTCAAGTGAGCTACAGACGCGAGGGGGATGTGGAGGACCTAGGCGACCAGCACGAAAATCTATGACATTATCGGCGAGTTCGCCAAGTCTGTTTCAATTCGCGCCCTAGACCATCGAGGTCAGGAAAGACCACGGACTCGGTGACGCCTGCGTCACGAAGTTGTTGTCGAATTCGGCTTATCGAAGTCGAAGGAATACTGATCGAGACGAGATGGGAATCCCTCTTATCGAGGCGGCTGCTAAGCCATAGTGGATCGGTTCCGAAGATCATGAATCGGCTCCGCTGAGCAGCAATTCGCCGGGTCACGTGAGGAGAGTCGAACAGGATCGGAATGGCCGGGGTATCCAGAAGTTTATCCTCGAAATCTTCTTCATCGGCCGGGAGGTAAAGCCGGTCCCAGTCTCCCGCTTCCACACTGCTGTCTTTTGCTGCGTATTCCTTCCACCGATTCTTCGCGCGCTTGAGCTCGTCATCGCCATTGATTTGATCGAGCAGCCAGTATGGGTCGAGTACGTAAATAATCGCACCTCCCTTGGGGGGAACCTGCTTATCCCTAATGGCGAAGTGAAGGGCGATGAGAGCACTATCGGTCCAGTCCAAAAGGCGTGTGGGCGCCCCGTGATGCTGCATCAAAAAGTAGGAATCCCACTCCCAATCGGTGCTCGTGAGCCTTGCGTCCGAAAGCTGAGAAGCGCACCGCTGGAACTCCTCATATAATTCGTTTTCCAACTCAATTAGCTTGTTCACGGACTTGCGGAGTCCGCTTTCCCTGGGACGGTAGAGCCCAGGCTGGAGCCGGGTCCTACGATGCGTGGCGTCCTCTGCCCTGAACCACAATTCCTCCCGCTTCGGAACCTTCCATCGTTTTCGTATCTTGGCTACTGCGGCCAGATACGTACTCAGCGAGTTGGCGGTCAGTTGATTCATGAGCGTGCATTCGGAAGTTAAAGACAATGCTACACGGTGCTGCCAACGCCGGAGTTGTTTGACTTAGAATTCTCTCGTGCCCAATCCTCCTCGTGGCCGCAAAGACCATTACGTTCCACAGGGATACCTTCGCGGCTTCATCGATCCGGCCCGCGCCAAGAATGATCGACCATTGTGGTGCCTGAATAAGTGGCGGAACCAATGGGAGCGAAAAGCACCCAAGCAGATTTGCCACGCCGTTGGTATGTACGACTTCTCGAACGATGCAATCGAAGCAGAGCACGCGGACGTTACGTTCAAGAAGATGGAGGACCAATTCCCTTCGGTTCTCGGCTCCATCAAGGCAACGGACTTTGCGGAGTGGAAGGAACACTTCGATTTTCTTCTCACCTATATGCAGATGATTCGCGTGCGTTCTCCCCAGTTCTTCGTCGAACAGGGCCAGGAATTGGCAGCGGCAACGGTGGCAACGATCACGAGCGTTGATCACACGGAAAACAAGCTCACATACGACAACGTGCGGCGTCTGAGCGAAGCTGAGGTCCACGATTTCACACTGGCCAAGATGCGAGAGGAATTCAAGAAGGGAGCCACCTGGATGGCAGAGTTCCATTGGCAGATTAGGACCACATTCGATCCTCAAAATCCGGTAACCACATCGGAAGCGCCACTCTTTGTGAAAGGGGTGAAGGCCAATCCTGAGCGGGCGATGACTATGGAGATCCTTACCGACACTGGCAGCGAAGTCTGGTTTCCCCTTTGTTGGCAAGCTGCACTGGTCGGTCGGACTCAGCCGTTCGATTCCGATCGGGTGAGCTTCGGACGGGAGGACCTGAAGGAGCTTCGACACATCATTGCGGAAATGGCCCCGCAATACCTCATTTCACCGCAGATTGTTGATGATGTTATTTTGGATGGTCGACATCCACCCAGGCGGGAGTCTCGAAGCCAACTGAGTTGACCCGTGAGCCGGCCTGCTCGGTGGTTTGGTGTGAATGGAGCGATCCTGGCCCTACATCCTTGCCCACGAGCGAGCCTTTGAAAGCGTGCGCCGGATGTACGCAGCCCTCCGAGAAGGATTCGGATCACGGGACAGATAGTCGTCCTCTAGCGCGCGCATGATGGCGTTTTCAGGCATTTCGAGCGAAAGAGCCGAGATGCAGAAAGAAATGTCGGCAGCGGCTGTGCGATCATGGTATTTGGGTAACGCACGGAACCGCTTGATCGAGAGTTTCGAGTACCTCGCCCCCTTATGGGGAAAGCGCCTCTGCTGCTCGACGCGGCGTTCGATTGCGCGTCTGTTCTCGTCCTGCTGGAGCTGATAACGGCTGGTCATCTCCAACCCAAATGCTTCAGATCGGGTGAACGGCTTTCCGGGACAACCGCGCAGAAGAACGAATGGGAAGAGTCCATTTGCCTGCCGGTGTTTCGGTTTGCAATTCGTGAAGCCGGGCAGGCGGCCAAACCGTCTCCAATCTGCGGCGCTGGGATCGGCCTGGTACCGACGCGCCAATTCCTGGGCGATGAACGTAGAGACGGCGGTTTCGTAGGGCCGGTGATGCTTCAACCAGGCCTGGAAGTTTCCGGGACTGGTTTCGACAACCGCACACGGCTCGAATCCGTCGACGGACAGCCGGTCAACGGATTCCTGTGCAAGATCGTCCAAAATGGTCAGATTGTGAATTCCTGATGGTCGGACGTAGATGTGCGCTCCGCGTGCATTCTGGCTTTTCAGAAACTTGAGCTTAGCCAAGATCGCCTCTTTTGTGAGACTTGCGTGGCCGGGTAACATGCCCCGGTCGCTCAGAATGCCAATGTCATAGCTGGCAGTGGCGAGCGCGTCGAGCATTCTGTGAACTGCGATGATCGTCCTGTCCATAAGCCCTCGATATCGCACGAATTGAAAAACGATGTATCATGTACGGTATTGAAATGTACATTTCTATGGTACTGTGTGAAATGTACATTGCGATAGACCATGGCAGCGGAAATTCTCCCCATTGACGAAAAATTCTGCCGACTTGTCGAGAAGCTGCGTTATGAGCTTGGCGAGACGGTCTGCGAACTGCTGGACCGGGATCGGCGGGTCGAGGACATCTCGCTCAATCCTGATGGGGCCTTGTGGGTGAAGCGAACCGGAGCGCCGTTCGAAAGGTGCGGCTCACTCGCGCCTGGGCTGGCACAAGGAGCCATGATGACGATCGCCTCCATGCGCAAGACGACCATCACAGACCGGCATCCGGTTCTGGAAACGAACCTGCCTGTTTGGGGCTCTCGGTTTGCCGGCATCATCGAGCCAGTGGTGACAGCGCCGACGTTTGTGATTCGTCAGCCATCCGCGCAGCGGTTTGGGCTGAAGGACTACGAGCAGGCAGGGATTCTCTCGCGGAAGGGAGATCCACGCAATCGCACCCGAAAGCAAATGGAGTTTTTGGAGGCTGTTGAGGGCCTGAGCCATCGCGAAGCGATCGAAAAGGCAATTCAGGAGCGCCGGAACATTGTGCTTGTCGGTTCCACGGGCGCCGGGAAGACGACCCTGGGCAATGCAATCCTCGCGGGGATTGCGGACCTCACTCCACATGATCGCGTGATCGTGATTGAGGATACGCCGGAGCTGCAAATTGAATGCGCAAATCACGTGAGCATGTTGGCGACGACGGATTTCCCGGCCCGAAGCTGCGTGATGGTGTCGATGCGACTGAGGCCTTCTCGAGTCGTCGTTGGCGAAGTTCGCGACGGGACCGCATTGGAACTCCTGAAGGCATGGAATACCGGCCACCCCGGAGGAATCCTCACAGTCCACGCGAACGATGCTTACGCGGGATTGGTTCGGCTGGAAGACTTGGTTCGCGAAGCCACTCCAGCTCCACAACAGCGTTTTATCGGGGAGGTTGTGGACCTCGTGATTTCAATCTTTCTCGACCCGCTTGAAGGTCGGAAGGTGCGTGAAGTCGCAGTGGTGTCCGGCTACGGCGATGGACACTACCGCCTGACGCAAGTGTGACGAAGCGGCTCCGCCAACCAGCGGAGCTAAACCATTGGCGGCGTGCGGGCCTGCCGGCACGCATAACCGATGTGCCCGGCGGGCACTGGAGGCAAAAGGCAATGACTCGGCACGAGTGGTTGAATCGCATTGCGCGCAGATTTGGCAGGAGAGGTGTCGGCCGCTTCGGATTTCAGATGGGCGTACTGTTTGCCCTTGGCACGTCTGGAGCATTTGCGTCCGAAACCGGCACGAACCTGCCGTGGGAAGGTCCACTTACAACGTTGGTCACCTCACTGACTGGCCCGGTCGCTTATGCCATCTCAGTGATTGCGATTGTTGCGCTCGGAGCGACGCTGGCATTCGCCGGCGGCGAGATGGGCGAGACGATGAAGCGCTTGCTCCATGTGGGAATCGCCGTGTGCTGCGTGGTCTTCGCTGCACAGGTGATGACTTCCTTCATCGGGCAGTCCGCGGAGGTTGCAACGCTATTGCAGCCTCTTCATCCGGCAATCTCGATCCTTGGGCACTCGAAGATCGCCCTCGGGTAAACAACAACCCATGAGGGGCAGCGAACTCGAATTCGCTCGCCCCTCATAACCCGGAGACCGTTATGGAAGACCAGCCAGTATTCACGCCGATGCGCGCGTCCCTGAATCGGCCTCAGTTATTGATGGGCGGTGATCGCGAGCTGGTTCTGCTCAGTGGTCTTTTGGCGGCGCTGATGGCTGTCAGCGTCATGTCGTTTCTTTCCTTCCTGATTGCCGGGGGCAGCTATATGGCCATCGTCACGGTGCTGGCCAGAATGGGCAAAGAAGACCCGCTGATGCGAAAGGTCTATGGGCGGCACTTGTCCTACAAGGATTTCTATCCCGCGAAGAGCGGGGTTGCGGTTGAAGGAAAGCCATCTCGGCGGGGATAGGAGCAGCGATGTTTGGCGAAGCGCGAAAACAGCCGGTGGGCCTCGGCGACTTGCTTCTCTGGTATGGGCTCGTCGATGACGGGGTTCTACTCCAGCACGACGGCTCATTGCTCACGGCGTGGAGCTTCCGTGGGCCAGATCTCCAGTCGGCAACGCATTCAGAGATGAATGCGATCGCGACCAGGCTCGCGTCCATTTTGCGGCTTGGCAGCGGCTGGATGGTCCAGGTCGATTCGTTCCGTTCGATCGCAAATGATTACGGACCCAGGGGCGCATTCCCAGATCGAGTGACGGCACTGATCGATGAGGAACGGAGAGTTCAGTTCCAGTCGGAAGGTAGCCATTTCGAGAGCGAGTATTTCCTGGCGCTCACATACCTCCCTCCGGTGGCGGCGAGCGAGCGGCTGCGGGGATTCATGGTTTCCGGCTCTGATAAGCGGACAGGAAGCAATGTCGGGGCCGATGCGCTGAGGTATTTCACGTCAAAAATCCGGCAGTTCGATGACGTGTTTTCCTCCCAGTTCCCGGTCAAGCGACTGCGCGCGCTGAGGACACCGCAGCCCGGCGGGTTTGAACGAGTCGATGATGAGTTGCTCAGCTACCTGCGGCGGTGCCTGACAGGCGTCAAGGGGCCTGTGATGCTGCCGGAGATTCCGGTTTTTCTGAATGACATGCTCGCGATGGAAGACTTCCTCGGCGGGATGGAACCGAAACTGGCTGACCGCCATATCCGGGTTCTGTCCGTAGATGGATTTCCTCGTTCCACGTGGCCCGGTGCGCTGTCTGTACTGGACACGGTGGCCTGCGAGTATCGCTGGCACACTCGCATTATTTTGATGGACACTCGGGAGGCCGAAAGCATTATCGAAAAGACGCGGAAGAAGTGGCGATTTCAGACTCGCGGATTCAAGGATCAAGTCTTCAAGTCCAATGGTGCCGCGACAAATATGCACGCGGTCGAAATGGCAGCCGACGCCGAGGGGGCAATGTCAGAGGCTGCGGCGGGAGAGGTGCAGTACGGCTACTTTTCCTCTTCAATTGTGCTTCAACACAAGGACCTGAAGTTCATCGAGACGATGGTCGGCGAATTCCGCAAGGCGCTGATTAACCGGGGATTCGGCGTTCGAGTTGAGACGGTGAACGCGGTCGATGCATTCTTCGGGACGATGCCCGGCAACCGTACGGCCCAAATTCGCCGTCCAATGGCCCATACGAGGAACTTCGTTGACCTCATGCCAATTTCCGCAGTCTGGGCGGGTGAGAGTGTAAACCCCTCGGCGTTGATGCCCCCGAACTCTCCTCCGCTTGTCCGGGCCGCGACGAGTGGCGGGACCCCTTTTCGGCTAAATCTGCACTATCAGGATGTGGGTCACTCATTGCTGGTTGGACCTACGGGCAGCGGCAAGAGTGTTGCGATCTGCCTACTTGCAAGCCAATGGTTCCGGTATCCAAATGCCCAGGTCTTCGCTTTTGACAAGGGACATTCTCTGTACGCCCTATGCAAGGCGGCGGGTGGCAGGTTCTACGACATCGGGGAAGGCGGCCTGGCATTTCAGCCGTTACGGGATATCGAAGATCCCGCCGAGTTCGCGTGGGGAACCGAGTGGGTTGAGTCGCTGATGCGTCTCCAGGACATTCGGGTAGGCCCGGCGGAACGCCAAATGATTCACCGGGCGATCCGCCAGCTCGCCGAGTCTCCTAAACACAGGCGCACTCTCACCGAACTCGAAGCCAACCTGCAGGACGACAACCTCAAGGCGGGATTGAAGCCCTACGTGATCGATGGCCCTTTGGGGCGAATGCTCGATGCGTCTGACGACAGCTTGGTCGAGTCTCATTTCATCGTCTGCGAGATGGAGACGCTGCTCAGCGGGTCGTTCTCGGATGCGACGGTCATAGCCGTCTTGCTTTATCTCTTCAGGCGAATGGAACGGTCTCTGAATGGTCGCCCCACATTTGTTCCGATTGATGAAGCGTGGCTCTTTCTGCGTCACCCAGCCTGGAGAGACAAGATTCAGGACTGGCTCAAGACACTGCGCAAAAAGAATGCCGCGGTGCTCCTCGCTACGCAGAGCGTTGCCGATGTGAAGGACTCGCCGATTGCCTCCACCATATTGCAGAGCACCGCAACCAAGATCTATCTGCCGAATGCTGAGGCCGGCAATGAAAGTATGCGCGAGTTCTACCGCTACGCGGGATTGAACTGCCGAGAGGTTGAAATCCTCCAACGTGCATTGCCGAAACGCGAATATTACGTTGTTCATCCGCTTGGCCGAAGGCTCATCTCGTTTCGGTTGGGACCGGTCGCGCTCAGTTTTCTTGGCGTGTCTTCGCCTAAGGATCGGGCTCGGGTCAGCGCGCTAGAAAAGCTACACGGCGAACATTGGGTCGCTGTCTGGTTGGGTGAAAAACACGTGTCGAAAGAGTGGATTGCCTACTTCGAAGGAGGGAGACGTCATGCAGAAGAAATGCCTGGCTAAAGGAACGAGCGCAGTTGCGATTGTGGCACTCATAGCTACCGCGACAGCGATCCCAACCCAGGCGCACGCCGGCGGCGTGGGACCATTCGCAACGGAATATACGCAGCTCTTGAACTATGCGGAGCTGGTCGGCCAGCTTGAAAAGCAAGTCATGATGGTCGAGAACCAAATGACCCAGATCGCAGATATGGCGAAGCACGGAGTCACGATCAGCAATCAACTGTTTGGGACGGTAGAGAGCGACATCGTCAACCTCAATAGAATCGTGAATACTGGGCAATCTTTGGCCTACACGCTCTCCAACATGGATGGAACATTCAGGCTCCGCTTTCCTGGGTATGTAAGCACGGCAAATTACGGGCAGGAGTATTCGCAATGGGGGCAAACGAGTCTGGACAGTACGCTGGGGGCTCTAAAGGCAGCCGGACTTCAAAACGATCAGTTCAATAGCGACGCCGCGCTTCTCAAGACGCTTCAAAACCAGAGCACGACGTCAGTAGGCCGGATGCAGGCCCTTGAAGTCGGCAATGAGATCGCTGAAAACCAAGCTGAGCAACTGATGAAGCTTCGTCAACTCATGATGGCTGACATGCAGAGCAAGGCGGCATTCCAGTCGGCCCAAATTCAAAAGGATTTAACGACGCAAGCGGATACTGACAAGTTCTTTGGGCAAGCGACCATCACCAGTGATGGCGTGACATTTTAAAGGAGGGAAATGCGGCGGATCGGAGTCGGAATCATCGCAATTGGTCTCATGTTGGCGGCGGGCTGCCGCCATGTGAGCGACAGCCAGATTGTGGCGAAGTTTCGGGCCGCGGGCGGCGGCGATCCGGACCAAGCCACGTCGGATGACATGGGCGCATGGTTGGCAAAGCATGACAGCGTGAGGCAAGAGCTGACGCCCATGTGCACGAGCCGTCGATCGCGGGCCCCTTCTGACTGGGCGAATACGGATGAGGGCAAGGTATGCGCAGGGGTAACTCGCGCGACGTTCTTCTCAAAACCAAAGATTCAGTCAGACGGGAAAACGTTCTAGAGAGTGGATTCTGATGAAACGAACAGCCATCTTTGTGGCAGCCGGTTTAGTGTGCACTGTGGCGACCGCGCAAGCCCAGAATGCTACCAGCGATGTGGGTGGCACCTTCCAACAGGTGCAGACAGCCGCGAATGCCTGGATACCGGCAATCATGGCGGCTGCTACAAGACTGTTCTACCTCTTGGCAGCAATTGATTTCGCGTGGTCGGCCCCAAGCTTTCTGCGAGAAAGCGACTTCATGGGCCTATTTTTGTCGCTGATCAAGAAGCTCTTGGTGATCTCGTTTTTCTACGCCGTTCTCGTGAATGGACAGACCTGGATACCCGCAATTGTGAACAGCTTTATCACCATCGGCACGAATGCGACCGGTCTCTCAGCGGCACAAAGTCCTTCTGACATCATGGCCCAGGGCATCCAGATTTGCAGCGATCTGTTTGACAAGGTTAACGGCGCTAATCTGCTCACTCAGACCGGAGCAGCGCTGACCACGATTCTAATGATCGTGATGGTTTTCGCTTCCTACCTGATTATTGTCCTGCACTATATCGTCACTAAGCTCGAAGCGATCATCGTGATGACTGCGGGCTACATCTTCCTTGGGTTCGCGGGAAGCCGCTGGACTATGCCTTATTTTGAAAGGTACATTTCATTAGCTATTTCGACAGGCGTTCGGTTGATGCTGATTTACCTGATGCTTGGGGTCTTCAAGACAGTCTCCCAGAATTGGGTGGCGGCGATGGACAGCTATACACCGGACCAGCCGGCACTCCAGATATTCCCGACCATCGCGTCGATGCTCCTCTTTGCGTTTGCGTCCTGGATGATTCCCAAAATGGCGGGATCAATCGCCAGTGGCAGTCTTGGTCTTGGCGGCGCTGACATCGTAAATGCTGGTGCCGCGGCTGCCACAGGTGCCGCCCTTGCTGTTGCCACGGTTGCGAGCGGTGGCGCGCTCGCTGCAGGTGTAGCGGCGGTTGCGGGTGCGGGCGGGATGGAGGCGGTCGGAGCGGTTGGCGGTGATGTGGCGGCGGGGGTATCGGCGGGGATGGCTTCCGGCGCTGCCGATACCGCAGCGGGAGGCGCTGGCGTACCTGCGCCCGTGGGCCCCCCGCCAGGTGGCGGGGTCGATCCCATTTCCGTTGGCCCGGCGCCGGGCGCACCCACCGAGGCCGGTCAAGTTTGCAGGGCGGATGTTGCCACCGCGGCCCC
>VFSW01005784.1_pt1 | contig 18239 bp, 13 predicted proteins | sample 5358111 | NCBI WGS metagenome assembly VFSW01 (sample SAMN11554181, study PRJNA540505) | mine drainage metagenome | isolation source: sediment from site ElyBrook_90M | place: USA: Ely Copper Mine, Vershire, VT | collected 2017
ACGAAGGGAATGCCGCTGGTGCTGCCACCGCCGCCGCTGCCCGCCGGGCCAGTCGCACCCTGCGGAATAGTGAAGTCCAACACCGCCGCCGAGCTGCTTCCGCTGTTTGTGACATTGGCGGCGCTTCCCGCCGCGCCCGTTGTGATCGTGCCGATGGATACTGTCGCCGCTGCGCCTTGTGCACCTGTCGGCCCTGCTCCGCCAGCCTCCGCCAGCATCGTCCAGGCCCCGGACGAGCCGTCTGGCTGGTTCGATGAGCTGCTCATCGCGGCAATCGCAGCAATGTAGGTCGAGGTTGGAGTGCCGAAGGTGACCGCATCGTTGACCGCGTACTCTGTACCGGAGACCCACGCGCCGCGAAAGTTCATCCCCACGGCTCCGGCAGCTCCCGTCGCTCCCGCAGGGCCTTGTGCCCCGTTCGCGCCGTTCGTGCCGTTCGTGCCTGCCGCACCTGTCGCACCGATGGCTCCAGCCAGCCCGGTCGCGCCCTGCGCTGCCAGTACCGACCAGAACGTCGGACTCGACGACGGCGTGTTTCCAATATTGCTCGCCTGGAGCGAGATGTAGCTCGATCCGCCATACGTCACCGCGTCGTTGAGCGCGTAGTTTTTGCTCGGTGCGTATGTCCCTTGATAGACCAGTCCGGCTGGCCCAACCGCTCCGGTTGGACCAGATGGCCCGGTCGCGCCCGCTGGTCCCTGCGCTCCGGTCGGCCCTTCAAAACCAGTCAGTCCCTGCGGTCCGGTCGCCCCAACCGAACCCGCCGCCGCCAGCAATCCCCAGTATGTTGGACTCATGTCCGGCTCGCGCCCCACATTTGCCTGTAGCGCAATGTAGCTGGAGCCACCGTAGCTGACCGCATTACCCAGCGCATAGCTCGTCCCAATCTGCCAACCGCCGGGGATAAACGTCACTGGAGGTCCCGGCGCTCCGGTCGCGCCCGTCGCGCCCTGCGGCCCGGTTGCACCCGCGGCACCGCTCGTCCCCGTCACGCCGGGAACTCCCTGCGCACCCTGCGCACCCGCCGCAGCCAGCATCGACCACGCCGCCGGATAGCTGTCCGGCGGCTCCGCCGTATTTGCCTGTGTTGCGATGTAGGTCGATCCGTTGTAGCTCACCGCGTCGTTCACCGCGTATCCTGAGCCGGTCAACCACGCGCCGCGATAGCTCATCCCCGCTGGCCCGACGGATCCGTTCGCTCCCGTCGCGCCCGTTGGCCCGACCGGCCCCTGCGGCCCGGTTGCCCCGGTCGCTCCGGTCGCGCCCACAGGCCCAGCCGCTCCCGCCGCTCCGTCCTGTGCAAAGAGCGTCCAGTAGGCCGGGCTAATCCCGGGAGTATTCCCCAGGTTGCTCGTCTGTAGCGAGACGTAGTCTGCGCCGTTATACCGAACCCCATCTCCCAGCCCATAGTTTGTCCCCGACGAATACGTTCCCTGAAACGTCAACCCCACCGGTCCGGCTGGCCCTTCTGGTCCCATCGGCCCGCTCAATCCAGTCGCACCAGTCGCGCCGGGAATCCCCTGCGCTCCCGCCTGCCCCGCAACTCCCTGCGGTCCCGGTGGCCCGATCGGCCCATTCGGCCCCATGCTTCCCGGCGTACCCTGCGGCCCCGCCACACCCGTCGCACCGGTTGCGCCGGTTGCACCCTGCGGTCCCTGCGCTGTCAGCAACCCCCACAGCAACGGACTCAGACTCGGGGTGTTCCCATGATTGCTGGCAATCAGCGAGGTATAGCTCGACCCCTGCCACAGCACCACATCGCCCAGAGCGTAGTTGCTCGTCGAGGCGTAGCTCCCCTGATAGACCAGCCCTGGAGTCCCCTGCGGCCCGGTCGCGCCCGCCGGACCGGCTGGGCCCGCTGGCCCGCTTGCTCCCGTCGCACCCACAGGCCCAACCGGCCCCGTTGGTCCCGTTGCACCGGCGCTGCCAACGCCTGCGGACGCCAGCAGCCCCCACTCCGCCGGGCTGGAAGCCGGAGTATGCCCAGTGTTCGGCGCAATCAGCGATAGATAGCTCGACCCCTGATAGACCACCACATCGCCCAGCGTGTAGTTGCTGGCTGAAGCGTACGTCCCCTGATAGTTCACCCCTGTCCCGCTGCCCGCTGGGCCAGCCGGTCCCTGAGGCCCAGCCGGTCCCGTTGCACCGGGAGCTCCCGTCGCCCCCGGTGCACCGACCGGTCCGGCGGGTCCCGTTGCGCCGACAGACCCTTGTGGCCCCATCGCACCGGTCGCTCCCGCCAGACCTTGCGGCCCTTGCGCCCCGGTAATGCCAGCCGCTCCCGCAGCGCCAGTCGCTCCGGTCGCCCCCATTGGCCCCGCTGGTCCCGCATCCACCAGTTCCACGTCCAGCGTCGCGGCGTGCGCGGTCAGGTCGTTCTCCTTGCTGTCGAACTGCACCATCGCCGTCCCCGCCGATAGTGCCAGTCCGTTATTGCTTCCCGGCGATGTGATCCACCCCTGCACCAGCGCCGTCACATCCACTGCAACAAACGCCCCGGCCTGGCTCACTGAGAAGACTTCTGCCGCGCTGCCAATTGAAGGCTCTGTTGCGTAGGTCACGCTGTACTCGCCCCACGCGCCATTGATGGGGGCAAGACTCACCAGTCCAGGCGTGGTCACCCGGTTGCAATACAGCAGCAGCACCGCGCGCGAGACCTGCGCCGCCGTCGTTCCCGCAGGCAGCATCGACAGGTCGAACTGGAGCAGCGTGGTATACCCTCCGCCCACATCCAGATTGGAGATTGCCCCGCTATTCATCGTTGGCAGCGCGCTATTCACATGCGCATCGGCCACCAGGGTCGCTTGAGCGCCCCACACTGCTGTTGTTGTCCACAACAACGCCGCCAATCCCGCGCCTACCCGCCGAGCCGCTCTCAGGCACCGTCCTGATCTCCGCCCGTTCCACCTGCCCATTCCCGCTCCAGCCACTCCACTTGCGGGGCATTTCCGCTCCGGGCGGCCCGAAGACCGACCGGAGCAATCCGCACCCACATCAACGATCCCTGCTCTACGATTCACGCTGCCACTGGCCGACTGCCGACCGTGCGAACTGGTGGCGCTAACAGACTTGGAAGCGTTCCCGTTTTAGGACAAAACGGCACGAATAGCAAGTCTTTTTTTAATACATCTCCAATTTCCCCCGTCCCCCGTCCCCCGGAATTGTCTTCAAATCCGTTTCCAGCCCTACTTATTTCTCTTCTCTTCCGGCATCTCATAGACTGCATACACCAGTCCAATTCGTACGGAGAAGCGCAAAACCATGTCCGATGAAGCTTCCAACCAGCCCGGCACCCTTCCCACTCCCGACACTCTGGTCAACATTCCCCGCCTCGTCACCGCGTATTCCGCCCTGCATCCCGACCCAGCCGTCGCCGCGCAGCGCGTGGCCTTTGGCACGTCCGGCCACCGCGGAAGCGCCTTCGCCACCTCCTTCAACGAAGACCATATCGCCGCCATCGCGCAGGCCATCGCAGACTACCGCCGGACCAATAAAATCTCCGGACCTCTCTTCCTCGCGCAGGACACGCATGCGCTCTCCGAACCAGCCTTCGTCACGGCGCTGGAGGTGCTCGCCGCCAACGACATTACAGTCATGCTGGACGACCAGCTCGCCTACACGCCGACGCCCACGCTCTCGCATGCCATCCTGACCTACAACGCCGCCAATCGTGGCAAGCCGCAGAGTGATGGCATCGTCATCACGCCCTCGCACAACCCGCCCGACGACGGCGGCTTCAAGTACAACCCGCCCAACGGCGGTCCCGCAGACACCGCCGTCACCCGGTGGATTGAGAACCGCGCCAATGTGCTGATCGCCGAAAAGCTCACTGGCGTGAAGCGCATCCCATACACCCGTGCGCTGGCTGCGGGGACGACCCATCGCCACGACTACATCACCTCCTACGTCAACGACCTCGCCAACGTCATCGACTTCGCTCCGCTGGCCGGAACCACGCTGAAGCTGGCAGTCGATCCCCTCGGCGGCGCCGGAGTCTTCTACTGGCCGCGCATCGCCGAGCGATACAAGCTCGTCCTCGACATCCTCAACCGGTACGTCGATCCCACCTTCCGCTTTATGACCCTGGACTGGGACGGGCGGATTCGCATGGACTGCTCCAGTCCGTTTGCAATGGCGTCGATGATTGCGAACAAGGACCGCTTCGACGTGGCGTGGGCCTGCGACACCGACCACGACCGCCATGGAATTGTGACGCGCAGCAATGGGTTGCTCAATCCGAACCACTACCTCGCCGTCGCGATCCAGTACCTCTTTCCGCATCGGCCGGGATGGAAGCAGAGCGTTGGCATCGGCAAGACGCTGGTGTCGTCTTCGATCATCGACCGCGTCGCCAAGGGGCTGGGGCGGCCCATGCTGGAAGTCCCCGTCGGTTTCAAGTGGTTTGTCGACGGGCTGATCGACGGTTCGCTCGGCTTCGTCGGTGAAGAGAGCGCGGGGGCCAGCTTTCTGCGCCGCGACGGTAGTGTTTGGACGACGGACAAGGACGGCCTCATCATGGGCCTGCTCGCTGCCGAGATGACGGCGGTGACTGGCCACGACCCCGGCCAGCTCTACGCCGACCTCACCGCAAAGTATGGCTCGCCCGTCTACCAGCGCATCGACGCCGTCGCCACGCCGGAGCAGAAGGCCAAGCTCGCCAGACTCAGCGCCGCGCAGGTCACCGCGAAGACGCTGGCGGGCGAGCCGATCACCGCCATCCTCACCGAAGCCCCCGGCAACCACGCGTCCATCGGCGGCTTGAAGGTGACTACGGAGAATGGCTGGTTCGCCGCACGGCCCTCCGGCACCGAAGACGTGTACAAGATCTACGCCGAGAGCTTCAACGGGCAGGCTCATCTCAGCCAAATCCAGACCGAAGCCAAAGCCCTTGTCGCCGCTGCCATCAGCTAGATTTTCAGACCTACCCGATAAGTTTCCCAACTATAGCCAACATCCTGTCGTAGAAACGATTTAGTCGCAATCAAACCCGTCGGCTATCAGTCTGCGGTCGTTTAGTCTCACGCGATGGGTGGGCATCCTGCACGTCACACGCTGCTCCAGGGCAGTTGCAGGAATTGTTCCTCCGACAGCCTCTGTTGCTCAATCTCTTGGTACCCCCCCCACCCCCCTCCTGGGGTATCTCTGGACGGAACTCTTTTGGAATCTTTGGTTTGCAGGGGGTTGGTGGCTGCAAAGTTTAGATTCTAAGGACTTTGCGGCTAAAGTTTACTTTCTAAATGACTTACCGGGTGAAACGAGGGTGAATTCGAGGAAAAGGGGGGTGATTTCTGCCGGAAATGGGGACGTTTTCGGCAGAAATGGTGCTGATTTTGGCTCGAAATGACTCGATCTTGACTCGGAATGACAAGCAACGGCAAAGGCCAATACGGGGATTCTTCCCCTTCGGCTTCGCTCAGGGTCAGAATGACAAACTCCTGGGGGGCTGCGTCAGGATGACGTGTCAACGGGAAGACCCAGCGCGGACGCCGAAGCCCTCTGCCTTTGCTTTCTCTACTACTTCTATTTTACCAAGCGGAGCATAACTCCTACGCCAAGTATTTTTCTGGTGGAAGTGGTTGATGAGGGATGGGTTAAGGGGATTTTTGGGGAGCGGAGGGCTTGACATGCGGAGTTTGCCCGAAAAACGGGGGAAGATATTTTCGATTCCTGCGACCTTGTCGGCATTCAATCGTATTCCGGTCATGGGATGGGGATCTGTTCGCGGCGTGACGTGCGGGAGCTGGTCGTGATGACGATGGCGGCGGCGAGGATCAGCGCGCCTCCGGTGCGGGCGCTGGAACCGAGGCTCTCGTGCAACAGGAAGACGCCAAGCAGCGAGCCGACAAGGGGTTCCATATTGAGCAGGATGCCAGCCTGCGAGGCGGGGACCTGAGTCAGGCCCCAGTTCCATAGCAGCGTGGTGGAGGCGGTACAGAGAAGGCCGCTAGCGGCCAGTGCGAACCAGACTTTAAGGGTGATGTGGGCAATGGGCAGCGGGCCGAAGGGCTGCGGGTAGAGGAGTGGGACGACGACCAGGAGCATCGCGGTGCCGGTGGCGATGCCATAGGCGGTGACGCGGACGGCGCTGTGTCGCTGCATCAGGCGCTTGTTGAGGAGAATCCAGGCCAGAGCGATGACCAGGGAGAGGACGACGAGGAGGTCTCCGGTGAGGGTGGGATGGTTTCCTCCGGTGGCGGGTCGCGCGGCTGTCCCGTGAGTACTGAGTGCGATGAGCGTCGCTCCGAAGGTAGAGAGCGCGAGGGCGAACCAACCGGTGCGGTCGATCCGCTCGTGGGCGAAGAGGGTTGCGCCGACCGCGAGAATGACAGGCATGGTGCCCACCATCAGCGAGGCGTGGGAGACGGTGGTGAGCGCGAGGCCGGAGAACTGGATAAGGAACTGGAGCGGGATTCCCAGGAAGGAGGCGAGCAGAAGGAGGCCCCAATCGGAACGGCTGAAGCGAGGCCGGTGGATCAGCAGTAGAGGCGTCAGCGCGAGTGTGGCAAAGAGGAAGCGGTAGAGAACCATTGCTCCGACGTTCATCTCGGCGAGCGCGATCTTGCCGAAGAAGAAGCCGCATCCCCACAGAGAGCTGGCCAGAGCGCAGGATGCGAATCCGGCGGTGCGATTTTTCAGGGGGCTGGGCATTCGTGGCGAGTGTAACAGAGGGAAAATCCGTTGGGAAAAGATCTGGGCGGAGGGATGAGACAACCGCTTATCCGGTTCATGGCTTGCGGGCGAGAGCGATGCGCGGGATGCGCTGAAGATCGTCGAGGAAACGCAGATCGTTCCAATCGCAGAGCAGTCCGTTGATGGCTTGCTGCTGGCTGTGGCCGATCTCGAGGGCGAGGAGGCCGCCCGGTTTGAGCGCGGCGCGGGTCTGGGGGATGAGGCGACGGTAGAGATCGAGACCGTCTGGACCAGCAAAGAGTGCGGTGGCGGGTTCGTGGTCGCGCACTTGGGGATGAAGGCTTGCGCGGTCTGCGGTGGGAACGTAGGGCGGGTTGGATACGATGACATCGAAGGGGAGTTCGTCGGGAGTGAGCGCGGCGAGTAAATCCGATTCGAGGAAACGGATGCGGTCGGCGAGGTTGTGGCGCGCGGCGTTTGTGGCGGCAACTTCGAGAGCCGCGGTGGAGAGGTCGAGTGCGGTCAGGTGGGCGTGCGGTAGGTGAACGGCCAGCGCGATGGCGATGGCTCCAGAACCGGTGCCGACGTCGAGAATGCGGAACGGTTGGGAGCAGTCGAGCGCTGCCAGCTTCATCTCGGCGAGGACGGCTTCGACCAGGTGCTCGGTCTCGGGGCGCGGGATGAGCACCGCGGGGGTGACGAGAAGGGCGAGGCCGTAGAACTCCTGTTCGCCGATGATGTACTGCATCGGCTCGTTGTCCAGTCGGCGCTGAACCAAGGAGTCGAACACGGCCTGCCCCTCGGGGGGAAGGAGGCGGTTCGGATCGGCGAGCTGCGTGGCGTGGGAGATTCCCAGCGCGTGACGAAGCAGTGAAGAAGCATCGCGGGCGGAGTCTACGCGCAGGTCGGGAGAGGTGCCAAGCTGTGCGGTGGCGCGCGTGATGGCTTCGTGAAGGGTCATAAAGGCAGTGCGGAGTGGAGTGATTCGTGGGGAGTGGATGTGACGATGCGGACGATGTTGCCGTCGGGATCGGCGACGGAGATCGTCTCAATGGAGCGAGTCTTGCCCGTGGCGTCGGTCTGGGTGGAGGTCGCTCGCTGGAATGCGACCTGTTGCCGGGTGAGCTGCGCTGCGGCCTTGTCGAGGTTTGGGGTGGTGAGAACGATGCTGGACTTCGCGCCGAGCTGGTCGGCGGGAACGATTTCGATCTGCTGGCCGGAGGCTCCGGGCAGGTTCAGGCGATTGGGAGCAGCGGGGTCAGCGGTGAAGCCCATCTTGGTGAGGTAGAACTCGCGGGCGGCGGCGGGGTCCTGCATGGCCAGCGCAACGACGGTCATCTTGTCGGCCACGCGGTCGAGGCCCAGGTGCTGGCCGAAGTCCTTGGTGTGCATGGATTCGGGCATGTACTGGGTGTACTCGATGTTCTGCGGGAAGTCGGGCTGCTGGGGGCCTTTCAGGGTGAAGAGCAGGTTTCCGGCCCCGGCCTTGCGGACGGAGATGGGGGTGAGTCCCTCGGCAACGTAGAAATCATGGATGGCATTGAGGTCGGCACCCTCAAAGCAAAGGTGCAGAAAGCTGGGCGTGTTCTGCTTGGGGTCGTGCGCGTTGACCGGGTAGAGTTCGATGAACTGGCGGTCGTCGATCTTCATAAATGCCTGGGAGACTTTGCCGTCCTTGCCGGTCATGGAGAAGGCTTGTTGGAAGCCGAGCTTGTTGTAGAAGGCGACCGAGGCTGCGATGTCCTCGACCCGGATGGCGATGTGAGCGATGCCGTTGAACGGCGGCGTCTGCGTCGGAACGGCGGCGGTCGCTGGGACAGGTGTTGCCGCCAGTGCCGTCTGCGCGGTAAAACAGGAGAGGCCAGCGGTGAACGCGAGCGAGAGCAGTGGGATGCGGCGGAGCGCGAGGCGAGCTGGCGCGATCTGTTTTTGCGATATGAAGCAGAGCGACATGGAAGATTCCTCTCGGTAAAGGCTTGGCGAGTATTTCCGACCAGAGAACTCTCTTCGACTGGGGCGAGAATGCCAAGCAGGGATTGTGCACTGGAAGGAGCCGATCGCAAGCGGGGGCCTTTCCGTGCCTGAGTTTTAAAGTACATCGCTTTCGGCACGATTGCGATTCTGTCGAACCAAGCTGGCGAGGAAATAAGGGAGAGGATGCGGGGGACGTATAATGGAGGTTCGATTGAGAACGCGTAGCCGGAGCAGTTGGTTGGAGTGTGCGCGCAGGAAGATTTTGGAAGGCACGAATGCCAGAGCAGATTAAAAAGCGGTTGGAAGAAGAGATCAAGTTGCTGGAACGGGAGCTGACGACGGAGCTGCCTGCGGAGATCAAGCGGGCGGTCGCGTTGGGCGACCTGAGCGAGAACGCCGAGTACCACATGGCCAAGCAGCGTCAGGTGTTTGTGAACGCGCGTCTGGGCCAGTTGAAGAAGCGCATGGGCGAGTTGGCGATGGTGAATCTGGTCAATATTCCGCGCGACAAGGCGGGATTTGGCGCGACCGTGGTGGTCTTCGACTCCAGCAAGAACGAGGAAATCAGCTACAAGCTCGTGACCAGCGAAGAGTCGGACGTGACTCTGGGGCTGATCTCGACGACCTCGCCGATTGGGCGCGCGCTGCTGGGCAAGAAGGTGGGCGACGTGGCCACCGTGGTGACGCCCAATGGCAACCGTGAGCTTGAGGTACTCAAGTTGACGACGATTCACGATGTGGTGGAAGAGGATATTGCAGACGCGGATGGCGTGGCGGGGTAAGTCCACAACGACGATTCAATCACGGCAAGCTACTGACGGACCTGGATGACGGCAATTCGATGACTTGGACGAGTGCATTTGGCAAGGGCAGCGGATGGCTGCTACAGAAGATCGTGAATGGGCTGGCGCTGACGCGCATCTCGCCGAACGTGCTGACCTTCCTCGGGCTGGTGATCAACATTGTGGCGGCGTGCTTCTTCGGCTTTGCGCGCGGACACAACGCCGACCGGATGTTCCTCTACGCGGGACTGATTATCATCGGCGCGGGCATCTTCGACATGGTGGACGGGCGGGTGGCGCGCAAGACCAATCAGGTATCTGTGTTTGGCGCGTTCTTCGATTCCGTGATGGACCGCTACTCGGATGTGGCAATCTTCTTCGGACTGCTGATCTACTACGCGCGCGGCAACCGCCTCTTCTATGTGGGACTGGTAGCGTTTGTGATGACCGCCTGCGTGATGGTCAGCTACACCCGTGCGCGCGCCGAGGCGCTGATCGGAAGCTGCAAAGTAGGATTCATGGAGCGGCCGGAGCGGATCGTCTGTGTGATTCTGGGAGCGCTCTGCAATCGCTGGGGCGTGATGGCCCCATGCCTGTGGGTGCTGGCGGTCTTCTCGACCATCACGGTGATCCACCGAATTCGCTATACCTATCTGGAGACGGAACGACGCAAGCTGATGCCTGCGGCGCGATAGTTTGGATTTGGACCAACCTCAGACCTCCTCGGAGAGATCCGAGCAGGTTTGCGTTTGCCATCCCCGGAGTTGTTCGGGGCCTATGCGAAGTTGTATACATCCGGCGAAGACAGTGCGGAGGAGTTTCTACTATGAACGTGGCGGAGTTGGAGGAAAGGTTTGCAGTGCCCGGGGTCTTGCACTTCAAGGAGACAGCGTCCGGGCTGGCGTATCTGCTGGTGACATCCCCGGCGGCACAGGCGACGATCTGCCTGTACGGCGCGCACCTGACACACTGGAAGCCCGCCGGGCAGCAGTTGGTTGTGTTCCTCAGCGAGCGCACGGATATTATTCCAGGGATTCCCATTCGCGGTGGCGTGCCAGTGATCTTTCCCTGGTTTGGACCGCGGCATGACGGCAAGCAAGGCCCTGCGCACGGCTTTGCACGGCTCCAGGTGTGGGATCTGACCTTTGCGGCGGTCTCCGGCGATGAGGTGCATCTGATCTTTACTCTGGGGCCGAGCGAGACGAGCCGCGCGCTGGGCTACGACAATTTCCGACTGGCCTACCGCGTCATTGTAGGCAAGACGCTGACGCTGGAACTGACCGTTGCCAACGACACCGATGCGGCTGGTTCTGCGGGCGCAGAGCTGGTCTACGAGGAGGCGTTGCACACTTACTTCTCCGTGGCGGACGCGACCCAGGCCACCGTGAGCGGGCTGACGGGAACCACCTTTCTCGACAAGGTGGAGGGAATGAAGGAGAAGGTACAGACGACGGAGCCGCTGGAGTTCAACGGAAGGACCGACCGCGTCTATCGCAATACGACGGCGACCTGCACGATCGACGACCCAGTGGGCCAGCGGAGGATTTCGATTGCGAAGGAAGGTTCGCAGACGACCGTGGTATGGAATCCGTGGTCGGAGCTGACCGCGACGATCGCGGATATGGCGCCCGACGCGTGGCGCGGAATGCTGTGCGTGGAGACGGCAAACGTGGGAGAGAGCGCCGTGACGCTGGCTCCCGGCGAGACCCACACCCTGCGCGCGGTGATTTCGGTCGAGGGCGTGGGCTAGATGACGGGAATGCAGATGCGGCTGGTTCTGGCTTCGGCCTCGCCACGACGGCGCGATCTGTTGACGCAGGCAGGCTACGTCTTCGAGGTCGAGGCAACGGATGTGGATGAGTCGCCACGGACGGGCGAAGATCCGGACGCGTATGTGTTGCGACTGGCAATCGAGAAAGCACAGGCCGTCTTTGCGCGACACGCAAAAAGCTCGGGCGCCCCACTGATCGTGCTCGGCGCAGACACCAGCGTCGTGCTCGACGGCGAGATTCTGGGCAAGCCCGTGGATGCGGCGGACGCGCTGCATCTGTTGCGTAGGCTCTCCGGGCGGACGCACCAGGTTTTGACCGGAATCGCCGCAGTGACGCGCATGGGAGTGGTGAGCGCCGTGGAAACCACCGAGGTCGTCTTCTCGCGCATCCCCGAGGCGGAGATGGCCATCTACTGCGCCACCAGCGAGCCGCTGGATAAAGCCGGGGCCTACGGCATTCAGGGTTACGCGGCGCGTTGGATTCCACGCATCGACGGAGACTACTTCAACGTCATGGGCCTGCCGATTGCGCGGACTGTGCGGCTGATTGAGGATGCATCGGCAGGCTACGGACTGAGCGGCTAGAGTCCCGCGAGGCTGTTGCGGACGCGGGCCATGGTGTCGAGGTAGAAGGCGAGATTGTGGATCGAGTTGAGCGTGGCACCGAGGGGTTCCTTCGCTATAAAGAGATGTCGCAGGTAGGCCCGCGTGTAGCGCTGGCAGACCGAGCAGGCGCAGGCGGGGTCGATGGGGCGCTGGTCCTCGGCGAACTCCACGCGCCGGATGTTCATGCGGATGGCTGAGCCGTTCTCGGACTCGCCGGGGAGTGCGCCGCGGAAGAGCAGGCCGTGGCGGGCGGCGCGCGTGGGCAGCACGCAGTCCATCATGTCCACGCCCATGCGGGCGAACTGCTCGATCTGATCGGGGTAGCCGACGCCCATGACGTAGCGCGGCTTGTCGACGGGGAGAGATTCAAGGGTGCGTGCGATCATGTCGCGGGTGAGTTCAGGCGGCTCGCCGACGGCCAGACCCCCAATGGCGTAGCCGTCGAAGTCCATCTCGACGAGGCGCTCGGCGGACTCGCGGCGAAGATCGGGGTACATCCCTCCCTGCACGATTCCGAAGAGGGATTGGGAACAGGGAACAGGGGACAGGGAACAGGGAACAGAAGGGGAGTTGGCGAAGAGTGTTTGTGGGCTTTCTATCTCCTGCTCTGCCCACGGGACTTCTTGTTTATGCGCGTCGAAGTATGCCTTCGACCGCGCAGCCCAGGCGTGGGTCAGGGACATGGAGTCATGCGTACGCTTCCACGTCGCGGGCGTCTCGACGCACTCGTCGAAGGCCATCATCACATCGGCGCCGAGGGCGATCTGCACCTCCATGGAATGCTCCGGCGAGAAGAAGTGCTTCGAGCCGTCGAGGTGGGAGCGGAACTCGACGCCATCGTCCGTCACTTTGCGCAATTTAGACAGGCTGAAGACCTGGAAGCCGCCGGAGTCGGTCAGCATCGGACGCGGCCAGCTCATGAAGCGATGCACGCCGCCAGCGCGGCGCACCAACTCGTGGCCAGGGCGCAGATAGAGGTGATAGGTGTTGGCGAGAACGATCTCCGCGCCGATCCGCTCCAGCGTCTCCTGCTGCACGGCCTTCACCGTGGCGGCGGTCCCAACGGGCATGAAGACCGGCGTCTGCACGCTTCCATGGGGAAGACACAACGCGGCGCGGCGTCCGCCACCGGGCGAGACTGCGCCAACTTCAAAGGGTAGAGCCATCCATCCAGTATGCCCGTTCGGGACGCCGCACTGCCGAACCTTAATGCACCGCCAGCTCTTCCGCTGCGGCCTTGGCCATGGATTTAGGCGGGAGGCGCATGAGGAATGGCAGCGGAGAGAGCGCCAGAATGACGCAGGCGAGAATGGCAAACGCATTCTTGTAGCTCAACATCGAGGCCTGACGGAGCATCTGCCGATACGCTTCTCCAACGGCGAGTTGGCTGGCTGTGTGAGGGGGCATTCCACCTTTCATCAGAATCTCCTTCACGCGGTCCACGAACAGGGTATACGCCGTGCTGCCGGAGACCACCTTGGCGGACAGGGCCGTCTGCTGCACCTGCGAGTTGCGCGCCAGAAAGGTGGTGAGCAGAGCGGTTCCGGCGCTGCCGCCGAGGTTGCGCGCGAAGTTGGAGAGGCTGGAGATCTGGTTGGTCTTGGTGGCGGGCACGCCGACGTAGTTCAGCGTGCTGATGGGGATGAAGATGAAGGGCAGCGCGATCATCTGCAACATACGCCACTCGGTGACGCTGGCGAAGCTGGTCGTCAGATCGAGCCGGGTCAGGTTGTAGATGCCGAGCGCGGTGACGGCGTACGCAAGGCAGACCATCAGCCGCGGATCCATCTTGCCCACCGTGCGGCCCGCGACGAACATCATCGCCATCAGCAGGAAGCCTGCCGGCGAGAGCACCATTCCGGCGCGCTCCGCCGTATAGCCAAGCAGCACCTGGAGGTACTGTGGGATGAGCACGGTCGATCCGAAGAGCACCATGCCGAGGATGAGTTGGAGAAAGACGGCGGTGCCGAAGTTGCGGTTCTTCAGCAGCTTCAGATCGACGATGGGGTCGGGGTGGTTCCACTCCCACCAGGCGAAGAAGATCAGCAGACACACGGCGAGGATTGCGGTGAAGCGGATCATCGGGTCGCCGAACCAGTCCTTCTCCTGCCCCTTGTCCAGTGTGAACTCGAGTAGGCCAACGCCGAGGGCGACCAGGCCGAGGCCCATGAAGTCGACCTTGAGGTGTTTGGAGGCCTCTTTCCGTGCCTTGAGGAAGGGTGGGTCTTCGACCATGCGGTTGGAGAGATAGAGCGAGAGCAGGCCGACGGGCAGATTGATGAAGAAGATCCAGTGCCAGTTGAAATTGTCGGTGATCCAGCCGCCGAGGGTTGGCCCGATGGCGGGCGCGACGACCACGGCCATGCCGTACAGCGCGAAGGCCTGGCCACGCTTCTCGATGGGGAAGGTGTCGGCGAGGATGGCCTGCTCGCTGGTGGCAAGGCCGCCGCCACCGAGACCTTGCAGGATGCGCGCGAGGATCAGCAGGGGCAGCGTCTGCGCGATGCCGCAGAGCAGCGAGCAGGCGGTAAACATCGCCACGCAGGACATGTAAAAGCGCTTGCGCCCGATGCGGTTGGCCAACCAGCCGGAGATTGGCAGGATGATGGCGCTGGACACCAGATAACTGGTGAGCACCCACGTCGCCTCCTCCTGACTCGCACCCAGCGACCCGGCCATGTGCGGCAGCGCGACGTTAGCGATCGAGGTGTCCAGCACCTCCATGAAGGTGGCCAGCGTCACCGTGATGGCGACCGCCCAGGGATTGTGGTGCGGCTTCCAGTCCAGATGGTCGAAGACTAGCTCAGACATGCCACCCCACTGCCCGATCATCGTGAGGTTGTGTCAACGGTGAAGCTCCATCCCTTCATTCTAAGTTGAAGCGGAGTAATGTCCAAGATCGCGCGCAGAGAAACCGGAGGAGGCACACGAACATGCGTGTGCAGACTTGCCGGAGAGTTTGCGGCTGCGCTATGGTTCATGGAATAGAGACCGCTGAATCGACGGCGGCACGAAAGGCTCTCCCGTGTACCTTTTCCGTTCTTGTTCCGCGCGCCTCTTCTCCGTCCTAGCCTTCCCGGTCGTCCTCGCCGCAGTCCTCTCCACCGCACCCCTCCTCGCGCAATCCGCCCCTCTGCTCTCGCTCGACCACGCCGCCGCGCCCAGCGACTTTCCTCTCGTCGCCGACGGTCAGGCCGCAGCCCTCTACGTCGCACCGGGCAATCCCGATACCGTCCGCACCGTAGCCGCCGCCTTCGCTGCGGACGTGGCGCGTGTTACCGGAGTAGAACCACGCCTCCTCCCCTCGCTGGCGGCACCGCTGCCGCAGAACCTGATCCTCGTCGGCGTACTCGGCCACTCGCCGGAGATCGACCGGCTCGCCGCCTCGCGCGCAATCGACACCACCGCAGTCACCGGCAAGTGGGAGTCCGCGCTCACCACCGTCGTCTCCAATCCCCTTCCCGGAGTTCGTCGCACGCTGGTCATTGCGGGCAGCGACCGGCGCGGCGCGGCGTACGCGCTGTTTGCCCTCTCGCGACAGATGGGCGTCTCGCCGTGGTATTGGTGGGCGGACGTTCCGGTGGCGCACCACGCGACGGTGTCTGTGCGCGCGGGCGCGCATGTGCAGCGCGAGCCGTCGGTGCAGTACCGCGGGATCTTTCTGAACGACGAGGACTGGTGCCTGCGTCCGTGGGCGGCGAAGAAGATGGACCCGCAGGTGGACAACGGCAAGGGCAACATCGGGCCGCACACCTATGAGCGCATCTTCGAGCTGCTGCTGCGTCTGCACGCCAACTCGCTGTGGCCGGCGATGCATCCCGGCTCGCTGGCCTTCAACGCGGTGCCGGAGAACGCCAAGCTCGCCGACAAGTGGGGCATTGTGATGGGTAGCTCGCACTCCGAGGCGCTGTTGCGCAACAACGTAGGCGAGTGGAGCGAAAAAGCTCCGCCCGCGGGCGACGGTCCATGGAACTACCAGAAGAACGCCGACGCGATGAACGCCTACTGGGACAAGCGGCTTGTCGAGAACGGCAAGTACGAGAACTTCTACACTGTCGGTCTGCGCGGCGTGCATGACTCGGGGCTGGAGGCGACTGGCACGCCGCAGGTGAAGGCCAGGCTGGTCGAGGACGCAATGGCGGAGCAGCGCAAACTGTTGGCGGAGCGCGTGAACCCCGATGTAGCGAAGATTCCGCAGATCGTCTGGCTGTATAAGGAGTCGCTCGATCTGTACCGCGTCGGCATGAAGGTTCCGGACGACGTGACGCTGGGCTGGACCGACGACAACTACGGTTACATCCGCGAGCTGCCCAACGCGGCGGAGCAGAAGCGCGCAGGCGGATCGGGCATTTATTACCACGTCAGCTACTGGGGCGCGCCGCACGACTATCTGTGGCTGTGCAGCACGCCGCCCGCGCTCATCCACGAAGAGATGACCAAGGCCTACGACCACAAAGCGCGCAAGTACTGGGTGCTGAACGTCGGCGACCTGAAGCCAGCGGAGATTGATATCGACTACTTCATGCAGCTCGCCACCGATGAGCCGAAGATGGCGAAGATGAGCCAGCGGGAGTTTCTGGAACGATGGGCGGCGGAGCAGTTCCCTGCTGCCGACGCGAAGACGATTGCGGATGCGATGACTCGGTACTACGCGCTGAACTTTATCCGCAAGCCGGAGTTCATGGGCTTCAACGGATACAACGATGGCATCAACCGGACAGCGTTCAACCCGCTGGCGTGGTCGCACGCCGACACGTCCGGCCAGAATTACACCCGCACGACGCAGTGGGCGCGCGTTCGCGACGATGTCGAGGCGATTGCGAAGGACCTGCCAGCGCAATCCGCATCCGATTTCTTCGAGCTAGTCGCGTACCCAGTTGAAGGCGCGGCGGCAATGAACGACAAGTTCCTCGCAACGGACCTGTCCTATCTCGATGCGCACGAACACAACGACGCTGCGATGACAGCGGATGCAGCGCGGGCACACGCAGCGTACGACGCGATCCAGTCGTTGACGGCAAAGTACAACTCGATCGAGAACGGCAAGTGGGACGGCATGATGTCCGACGCGCCGCGTGAGCGCCACGTCTTCGAGATGCCGCGCACTGCGACCGCAGCCGATGCGAACACGCCGCTGCCTACGAGCTGGGGTGCGGGCGATGCCGCATGTCAGGACGCGGGCAATCCAACCTCGAAGCTGGCCAGCGCCGTCCGCTTCGTCGAGCGGCACTGTACCGTTTCGATCAACGCAGCGCACTTTGCGCGTAAATCCGACGGAGCGACTTCGCGTTGGAACACGCTCGGCGAACTTGGCATATCGGGCGCGTCGGTCGTCTATGGCGCACCGGGTCTGTTGGCCGCCCCAGGCGGGTACCCATCCCCCTCGCTGGGAAGCGCGGACCACGATCCCTTCCTTGAATACGACTTCACCACCACAACCTCCGGGCTGGCCACGCTGACGCTGTATCTGCTGCCGACGTTCGCGGTGGACTCGGAGCACCGGCTCCGCTATGCGGTTGCGGTGGACGGCGGCGCGCCGATAGAACTCGATGCCGCAGCCTCTACCGCATCCAGAAGATCCGTGGGTGCAGGCGACGGTTCCGCCAACTCGGGCTGGGCGGAGAGTGTGCTGTGCAACTCCGCCATCGCCACTGTGCCGCTGGGCCAGATGGCCGTTGGCAAGCACACGATTCGGCTGATCTACCGCGATCCAGGCGTGGTCTTCGAGCACCTTGTTGTCCGCTTTGCGGGTGCGCCGCCTGCGTATCCGGTGCCGCCGGAGACGAGATGAGGTCGCGCAAGCAGCTTACGAAAGGCCCTCTGCTTCGAGTTGGTCGAGCAGTTTCGCGGCCTGGGTTGCGTTGTCCGTGCCGAAGACGACGAGCGCGCGCGCCGATCCAGGCTCCAGTCCGCTGTAGGAGTAGTCGATGTTGATCTTGTGCTCTCCCAGTCGCGTGGCCGCGCGGCCCAGCTCCCCCGGGTTGTGGGCGAGCCGAACGGCTGCGGCCTCGGTCTGCTCGAAGATCGCGCGCAGGCCGCCCAGCACGGCGCTGGCACCGTCGGGATCGTCAACCAGCAATCGGGCCAGGCTCTCGCCCTCCTCGACATAGGACTGGAAGGCCAGAATGTTGATCCCCCGCTCGGCCAGCGCGGCGAAGCAGGCACCCAGCGCGCCAGGCTTGTCTTCAATGGTTACGGTAAACTCCTTGACCTTCGGCATGAGCCTCCCTTTGCGATTTATCCAGTATAGAGGGACGTGAAGCCAACTCATCGCGATGGGGCTGCGGTGAATGGGGCATCGGCGTACGTCCTGGCTATTGCCGATTGAGTTACTCCCCCCCCCTCCCCCATCCCCCCTGACGAAGGCGAAAATATGGCTGTGGGCGGTTCATTCTATTGGTGTTAGCTGTAAAGTACCCAAAATGAATACTTTGCGAGTAGGTTGATTCGTTTCTTTTGCTTACGGGGAGTTTTTG
>VFSW01005785.1_pt1 | contig 18237 bp, 16 predicted proteins | sample 5358111 | NCBI WGS metagenome assembly VFSW01 (sample SAMN11554181, study PRJNA540505) | mine drainage metagenome | isolation source: sediment from site ElyBrook_90M | place: USA: Ely Copper Mine, Vershire, VT | collected 2017
CCGAAGTATTGAGGAGTGAATAATGCTCAGTGTTGACAAGCTCAACAAGACCTTTCGCACCGACGGCGGTGACGTGCACGCCGTGCGCGACGTGAGTTTTCACGCGAACGACGGTGAGATGGTCGCCATCATCGGGGCCAGTGGTTCGGGGAAGTCCACCCTGCTCTCACTCCTCGGCCTGCTCGACGCTCCCGACTCGGGCAGTATCGACGTGAACGGAACGCAGTTGGCCCACCTCGATTCGTCGGGTCGCACCACGTACCGTTCGCGCCAGGTCGGTTTCGTCTTCCAAGCCTTCAACCTCATCGCGAATCTGAGTGCCAAGGAGAACGTGAAGCTCGCGTTGGAGTTCGCCGAGTGGCCCAAGGAGACTCGTGATGCCCGGGCCGAGGAGATGCTCGCCATGGTCGGCCTCGCGGGTGACAAGGCCCAGCGCCGCCCCAACAAACTCTCCGGTGGCGAACAGCAGCGCGTGGCCATTGCCCGCGCCTTCGCAGTGCGACCTCAACTGATATTGGCCGACGAGCCCACGGGTTCACTCGACACGGCGACGGGACAGAAGATCGTCCAGTTCCTGCGCGAGGCCGCCAACACCCACCAGACGACCGTGCTCGTCGTCACCCACGACGAGCGAGTGGCCAAACAAGCCGACCGTCGCCTCGAGATCGACGACGGCGTCCTCACCGAGATCGCCTAGTCCCCCGAGGCCCCCCCGGCCCGCGAGGTTGCTGCTTAGAGGGGTGCAGTAGCCTCGGAAGCCGTATGGCTCTCTCAATCGGCATCGTCGGACTCCCCAACGTCGGCAAGTCCACGCTCTTCAATGCGCTCACCGACAACAACGTTCTGGCGGCGAACTACCCCTTCGCCACGATCGAACCCAACGTCGGTGTCGTCTCGGTCCCCGACGAGCGTCTCGCCCAACTGGCGAAGGTCTTCGGATCCGAACGGATCCTGCCCGCCTCGGTGACCTTCGTCGACATCGCGGGCATCGTGCGCGGTGCGTCGGAGGGTGAGGGCCTGGGCAACCAGTTCCTGGCGGCGATTCGTGAGTCCAACGCCATCTGCGAAGTGGTGCGGGTCTTCGAAGACGACGACGTCATCCACGTCGACGGCACGATCGATCCCTCGAGCGACGTCGCGACCATCGAGACCGAACTGATTCTGGCCGACCTGCAGACCGTGGACAAGGCCATGAACCGTTTGGAGCGCGAGGCCAAGCGTTCCCCCGAGGTGGCGACCAAGCTCGCCGAGGTGAAGAAGGCCCACGACGCCCTCAACGACGGCCGGGTGATCTCCAAGACCACCGGCCTCGACCACGCCGCGATCGCTGACCTTCACCTGCTCACCGATAAGCCCTTCATCTACGTGTTCAACGTGGACGAGGCGACGTTGGCCGACCCGGCGCGGCAACAACAGTTGCGCGACTCCGTCGCGCCGGCGCCGTGCGTCGTCCTGTGCGCCAAGGTCGAGGCCGAACTCTCCGGGCTCGCGCCCGACGAGGCCCTCGAGATCCTGCAGTCCTTCGGCCAACAAGAGTCCGGCCTCGCCCAACTCTCGCGGGTCGGCTTCGCCGCCCTGGGCCTGCAGACCTACCTGACGGCGGGGCCCAAGGAGACACGGGCCTGGACGATTCGTCAGGGAGCGACGGCCCCGGAGGCCGCGGGCGAGATCCACACCGACTTCCAGAAGAACTTCATCAAGGCCGAAGTCGTGGCCTTCGAGGACCTGATGGCCGCGGGCACCATGGCGGCGGTGCGCGCGGCGGGCAAGGCGCGTATCGAGGGCAAGGACTACGTCATGCGCGACGGCGATGTCGTCGAGTTCCGGGTGAACGCCTAATCTGGAGGGACGAGGCGTACGCGACAGAGGTCGGCGCCTGGCGGACAGTGACCATCTTCTAGGAGCAACATGACCTCGTCAACTTTCGACTTCAAAGTCGCCGACCTCTCCCTCGCGCCCTTCGGACGCGCCGAGATCACCCTCGCCGAGCACGAGATGCCTGGCCTCATGGCCATGCGCGCGGAGTTCGGCGACGCGAAGCCCTTGGCGGGGGCCCGTATCGCGGGTTCCTTGCACATGACCATCCAGACCGCGGTCCTCATCGAGACCCTCGTGGCCCTCGGCGCCGACGTGCGCTGGGTGAGCTGCAACATCTTCTCGACCCAGGACCACGCCGCCGCCGCGGTCGTCGTGGGTCCCGAGGGCGACCTCGACGACCCCCGGGGCGTGCCGGTCTTCGCCTGGAAGGGCGAGACGCTCGAGGAGTACTGGTGGTGCACCGAACAGCTGCTGCGCTGGCCGGGTTTCGACGGGCCCACGATGATCCTCGACGACGGCGGCGACGCGACGTTGCTGGTGCACAAGGGTCTGGAATTCGAACGCGCCGGCTTCGTGCCCTCGCCCGAATCAGCCGAGTCCGAGGAGTACTCGATCATCCTGCAACTCCTGAACACGATCATCTCCAGTGGCGAGAAGATCTTCGCCCCCATGGCGGCGGGCATCATCGGCGTCTCCGAGGAGACCACCACCGGCGTACACCGCCTCTACGAGATGGAGCGCGACGGGACGCTGTTGTTCCCGGCGATCAACGTCAACGACGCCGTCACCAAGTCCAAGTTCGATAACAAGTACGGCTGTCGCCACTCGCTCATCGACGGCATCAACCGCGCCACTGACACGCTGATCGGTGGCAAGGTCGCGGTCGTGTGTGGTTACGGCGACGTGGGCAAGGGCTCCGCCGAGTCGTTGCGCGGCCAGGGTGCGCGCGTCATCATCACCGAGATCGACCCGATCTGCGCGCTGCAGGCCGCGATGGACGGCTTCCAGGTGACCACGCTCGAAGAGGCGCTCCCCTACGCCGACATCATCATCACCGCGACGGGCAACCGCGACATCGTCACCATTGAGCACATCATGATGATGAAGCACCAGGCGATCCTGGGCAATATCGGTCACTTCGACAACGAGATCGACATCGCGGGACTGGCCAACTTGCCCGGCGTGAAGCGCGAGAACATCAAGCCCCAAGTCGACAAGTGGATCCTGCCCAACGGACGCGCCATCATCTTGCTCTCCGAGGGACGTCTCCTCAACCTGGGCAACGCCACGGGCCACCCGAGCTTCGTGATGAGCAACTCCTTCACCAACCAGACGATGGCCCAGATGGAACTCTTCACCAACGTGGCCAACTACGAGAAGAAGGTCTACGTGCTGCCCAAGCACCTCGACGAGAAGGTCGCGCGACTGCACCTCGACGCCCTGGGCGTCAAGTTGACCACGCTCTCCAAGCGCCAGGCCGACTACATCGGCGTGGCGGTCGAGGGACCCTTCAAGCCCGACAGCTACCGCTACTAACGAGCACCCGTGGCGCGCGCCACGCCTGACTAGTCTCTGGGAAGGGACTCGTGCAACGAGGCCGATCCCGGGAGATCTCATGAAGTCACACGCGGCACGACGCACCGTCCTCGACGCCATCGGCAACACGCCCTTGATCGAGATCGACGGAATCTGGGTGAAACTCGAGTACCTCAACGCGTCGGGCTCGATCAAGGCGCGCATGGCGCGCTACATCATCGAGCGCGCCGAACGCGAGGGTCTGCTCCAGCCCGGCGACACCATCGTCGAGGCCTCGAGCGGCAACACCGGCAACGCCATGAGCATGGTGGCGGCGGTCAAGGGCTACCAGATGATCGTCGTGATGCCCGAAGGACTCAGCCCCGAACGTTCCGCCATCTCCAGTGCGTTCGGTGCGCAACTCGTCACGATCGGGACCTTCCACGTCAACCAAGCCCTCGAGATCGCGCGCGAGCTCGGAGCTCGGCCCGGACATTTCAGTCCACGCCAGTTCGAGTCGGAGTGGAACGTGGAGGAGAATCGCACCTGGCTCGGGCCCGAGATCTTGAGCCAACTCCCCGACGGCGAACTCCCCGACGCCTTCGTCATGGGCGTGGGCACCGGCGGGACCCTCATCGGGGTGGGTCAGGCCTTCCGTGAGGTCAATCCCGACGTCAAGATCGTGGGGCTCGAACCCAGCGAGTCGTGCACGATCCTCTGCGGCGACACGGGACTGCACAAGATCGAAGGCATCGCCGACGGTTTCGTGCCGGGTATCTACCAGCGTCACCGCGACCTCGTGAGTCGGGTGCTCGACGTGCACAGCGACGACGCCATCGCCGAGATGCGACGCCTGGCGCGCAATCACGGCATGCTGGTCGGCCCGAGTTCGGGGGCCAACATGGTGGCGGCGCGACGACTGCTCGACGAGAACCCCGAGGACCTCGTGGTGACCATCATGTGTGACGAGGGCGAGAAGTACCTGAGTGAGTACTTCATCCCCGAGGTGCACCCCGAGCCGCTGGAGAACCTCGTCCTGGACGCGAAGTAGGGGTCGCTCGACCCGGCCCACGCGCAACCACGCCGGAGGCACCATCGCGGTCCTCGCGGTCGCCGGCGCGGCAGCGCGGTAGGGCCGCGAGCGGCATCGTTCGCCTAGCGGTACCCCGCGAAGATATCGGTCACGTTGCCCTGCAGGGCCCGGGGATTCGTCGCGCGAACGAACCACTCGGTCCCCATGGCCTGGCGGAACTCCTCCTTGGACATCTTCATCCAGAACGAGTCACCGATCTGCGAGGCGTGCGCCGCCAGCGCGTCGTACTTGGCGTCCGTGACGCTCGCGACGTCGATGCTCGCGCCGATTTTCTCGTCCGGCGTCCCCATGTGCAGCGGTTCGCCATCGAGGCTCGGCGGACCCTCGGGCTCGCGTACGATGCCCTTCGCGGCGTCCTCCTCGGCGCGGCGACGGTCCTCCTCGTCCCAGCGCGCTCGCATGATCTCCATGACCGAGTCGGGGATCGCGTTGTAGTACAGCGTGGGCTCGTAGTCGATCAGTTCGAGGGCGGCGAGCGTGATGCGATGGGCCTGGATGTGATCGGGGTGCCCGTAGAAGCCGACCTCGTTGTAGGCCATCACGACCTGGGGGCGCTCCTCGTTCAAGATGTCGGCCAACCGCTTCGCCGCCTCGTGCACCGGCGTCGCCCAGAAGCACTCGGGGTCGTCGTTCTGGGGCCAGCCCATCATCCCCGAATCGCGATACCCCAGTCGAATGAGTCGGTCGATGCCCAAGACCTCGACCGCGCGTTCGAGCTCGGTCGCGCGCACCGCGGCCACGAGGTCGGCGTCGTGGTGGTCGGCGTCGGGCTTGGCGCCCTCGGGGTCATCACCGCACTCGCCGTTGGTGCAGGTCACCAGCACCGTGCGCACGCCCTGGTCGGCGAGGAGCCGGTAGAGCCCGCCCGTCGACGTGGCCTCGTCGTCGGGGTGCGCGTGCACCGCCAAGAATGTCAAATCGCTCAACTCAGTCCTCCGAACAAATCCTCGACACAGGCTAGTGACGACTCGTCACGACGCCAACCGAGCTGGTAGTACTCGGTCCCGAAGATGAGGGAGAACAGCGCGGCGTCCATGGTGACCAGGTCGGCGTTATCGATCTGGGAGGCGTGGGTGGCGATGGCGCGCTGCTTACGAGCGCTGAAGCGCGAGACGTCCATGACGCACGCCACCAACTCGTCGGCGATGTCGGCGACCGCGTCCTCGACCCACGCCGGTAGGAACACCCCCTGCTCGCGCGCGCGGGCCACGAAGGAGACCAGCACACTGCGCGGCACGACGGGGTAGAACAGGCGCCGCGCGCTCGAACTGAGTTCGACCGCGCGGCGAGTGACGACGTGGGCCATCACGTGGTCGGGGTGCCCGTAGAAGCCGTTGTCGTCGTAGGTCACCACGACCGAGGCGTTCTCCTGGTCGATGATGTCGGCGATGATCCGCGCCGTGGCCTCGACGTCGGCGTTCATGAACGCGTCGGGGTCCTGATTGGCCAGCCAGCCCATCATCCCCGAATCCTTGAAACCGAGGGTGAGTTGTCGATCGAAGCCCACCAACTCCCCCGCGCGCATCAGTTCACCCGCGCGCGTCGCGCGCGTCACCGAGGCGTCGTGATCCGGGTGCGCCCCGGCGAGGCCGTGGTCGTCGATGCCGAGCTGGCCCGTGGTGCAGGTGACCAGGACGTTGCGCACGCCGCGCTCGGCGTAGTGCGAGGTGATGCCGGCGGTGAACAACGATTCGTCGTCGGGGTGCGCGTGGACGCACAGGAGGGTCGCTGAGGTCATCACCCGAGATTACGAGGTGGAGATCTGAATGACGCGAACCACCAAGAGGGCGCCGGCGGTGAAGAGATAGGCGCTCTGCCCGCGCATCAGGTACCGGCGCGCGCGCGAACTCGGCAGTGGCGTCAACAGCGACAGGCGAGGGGTGCGCCAGTCGCGACGGTCGATATCGAATGTGGGCGCCGGAGCCATCCTGCGCAGCCCGATGGGCAGCCCGATGAGGAGACCCACGACGTCGAAACCGGCCAGCCACTGGAGCAGCACGATGACGTTCACCGAAGTGAACAGTGTCGAGACCATCAGACCGATCGAGAGCACGACCAGCGCCGAGATGATGGTGATGGCGATGGCGTTGAGCCATTTGGGATTGACCCACGGACCCATGACCGCGTGGTCATTGCACAGCAGCAAGACGATGATGGTGGTCGAGGGCAGCATCAATCCGCAGATCGCCTGCACCGACAAGGTGATGAGACCGAGCGGCGCGTGGGGAATGACCGCCACGGTGCCGGCCACCGCCAGCAGCGCGGCGAATCCGCCGTAGAAACCCCGGGCCTCGGAGAAGCGAGCGTTGAGTCCCTGGTGGCTGCTCGACAGGTCCCCGATGGCGTAGGAACTCGCGAGCGTGACCGCCGCGGCGCCGATCACCGAGGCGTTGAGGAGCAGGATCGCGAAGAACCCGCCGGCCCCATGGCCGACGTAGCGATTCAGACCGTGCGCGACGTCCAGGGCCGAGGTGAAGGCGTTGGTGCCGCCGTGACCCGACAGGCCCGCGGCGGCCGAGGCCATCAGCGCCGCGGCGCCGATGACGACGATCACCGATCCGATGATGGTGTCGGCTCGCTCGTAATTGAGCCACCGCGGCGTGATCTTCTTGTCCACGATGTTGGATTCCTGGAAGAACAACTGCCAGGGCGCGACGGTGGTGCCGATGATCGAGATGATGAGCAAGACCGCGGTGGAACTCGCGCCGCCGCGGATGCCCGGGGTGAGGGCGTGCACGATCACTTGATGCACGCGGGGCTTCACCGCCACCAACAGTGGAACGACGAAGATATTGACGGCGACGAAGAGCATCATGAAGCGCTCCCAGCGGCGAAACGAGCCCGTCGCGGTGACCGCGAAGAGCAGCGTGACGGCGACGGGCACCGACAGGTACGGCGAGACGCCGAAGTACTCCATCGCCAGCGAGATGCCGATGAACTCGGTGACGATGATCAAGAAATTGAGGACGAGGATCGAATAGATGGACAGATTGCCCCAGTAGCGCCCGAAGCGCTCGCGGATCAAGCGGCCGTGACCGACACCGGTCACCGCACCGAGGCGCGCCACCATCTCTTGGATGATGACGAGGACGGGGATGAGGAGTGGCAGAGTCCACAGCAGGGTGTAGCCGTAGTTCTGTCCGGCCTGGGCGTACGTGGACACGCCCCAGGCGTCGTTGTCGCCCACCATGACGATCAGACCCGGGCCGATGATGGCGAGCAGCGTGAGGAGTCGGGCGCGCGCGCCACGGCGCGCGCCGTGATCGTGCGAGCCGATTGAGCCGAAGGCCCCGGTGATCTGATTCTCGGTTGACTTCTCGCTCACGCTCCATCTCCTTTCGTCTCTCGTGGTCGTTCGCGAAACAACCCCGAGGGACGAAGGGCGCTAGGGGCGCGCCTCGTCGCTCATCGGAGGTTGAGTCGTGTCAGGGACAGCTCTCACACTGGTACTGGGGGGTTTCAGACACGCCCCCTTAGAACGGTGCCACGCGACTGCGGGGACATCATTCCTCCACCGCCGTCATTCCGAACTCCTTGCGCCAGCCCTGCGGCAACAGTTCCTCGAGCAGGTCGTCCACGGTGATGACGCCGATCATCACACTGTGCTCCTCGTCGAGCACGGGCACTACGGTGAGATTGAAGTCACTCATCTTGCGCGCCACGCGGTGCAGGTCCCAGTGCGGGTGCACGTGGCTCATCTGCGTGCGCGCCACACTCAGGGCAAGCTCGTTATCGCGAGCCTTCACCAGCGGTCCCAGCGCGGCCGCACCGACGGTCGTACCCTGGGCGTCGGTCACGAACACCGCGTGCAGGGATTCGGCGGGCACGTTGGAGGTGCGGATCGCCTCGATCGCCTCGGCGACCGTCGCGGTGTCGGGGACCGAGACGAAATCGGTGTTCATCAGACCGCCCGCGGTGTCGGCGTTGTAGGAGAGCAGTTGGCGCACCTTGACCTGCTGCTGGGCGGGCAGGCCCTCGAGGATCGGCAGGCGGCGCTCCTGGTCGATCTCGTTGATGAGGTCCGCCGCGTTGTCGGGCTCCATGCGCGTGAGCAACCGCGCGGCCTCGACGTCACTGCGCGAGTGCAGGAACTCGAGCTGGTGCTCGGTGTCGAGCTCCTCGAAGACGTCGGCCTCCAACTCGCGATCGAGCCCCACCGCTTCGATGATCTCCTCGCCCTCCTCGTGGCTGGCCTGCTCCACCAGGTCGGCGATTTGGGCCGGGTGCAATTTGGCCAATTTGCGATACGGGATGCGCAGTCGCGCCGAGGGCACGTGCGAGACGAAGGGCTCGATGGAGGCGAAGTCAACAATGGCCTCAGCCTTGAGTCGCTGGCCCATGCGCTGACCCAGCACGCGGCGCAGGAACGGCCGACGTCCGGGGTCCACCCCCACCACCTCCCAACGACCGTCAATCTGGGCGATCTCGATCTCGTTGGCGATGATCAATCGTCCGCGCACCAAGTTGATGAGGTTGCGCGCCAGCAGGTCCTCGGCCAGGAGCAACTCGCCCGGGCGGCGCTCGAAGCGACGCAGGTCGACGCGCTTGCCCTGGAAGGTCACGCGTCCCTCGGCCAACCCGCCGATCTTGCGGATCGGCACGAAGAGGTTGCGTCCCTCGATACGGATCACCGCGCCGACGATGGGCGGGTGCGCGTCGTCGCCTAGGCGCGCGACCAGGTCCTGGACGCGACCGATCCGGTCACCGTCCTGATCGAAGATAGGACGGCGCAGGAACGTGGAGAGGTGAAGAATTTCAGTCATGGCGCACTCGGTAGCCCCCTCAGGCTACCCCCAACCCCGGCGCGACGACCACCCGCGCCCGGTGAACTTCTGGCGAACGAGCCTGGTCACCGTGGTGAGCGCTAACTCGCCGGGGTGAAGTGGGTCAGGACCTCCGCGACGAAGTCGATGTCGTCGTCGCTCACGTCGGCGTGGGTGACGAAACGCATCCGACGTGGGGCGATCGTGTCACCCCACACACCGCGCTCGGCCAGTTCGTGCACGATTTGGCGGGCCTGGGGATGGTTGACGGCGACGATATTGGTGCGACACGTCGCGGGGTCGTAGCCCGACTCGGGGAACGCGTTGGCGAAGAGCTCGCCCAGTCGTCGCGCGCGGGCGTGGTCCTCGGCGAGACGCTCGACCATGGTGTCCAGCGCCACCAGCCCCGCGGCGGCGAGGACGCCCACTTGGCGCATCGCTCCGCCCAGACGCTTGCGCTCCACGCGCGCGGCGCGCATCAGCTCGGCGGGACCCGCGAGCAGGGAACCCACCGGGGCGCACAGCCCCTTGGACAAGCAGGCCATCACGGTCGTGGCACTGGCCGCGATGTCGCGCGGCGACTCGCCCGTGGCGACCGCGGCGTTGAAGAGGCGTGCGCCGTCCATGTGCAGTGGCTTCTCGCCCAGGGCGCGCGCCAGGGTGCGCAGATGCTCGAGGTCCCAGGGGGCGCCGCCCGCACTCATGTGGGTGTTCTCGACCGCCACCATCGCCACGGCGACCTGGTGGTCCTTCTCGGATTCCACCACCTCCATCACGTCGTCGACGCCGAGTTCGCCCGACGAGTCCTCCACCAGGGCGAACTGCACCGACGCGTTGCGCGCCGAGGCCCCCATCTCGAAGCTCACCACGTGCTGACTCTTGCCCGCGACGATCACGTCGCCCGGACGCGTCAATATCCGCACGGCGATCTGGTTGCCCATCACGCCCGAGGGGACGAAGAGCGCCGACTCCTTGCCCACCACCTCGGCGAAACGCTCCTCCAGGGCACGCACCGTCGGGTCGTCGCCGAAGCCGTCGTCGCCCACGACCGCTCGGGCCATGGCCTCGCGCATCTCGGGGGTGGGCTGGGTGACGGTGTCGGATCGCAAATCCACGTGGCGGGTCATCCCACGAGGCTAGTCAGCGACTCCTAAACTTCACCTCATGAGTGACGAGAACTCCACCCCTTCCGGCGACGCCACCAACGTCCACGACTTCCTCGGTATCCGCACCGTGGTGGCCACGCCCGAACGCGTCGTGCTCGAGCTCGACGTGACCGCGCAGGTGCACCAGCCCTTTGGCATCATGCACGGCGGCGTCTCGGCCCTACTCGCCGAAGGTGCCGCCTCCCTGGGCGGCGTGGTCAGCGTCGAGGCGGGCCAGGCCGTCGTGGGCACGGAGTTGAACATCTCTCACCTGCGCCCCATTCGCGCGGGCGTGGTCACCGCCACCGCCACTCCGATACGCAAGGGCCGCACGGTCCAGGTCTGGGCCATCGTGCTCACCGACCAGCGCGGCCGAGAGATCTCGGTGGCGCGATGTTCACTGCAGGTCGTCGCCACCAACCGGGTCCCCTAGAGCGACAACGTAGACTGCAACCAGTACCGAGCCAGTGAGGGGCTGACAATATGGGAGTTCGCTTCAAGGGCTGGGGTATTGGCCTACCCGACCGCATCGTGACCAACGACGAGCTCTCGCTCACGCTCGACACCTCCGATGAGTGGATCTCTGAGCGCACCGGCATCCGCCAGCGCTACGTCGGCGGCACCGCTCGCTCGCTCGGCGTGATCGCCGGGCGCAACGCCATGGCCGACGCCGGCGTCGAGCCCGAGGACATCGACTTCTGTCTGCTGGCCACCACCTCGCCCGACCGCATGGCCCCCGCCACCGCCGTGCTCATCGCCAACGACCTCGGGCTCACGTGCCCCGCGATGGACGTCAACGCGGCCTGCAGCGGCTTCATGTACGCGGTGCGCGTCGCGCAGGGTCTGCTCGAGACCGGCAACAAGCGCATCTTGGTCATCGGCGCCGAGCACCTCTCGAAGTGGGTCGACTGGACGGACCGCAACATCGCGGTCCTGCTCGCCGACGGCGGGGGCGCCGCGATCCTCGAGTACGACCCCGACGTCAATGACGTCCTCTCCTTCGTCCTGGGGGCCGACGGCTCCGGCGCGGACCTGTTGACCTGCGAGCACGAGGGCACCTTCACCATGGACGGGCGCGAGGTCTTTCGCCGCGCGGTGCGCGTCGTGGTCGACTCCTCCCAGCGCGCCCTGGAGCTCGCCGGGATCAGCGCCGACGACCTGGCCCTGATCATCCCGCACCAGGCGAACATCCGCATTATCCAAGCCGTCGCCGATCGTCTCGGCATCGGCATGGACCGCGCGGTGATCGCGCTCGATCGCTACGGCAACACCTCGAGCGCCTCGATCCCGCTGGCCTTTGACGTGGCGCGCAACGAGGGCCGCATCAAGACCGGTGACTACGCACTCCTCACGGGCTTCGGTGCCGGAATGACCTGGGCGTCGTCCGTCGTCAAGTGGTCCTGAACGCTCGCGCCGCCTCGCGCGGCGGGCACTGACTCCCCGTCGCACTGACCGCGCGCCCCTTTTCTAGGGCGTCCGACGTCCCTCGCGTGAGGATCGCTCGACACTTCCTAACGTGGACGCAAGGGCACGAACGCGCCGCCGAGGCGACGAGGAGGAGTGGGATATGACCAGCATCACCATCGACGTGCTCATCGCTCGGCCCCGTCGTGTCGTGTGGGAAGAACTCCGTCACATCGATCGTCACGTGCGCTGGATGTCCGACGCGCTCAGCATTGACTTTCACACCCCCCAGAGAGAAGGGGTGGGCACGAGCTTCGACTGCTTGACCAAGGTGGGGCCCCTCAGGACGAAGGACGTCATGAGCGTCACGCGCTGGCAGGACGAGATGGCGATCGGCGTCACCCACCACGGACTCTTCACCGGGCGCGGCGAATTCCTCCTCACCGACGACCAGGGCGCGACGCGCGTGACCTGGCACGAGGACTTGACCTTCCCGTGGTGGGCCGCCGGTGCTCTGGGGGCCCTCCTCGCGCGTCCGGTGCTGCGAGTGATCTGGAGGAAGAACCTCTCGAACCTCGCCCGCCTCGTGACCACCCGCGACCAGTGACCAGTGACCAGTGACGCGACTCTCGCTGCGGCGTCACTCGTCGACGTGGTGTGCGTAGACCTCGGGGCGTCGCAGACCGAGGACGTCGATCTGGCGGCGCCGCTCGTTGACGTCGTTGACGTCCAGGTCCACTATGAGTACCTCTTCGCCGAGGCCCCCCGCCTCGGCGAGAACTACCCCCCAGGGGTCGACGACCATGGAGTGACCGTGCGTCGCCAGTCCCTCCGAGGTCGTGCCGGCTTGCGCCGCGGCGATGACGAAGGCGTGGTTCTCGATGGCGCGCGCGCGGAGCAACACTTCCCAGTGCGAGGGTCCCGTCAGGGCCGAGAACGCCGCGGGCACGGCCAGTACGTTGGCGCCGGCCAGGGCGAGGGCTCGGTAGAGCTCGGCGAAGCGCACGTCGAAACAGATGCTCAGCCCCACGCGCATCTCTCCCACGTCGAGCACCCTCATCTCCTCGCCGGGCGTGAAGTACTCGGACTCGAGATAGGTCACCCCGCCGGGGGGCTGCGCGTCGAAGAGGTGGATCTTGCGATAGACGGCGACGACGTCACCGCTCGGTCCGATGACGACGGAGGTGTTGTAGAACCGGCCGTCGGGCGCGGGCTCGAGCACGCTGCCCAGGTGCACGGTGACGCCGCGCCCCTTCGCCTCGAGACCGAGCTGGCGGATGAAGCCGTCCTGTAGGGTCGTGGCCGCCGCGTCGTAGCCCGAGCGCGGTCCCCAGTAGGTGCTGTACTCGGGTAGTTGGATATAGGTGGCACCCGCGTCGCTCGCGCGCTCGACCAGTCGAAAGATCGCCGACTCGTTGGCCCTCACGTCACTACCCGACACCATCTGGATCGCCGCCACCCTCACGGTACTCATTATTCACCTTTTCGTCGGCGAGGAATCGCGCGCTCAGCGCCAGTCACGCGATGGCGTCGTGGCGCCCAGGGACAGGGGTTCGACGAACTCCGCCTGCAACGCCAGCGTGCCCTGTCCGCGTTGGAGCGCCCCGCGGATCATCAGCGCCGGGGAACGTCGCGCCACCGGTCCCCAACGCGCCCACGCCCCCTTGGAGAAGATCACGTTGACGTGTCCGCTCTCGTCCTCGAGGTTGAGAAACACCGCCCCGTTCGCCGTCTCGGGATGCTGGCGGTGCGTCACGACGCCGGCTACCGTGACGCGCGAACTCTCGGCCCCCATCAGTCGCGCGGCCATCGTCACGCCGTGCTCGTCGAGCCAGGCGCGCACCAGGGCGATCGCCGTCGCCTCGGGCGTGAGACCCATGGACCACAGATCGTCCGCGACGCGTTCCATCTCGGTGCCCCGGGGCAGGCGCGGCGCGCGCAGTCCGGTCACCACCCCCTCGAGACGGTCCGTGGTGCTCTGGGCCGCCGCCCCGGCCGCCCAGGTGAGAGCGCGACGACTCTCCCCGAAGCAGTCCATCGCGCCCGCCGCGGCCAGTGCCTCGAGGTGCTGTTGCTGGGCCCCCGCGCGACGCACCAGGTCCTCGGGGTCGCGCCACGGCGCACCCTGGGAGATACGTTCGGCCAACTCTCGACCGATCCCGCGCACGCTCGCCAGCCCTAAGCGCACGTCGGGACGATCCGCGTCGCCCTCCAACGTGGCGTCCGCGCCCGAGGTGTTCACGTCGGGGCGTTGGACCGTGACCCCGTGACGTTGCGCGTCGGCGACCAGGCTCTGGGGTGACCAGAACCCCAGGGGTTGCGCGTTGAGCAGCGCGACGAGGAACGCCGCCGGGTAGTGCACCTTGATCCACGCCGAGCAGTACACGAGGTGCGCGAAGGAGACCGAGTGCGACTCGGGGAAGCCGAAGTTGGCGAAGGCCGCCAACGCGTCGAAGAGTTGATCGGCCGCGCTGCCGGTGATGCCGTTGGCCGCCATCCCGGCGTAGAAGCGGCTCTTGAGCTTGAGCATGCGCAACTCCGAACGCTTGGCCGCCATGGCCTGGCGCAACTCGTCGGCCTCGGCCGGGGAGAAGCCCGCCACCGCGACGGCCATCTCCATCAGTTGCTCCTGGAAGAGTGGCACGCCGAGCGTGCGCGAGAGGATCGGCTCCAAGCGTGGGTGCAGGTACGTGACGGGTTCGTCGCCGCGACGTCGGCGGATGTAGGGATTGACGGCGTTGCCCTGGATGGGACCCGGACGGATCAACGCGACTTCGATCACCAGGTCGTAGAAGCAGCGCGGGCGCACGCGCGGCAGCGTCGCCATCTGCGCACGCGACTCCACCTGGAAGACCCCGACCGTGTCGGCCTCGCACAACAGGTCGTAGACGGCGTCCTCCTGCTCGAGTTCGCCCAGGTCCAGCGTGACGCCGTGGTAGCTCGCCACCTGATCGACGGCCCGGTGCAACGCGTCGAGCATGCCCAGGCCCAGTAGGTCGAACTTCACCAGGCCGATCGCCGCGCAGTCGTCCTTGTCCCACTGCAGTACGGTGCGTCCGGGCGTGCGCCCCCACTCGACGGGACACACCTCGAGGACCGGCCGATCGCACAGCACCATGCCGGCCGAGTGGATGCCGAGATGTCGGGGGCGATTGAGCATCTGCGTGGCCATGGTGAGCAGTATCTCGGGCACCTCATCGGACATCGCGGTCATGCTCGAACGGTCCACCTGGTCGCGGAGTTGGTGGGCGGCCTCCTCGGAGTAGCCGAAGGCCCGCGCCACGTCACGCAGCGCCGAACGCGGTCGGTACGTGATCACGGCGGCGACCTGGGCGGCGTGGTGGCGCCCGTAGCGCTGGTACACGTACTGGATCACCTCCTCGCGTCGCCCCGACTCGATGTCGACGTCGATATCGGGGGGGCCGTCGCGCGCCGGGGAGAGGAACCGCTCGAAGAACAGGTGCAGTTTGACCGCGTCGGCGTTGGTGATGCCCAATGAGAAGCAGACCGCCGAGTTAGCGGCCGAGCCGCGACCCTGGCAGTAGATATTCGAACGCCGACAGAACTCGGTGATGTCCCAGACCGTGAGGAAGTACCCCGCGAAGCCCAGCCCGGCGATCACACCGAGTTCGTGATCGATCTGACGCCACGCGCCCGCCACGCGCTCGCTCTCGCGCGGACCGTATTTGGCCGTCGCTCCCTCGTGCACCAACACGGTGAGATAGGCCTGCTCGTCCATTCCGTCGGGAGTGGCGAAGGCGGGCAGATTCGGCGCCACCAGGCGCAGGTCGAAGGACAGTTCGGCTCCCAGTTCACCGGCGCGATCCACCACCCCGGGCCAGCGCGCGAAGCGCCGACGCTGCTCGGCGTCGCCGCGCACGTGCGCCAGGGGCGACGCCGAGAGCCAGCCCTGCATCTGCTCGAGGTCGCGGCGCGCGCGGATCGCCGCCAACACGTTGGCGCGCGCGAAGTCGTCCGGACGCGCGTAGTGCACGTTGCCCGTCGCCACCAGGGCCACGTCGTGGCGCACCGCCAACTCGGCGAGAACGTCGTTGCGCGCCACGTCCTCGAAGTGTCCGTGGTCCCAGATCTCGACCGCGACGTTGTCGCGGCCGAAACGATCGATGAGCCCGAGGAGTTCACGCTGCGCGGCGCGCGGCCCCTCCTCGATGAGCGCGCGCGAGAGCGGCCCCTTGCGACACCCCGTCAGGACCAGCCACTGCGCCGCGCGACTCGCCACGTGATCGAGGCTGAACTGCGGGGTCCCCTTCTCGCCGCGTTCCAGGTGCGCCTCGCCGAGCAGCGTCGAAAGACGTCGGTACCCCTCGGGCGAACGCGCCAGCACCACGAGATGATCGCCCTGGGGATCGGGTACCCCCACGCGGTCGTCGCGCGCGTCGATCGTGAGTTCGGTGCCGAACACCGTGGGCAGACCGAGTGCGCGCGCCGCCTCGGCGAAACGCACCACGCCGTAGAGCCCGTGGTGATCGGTCAGGGCGAGGGCGCCGAGCCCGAGACGCACCGCCTCGGCGACGAGTTCCTCGGGGTCGCTCGCGCCGTCGAGGAAACTAAAGCCCGAGTGGGCGTGCAGTTCGGCGTAGCGGGTCATCAGTCGTAGATCCCCACCAACCACCACCGGCCGGCCTCGTTCGAGAGCAGCATCGCCTCACCGCTGTCGAGCAGCACCTGCAGGTGCGCGCGACGACGCGGCGACGTCCACCAGCGCTCCACCAACGGCCAGGGACCCGCGCACCAGACAATGGTTCGCTGCGAACCGCGCACCAGCACCAGCGACGCCGGTGCGGCGCTCAGAGATCCGCGCGCACCCATACGTACCGGCTCGCCCCTCTCGTCGCACAGCCCCACCGCGACGGGCTGGTGCAGCGACGTGATGGGTGAGGGCCCCACCAGACGTCCGGGCCAGGGGGCGTCGTCGCGCAGTTCGCGCACGGGTGAGCCCCAGGGCGTCAGGCTCGCCCGGTCCTCGGGGACGCGGCCACCGTGCAGGCGCGCCACCAGTACCCCCTCGGGGCCCAGGCGATGACGCACCCGGTGCGCCGCCGCCTGGGCGCGATCGTCACCGGCGCTGCGCTGTCCGAAGAAGCTCACCTGCTCATCGCCCGTCACGTCCTCACCGCGCGCGCTGCGCAGTCGAGGCGCCAAACGCGTGTCGCGCTGGCCGGGCAACTCGGCTAGCTCCCCGCGCGCCACGCGGTGCAGCACCCGCACTGCGGCGCTGAAGCGCCCGGCGACGTGCGCGGCGTCGAGGTCCGCGAAGTCCCCCACGGTATAGAGGCCCAGGCGCCGACCGGTGGTGGCGAGTTCCTTGTGGCCGAGCGCCGCCAGGGGTTGGCTCCGACGAAACGTCGTCGTCTGACCGCTGGGGACCACGACCCCCTGACGCGCCGCGAGCTCCGCGCAGAAGAGTCCCTCGGCGACCCCGAGCGAGACCTCGAGACCCAGCACCTCGCGCACGCTCTGGCGCACCGCGGCGAAGACCGCCTCGTCACCGCCGAAGAATCGACTCGGTCCACGCAGGGGCAGGGTGCACAGTCCCACGCGCACGGCCTCGACGAAGGGACAGAGCACGCCGAGCACGTCGAGCAGGCCTAGGTAGTCGCGCAGGGTCGACCCGTCGGGTCGCTCCTCGCTCAACGGTTGCACCCAGAGGGCCAGGAGGCGTTCCACTCATCTCACCGTGACGCGTCCACGCGCGCCGGGCACCATCACCACGTGTTCGCCGCGGCGGGCCGCCTCGCCGCGCCCCCCCACCCGCAGCGTCACGTAGCGCGTGTCGAGTCGCGAGGACATGACCCAACGCGAACTCGTGAGATGGAACGAGAGGTCCACCGGCAGCGGCCAGGGCGCCGCGGGCTCGGTGAGCACGATCAAGACGGTCCCGCGTTCGCGCACGCGGTCCATCAACTTGCGCGCTACCGCGTGCGACGCGCGCGCGGGGTAGCGAACGATCAAGAGATCCACGCCGTTCTCTTCGTACCGCGCCCGCGCGGCGCAGGTCCCCGCCCAGGTCCGACATCGCCACCACCCCGGGGTCGTCCACCCCCACCACGGCCACCCAGTGACCCTTGGCGGTGGCCTCGCTGAGCAGGCTCAAACCCACACTCAACCCACCGAGTCCCGGCTGAGCGTGCACCACGACCGTGGAGCCGCGGCGCAGTCCGCCCCCCGGGGCCAGGGAGGCCCAGGGCTCAGAAACGGGGACAATACGGGACTTCGCCAGGGTGACGGGGCGCAGCGTGGCCACCAGATCTTCCGAGAGACGTGGGCGCGGAGGTGAAAAAGCGAACATATGTTCGCTACAGTAGCCACTCTCCGTCACAGACGCCAATGGCCCTAGAGTCACTGGGGAAGGAGATCCCATGTGCGGTCGTATCGCCCTCTACAGCCCCCCGATTCGCTTCGCGCGCCTCCTCGACGCCACGCTGGCGGCCGGTCTCGAGGAGGAGGCGCACCCCAGTTGGAACGTGGGGCCCCAGCG
>VFSW01005786.1_pt1 | contig 18234 bp, 14 predicted proteins | sample 5358111 | NCBI WGS metagenome assembly VFSW01 (sample SAMN11554181, study PRJNA540505) | mine drainage metagenome | isolation source: sediment from site ElyBrook_90M | place: USA: Ely Copper Mine, Vershire, VT | collected 2017
GCGCACCCAGGTCCGATGGCGGGTACGGCTGCGTTGACCTGGCCCGCAACAGCCATCTCGACACCCTGGACCAGGCGGCGCGCCTGCTGGGCGTGCCGGTCTCGTCGATGCGCGTCAGCCAGTCGCTGGACATCGCCGGCGCGGCCGCGGTCTTGCGTGCCGACGCCATCTCGCTATCGGCCACCCGCCAGGTCCCGCTCACGCTCGGCGGCTGGTACGGCGCCATCGCGAAATACAGTGGCGCCCGGCACGATGTCGCGGTCAGGTACGCCGACGAGGTGTACCGGATCCTCCAGAGAGGACTGACCGCAGCCACGCCGGGCGGCGAGACCGTCAGGATCGCGCCGACCGCGGCCGTTCCAGAAACCGCGACCGCCAGGACCGTCACGACGGCGCCGGCCTTGCCCGCCGACTGCACCAGCAATCCCGGCACTGACTATTCGGCTGCTTACAACTGCGTCGTGCCGGCCAGTTACGCCGGCGTCACCTACGACACCGCCAGCCGGCCGGCCAGCCTGCCGGTGCTCGCCCTCACCATTCACGACACCGAGGAGACGCTGGATGACACCATCGCCACGTTCTGGAATGAAAGCAAAAGGGTCAGCATCCAGTACGTGGTCGACACCGACGGCACGGTCTACCAGTGCCTGCGCGAAAAGAACGTAGCCTTCCATAACGGGAATTTCTGGTACAACCAGCGGACCATCGGGATCGAGGATGTCGGCGTGGACGCCACCGGCTACCAGTGGTACAACGCGACCGAGTACCTCGGCTCCGCCATGCTGGCCGCCTACCTGCTGAACAAATACGGCATCCCGCTCGACCACGAGCACGTCATGTCGCACGGCACGACCCCCGCGCCCACCCTGGGTCACTCACCCAACCACGTGGACCCGGGCCCGTACTGGCTGTGGGACTACTACCTGCGCCTGATCAACCAGCAGGGCGTACCGTTCGCCACCGGCAACGCGCCGTCCGGCGTGATCCGGCTCAGCCCCTTCTCTGGCCAGCAGCCAGATGGCCCCGGTGGCACGGAGACCACGGCCGACCACAACTTCTTCTACCTCTACACCCAGCCATCGACAGCATCCGCCACGCTGCCGCCAGAAAGCCCCGGTGACATCACCGACGAGAGCAACAACATCGAGACGATGATCAGCTACGACGTCCTGGCCCAGGAACCGGACCAGGCGGGCACCGGCGACGTCATGGATGAAATCTGGTACGGCGCCACCCTGTCGCCGCCATCCTGGTCGGCCACCGGCACCAAGGCGTGGATCGCAGTCCCGCCGGGGGCGGCAGAGCAGGGCTATGGCACCGTCGTCACGCTGTCGGCTAAGAAGGACAAGGCCGCCATCGTGTACGGCAAGCCTGGCGGTACCTCCCGCAACGTCATCGGTTCCACGCCGTGCGGCTCGGCTTACCTGTCCCCCTGGGCTGTCATCGTCTCCGGCACGACCTGGTACGCCATTAACTACAACCACCGTCAGGCATGGGTACCGGCCTCGGAGGTCGGTTCCACCTGCACCACCTGAAATCGCGGCGTGCTTGAGATGCTCAAGGTCCAGGCCGTGCTTCAGGTGCAACCGGTCTTTCCTGCCGGGGGCATCAGATGGTGCCGGGTCCGCTTGGTCAGCCGGAACTGTTCGGTGGTTGACCCAGCCAGAAATATTCAAGATACGGTGATCGTCCCGCTGACCTGGCTGGTCTGGCCTGGGGCACCGGAGGCGGTCACGATGTTCGGTGCGCCGCTCACCTGCTGCGAGCCGACCGTCCCGCTGAGTGTCGGCGGCGTCGAGGGGCCGTTTTCCTCACTTTGCAGGTTCTCGGTGAGCGTCACGTTTACCGGGCGGCTGCCCCAGTTGCCGGTGTAGGTGGCGGTGAGGTTGTAGCTGCTGTCCGATGTGCAGTTCGACAGCTTGACGGTGAACGGTACGCCGCCAAGGGTGCCGCTCGCCGAGCTACCGACGAGTCCGAACGGCCCGCAGTAGCCGTCCTGTCCGGCGAACCCGCCGCCCGGGAGGCCGTTCCCTGTCGCCGTCGCGGTCAGCGCCAGGCCGTCCACCGTTCCGTGCAGCGCTATCGACTGCGTGTTGGCGTCAAACTCCGTGACACTGCCCTGGATCTGGAAGGTTCCCTGCCCGAGTGGCAGTCCCGCCGTGCCCGGCTGTGCGGCGTTGGCGGCCGACGAGGACGCTGGCATGGCGCCCGCCGTCACCGTTACCGTCGGCGATGACGACCCGCACCCCGCGAGACATCCGCCCGCGACGGCTGTAGCCCCGGCAACGGCCGCTACGAGGCACCAGGAGAGCGTTACCTTCATTGCCCTTCTCCATCCCTTATGTCGCGCTTGCGCGAATTATCGCAACTGCACGCATGGGAAGTCATTGACAAAAAATGGACAATTTACGTGCACGCGACGTCATGGGAGTCACCGCATAAAGGCCTGCTCCAAGAACATGGCTCTTTCTCAGTGCCGGTTGTATTCGAGGTCAACGAGGAATGGCGGATCGAGGAGCGGGCTTGCGTGCACGACGGCGGCGCGCTCGCCGAATGGCAGGTTGGAGATTTCGCGCTGGCCGAGAACCGGGGCCATCTGGGTTTGCCATGAGGGGGTGCGCTGGGTTCCAATACCGTGGGGCGACGGGGAGACCGACATGGATGCGGTCTGCACCGGGTGCTGGCCGAGGCGGTCGGAAAGCAGTTGCGCGCTGAGGGCGGAGGTATGCGGCAGGTAGATGAGTGTCCCGGAGTTGCTGAAGATGACCGAGCGCTCGTCTTTGTCCTTGAACTGGGCGGCGTCCTGCAAGGCGATGAGCCCGTGGATTCCCGCCTCTCGCCCGAGGCTCAGCATCGACTCGAAATCGACGAGTTGTTGCAGCCGGGCGGCTTCGTCGAGGACCACGAGCACCGGGACGCCGGACCAGTTCGCGAAGCGGTCGTAGGCGCTGAACAACAGCTGATTGACGAACAGGCTGCCGAGCATGGCCGCCATCTGCCCGTCCTGTTCCACTCGCGCGACCACCGAGACCAGCGTCGGCGACTGCAGCACGTCCCGCATGCGAAAGCCGACCCGGTTCGTGATCGCCTCGATGGCCGGGTTGGCCAGCGAGCTGAGCTTGGCAGCCACGGTCGCGGTCTCCTGGGTGTACTGGTCCGGGTAGAGGGACAGGAGATCAGCGAGCCGCGGGTAGGCCTGGCTTTGCGGATTGCGGTTGACGTTCTTGGCAAGCGCCTGCTGCTTCTTGAGGATCTGATAGATCCGGCCGGCGGTGATCTGGTCGCGGTTGGGGCTCTCCGCGGTCAGCTCAAGCAGGCCGCGCAGGATCTCCTCGGAACGGTAGAAGAAGTGCTCTGCCGTGTGCGGCGGCGGCTTACTGCCGTTGATGGCCTTGACCGCGCCCCCGATCGCCCGGTCGGAGGTCAGTTCAGCGCACCAGTTCCATTTCACAGAGTGGGCGGGATCGGTGTAGTCGAGCACGACAGGCCGCAGGTGCAGCGGCTGGCCTGACTCGCGGACCGCCTCCCTGACGTGGCGCATCAGATTGCCCTTGACGTCGAGAGCGACGACGGACCAGCCTGCCCGCAGCGCGGCGATGATCCAGGGCACGATCACCCACCGGGTCTTACCCGAGCCCGCCGGGCCGACGACGGTCACGTGGCGCTGGACATCTCCGGTGCGCAACGCGATCGGCTGGCGCGGCCCCCGTGACGGGTGGACGAGGCGGCCGAGCGGGAACTCGGCGGTCTGCAGCTCGGCGGGAACTCGCTTCCAGTCCACCACGCCGCGGTAGTCGTAGTAGCCGCGGCCCGCGTTGGGCGGGGGAGGCGGGTCGCCCGGTGCGAGTACGCCACGCCGTGCTCCCTTGCCAGCGGCGTAGTTGCTGGCCGCCCCTGACGCCGCCTGGGCGGCGGCGCTTCCTAGCTTGGCCGCGCCCTTCATGGCCGCCAAGCTTCCGCGCATGTACATGCCGAAGAAATCGGTCAACGCCTGCCCCGTTCTGTCATCCGCGTGCGCCTGCGCGTCATTCCCGCACCCAGCCGGGGCCTTCGACCCGCCCCCAGCCGGGACGGGCAGGGGCGGCCCGCTCCTGGCCGAGCCCGGAGGAGCTCGCGGTCCGGGCTGGCCGCGGCGCGGACGGCACGGTGTGGCCGCGGAACGCCCGGTACCATTCGTCCATCGTCGGCCGTTCCCTCGGATCGTCGCCAAGCGTCCGGTCGAGCAGCCGGGCGGCCGCGCCGCTGCCCCGTGCCTGGAGCACGCGCCTGGCCTTCTCCGGGTTCTTGTTCTGGGTCCGCTGGCGTCCGTAGTCAAGGACCCGCACCACCATCAGCCCGAACTTGTACACGTCGGTATCGGTTGTCTGACGCTTCCACGTGTCGCTGAGCTTGCTTAGCTCTCCGGCGCCGCTCGACCCGGTTCGTTTCAGGTAGGCGATCCGGCGGCTCGCGCTGACGGCTTCTGGCGGCTCCCACGACGGCGTGTGCGGCTGCGCGCCGAATGGCCCGCGGGTGCCCTTGCGTCGGGCGCTGTCGGTGTCGACCAGGATGATGCGCGGCTTCGCGCCCAGGCAGAAGGCGACGTTCTTGGCGGAAACGTCGCCGAACACGATGCCGAGGTCGTGCAGCAGCTTCATGGCCTCGGCGAACCGGGCGAGCAGCACCAGCCTGACCGGCTGGTCGACCACGGGGAACCCAGCGCGGCGGGCGTCGTCGTCGGAGTTGAACAGCTGCTGGAACTCAAGGACGCCCTTGGGGCCGTGAAAGAACTCGCCGGGGATCTCCCTGAGCAGGATCCCGGTCGCTGAGCCGTCGGCGGCGGTGGTGACCGCCAGCGGCCAGATAGCCCGCTGGTCCAGCTTCTCCCGGGTGCCGGGGTCGAGGTTCGCGCGGAACTCCGCGAGCGACCGGAGCCCGGGAAGCAGCGCGGGGCCGGCTATCTGCCGGATCTTCCGCACGTACTCCTTGTAGATCAACGACGCGGCGCCTGGCAGGGAGTACCCGGGCACCCGGTAGATCTTCGCGGTGCCGCCTCTCGCGAGGTAGTCCAGGGTGCCGAGCGCGGTCGCCGGCACCTCGGCCGTGCTAATCGCTGCTTCCTTCCTCGCCGTGCCAGGTGAACGCGACCTCCAGCGGATCGTTCTCCGTAGGCTGCCGGCGCGCGACTGGTGCTGGCGTGCGGGCGCCGTCCGTTAGCGGCTCGCCGGGCTCCCGGTTATCGGTGGTTTCGCCGGTCTCGGGTGCCTCCTGGGTTGCCGGGGCGTACCAGACGACGGCCGCCGTCCTGTCGTCGGCGAACCCGCGCCGGTAGAACGCGGCGTGCCCTGCGAACGCCAGCAGGGCCGGCGGCCGGGACCAATGCGCGGCGAGGAACCGGCCGACGTCCCCGGCACCGGAGCCCATGGGATCGCCGATTCCGTCAGTGACCACCGCGAGGGCATCGCCCGGCCGGAGGAAACTGGCGTGCGGAGCGACCTCGACCTCGCGCGGGAGTGCGAGCACCGCGTTGCTCGCCATGTCGCTGCCCGCGTTCTTCACCTCCGTCACCGGGTACCACCGGCCCTGCGACAGGACGAGCGCGGACGAGTCGCCGGCCGCGACCACGAGCGCAAACGGCAGCCGGCCGTCTCCGGCCGGGGTCGCGGCCACGGCGAAAACCACGGCCGTGGTTGCCATCGCCCCCCGCACCTGGGCCACCGTCAGGGACTCATGCTGCTCGGCGGGGAGGCCGGTGCCGGCCTTGGCGACCATGGCAGCGTTGGCCTCGTCCACGGCCTGCTGCCAGGGCAGTTCTTCTGCCAGCTTGAGCCACGTCTCGGAGTCGGCGATCGGCGGCTGGCCGTCAAGCGCCTTCGTGATGCACTTCGTGGTCTCGCGGCAGGCGATGTCGGCCGCCATGTGCGAGTACGGTGACTTGGAAACACCGTCCGCGACGCAGCCGACCAGCCACTGCCCGTTGGCAGTGACCCGCAACAGGTACGCGTCTTGCCGCGGCTTGCCTTCCGACCAGTGGCTCAGGCCACGCAGTGAGACCGCGCGGTAGGTGATGCACCCGACGCTCGCGCCGTCGATCGTGGTGTCTGGCCGGCTCTGCGCGGCGGTGGCCGGGCGCGCCCGCACCTCCGACTGGCGACCTGGGTCACCGACGACCCACCGTCCGGCGGGATGCCGCTGCCAATCGTCGGTCACAGCCAGTCGCCGTCCTCGTCTTCTGGCAGCACGAGAGCTGCCGTGGCACCTGGCTCGGTGGCCGACGTCGCCGATGCCAGGATGCTCGAGATCAGCAGGTGCGCCATCTCAGTGATCGCCTTGGCCGGGTTGGCACCGTCCCTTGCCACGTAGCTGCGCATCTGCTTCTCACCCGCCTGCGGAAAGATCCACGGTGACACGGATGCCTTGGTCGCGTCGCCAATGCCGAACGGGATGATGTTCGGCCGGTACCTGAAGGTCTGGGCGGTCAGGTCGCTGAAAGCCATCTGCAGCGAGACCGCGTCATCGGTCGGCTGGCCGTCCGTGATGAGGAAGACCGCGGGCCTGAACACCTTGTAACCGTCGCGTTTGAGCGTCGTCACGTCGTTGTCGATTTCCGTGCGGAGCAGCCGGAAGGCCGCCGCGAACGACGTACCGCCCCGCTCCTTGAGCTGCGGGATCGTCGTGACGTCGCGCAGGTCGCCGAGGCGCAGCAGCACCTGCGCGTCGTCCGAGAAATCGATCACTCCGAGCCGGACGACATCGGCGATAATCGGCTCCGCGATGATCGCATCGTGCACCTCGACCAGCAGCTGGTTCGCCGCCGTGATGGCTCCCGACTCATGCATCGAATACGAGACGTCGGCGACGATATAGAAGGCGAGGGCCTGGTACTGGTCATCTCCGTGCGCGTTCTCCGAGCTCACGGCTACCTCCTGTGGTTCTAGTCCCCGTCATGTGCCAAGCGCGGGCCGCCCCCGGCCTGGCATCAGCTCCAGTGAATTAATGACGGACAGCCGCGCCGCCCGTGGCGGGCCGCCCGTGGCGGGCGACCGTGGCGGGCGACCGTGGCGGGCGACCGTGGCGGGCGAAGGTGACCGTCAGTCTTATGCAGGACGTGCGGACGGGCGGGGACCTCGGGAGGCGATGCGGTGTGGATGGGCCATTTGAGATGGCGGCCGTCACGGGACTGGCCGAGGCGCTTCGCCTTGATCCCACGCTTGCCGCCGAGCCGGAACGGCTGCGCCGTGCCCTCGCCGACCTCGCGCCGGGCGACGAACGGGGCGGCTGGCTGCTGACGTGCGGGGCCATGGCCGGGGTGCCCGCGCTGGTCAAGCAGGGCCTGTCGGCCGAAGCGCACGCCCGGCTGAGCGAGCTGACCGCGTGCCGGCCGGATGCGGTCGCGTGGACGGTCACCGCCTGGACTCGGGTGCTGGCCGGCGATGACGGCGACTGCCCGGCGGGCCTTCCCGGCGAAGCGGACGTGCTTGACGACGTCGAGCCTGCCGCGGTAAGCGGAGTGATGAGCCCGGCCGAAGAGCCGGGAACGCCGACCGCACTGCGGGTTGCCCTGTGGCCGGACGGCGCCCCGGTGCTCGCGGTGGTGACGATGCAGGGGATTTTTGTTGTCGACGGGGTTGACGCCTACCGCCGCTGGCGACGGGTGGCGACCGTGCGCGCCCCGTTGTCTCGGGATGTGGCGCTCTGCCTGGAGCCGGGGCCCGGCCTCGTGGTGTGCACAGACCACGACGGCGGGCGCGCCCGGTCGGGCCGCCGCCACGGCGGGCAGCTCCTGCTCGGCGATCCGCGGATGATCGCGGTTCCGCCGGCCGGCGGCCAGGCGCGCTATCCGGTAGCCGCGCTCGGCGACCCGGCCGGTGACCTGTCCGTGCTCTGGACCGCGGACCGGCTTGACCTGACGCTGACCGAGCAACGCTCCTGGGTAACCTCCACCGCGAGCGTGCGGCTGCCGCGCGCCTGCGGCGGCGGGGAACGCCTCGACGGCCTGCACGGGTGCCTGGAGACCGAGCGCACCGGGTGGCTGCTCTGCCTCACCGACCGGGGACGGCTGCTCGCCGCCAGCTGGGACGTCGGCCTCAACGAGGCGGGCGGGTGGATTGACCTCGAGCCGCCTGCCGTTCCGGTAACCGCCGCCCTCGCCTGCGTGGGGCAGGTGCCGTTCGCTATCGCCGCCACCCGGTACGGCGACCTGCTCAGCCTTGATGTCCGCCGGGCGGCCGCCGGGGACGCGGAATGGCACAGCGTGGACCGCCCCGTCCAGGTGAGCGCCGCACCGCCGCCGCGTGTCATCGCCGCGGGCGCGCGCTACGCGAATCCCACCGGGCAAGGGTGGCTCGCGCTAGCGGGCAGCGCCGGGACCTGGGCCATGCCCGTCACCCGGTCCGGCGAGGTCCTCGAATGCGGTAGCCCAGTTAACGTGTGGACCGGCGAATGACCGGCGGCGGCGGCGCGGCCAGGCCCGTCTACGTCATGCTCGACCTGTCGGGCTCCACGGTACGCGGCGGCTTCGCGGCCTGCCGCGACCAGTCGATCCCGGCGCTGGTCGACGAGGCCGGCCGGCATCCGGGCCTGCTGGTCTCTGTCCTCGGGTACGCGACTGAGGCGAGCACGCTGGTCTGGCTGAGCGACCCCGCTGACATCGAGCTGATCCCCGGCGTCGCCCCGGCGGGCCTGTCCTCGCTCGCGGCCGGGCTGCGCCTGCTCGCCGATACCGCCAGGGAGGACATGGCGCGGCTCGCCGCGGACGGCCTCGCGTGCCTTCCCCCGGCCGCGCTGATCGTGGCGGACGGGCTGCCGACCGATCCGCCCGACGATCTCCTCGCGGCCAGGAGCCTGGTCGATGACTCGCTGGCGGACGTCGGCGGCCTTGCCGCGCCTCCGGTCTTCGCGGCCCCGGCGCCCACCGACCGCCTCGCGGTCGCCGGCCTGCGGCTGAACTTCCATCCGCTGGACGACTCGACGCCAGCCAGTCTCACCTCCTCGGTCCTCGACGCCTTCGCCCGCCTGCTGACCGCTCCCGTGTCACCCGTGACGCGATAGGTACCGCTGTCCGTCAGTAGCTCTCGTAGCCGGTGGTGGCAGCTGGGGACAGCAGGGGGAGGGATGCCGCTATGACCTTGGATCACTGGTGCCGGGCGTGCGGCGAAAGCGGCGAGCCCGGCGATACCCGGTGCCGGCGGTGCGGGTCGCCGGCCGCGGGGCCGGACGTGGGCGCGGTGCGAGCGGGCACGGTCATCTCGGTCAAGGGCCGGCTGATGCAGCGACGCAACGGGATCGCCCTGCACGAGTCCGACGGGATCGTCTGCGTCCTCGTCAGGGGCGACGAGACCGTCGAGTTGCCGGTGGCCGAATTCGACGCCGCGCCGGGCATCGACGTTCCGGGTCCGCCCGTCTACAGCGCGGCCGGGCGCCTGTGGAAGGCACAGCGCGCCCAGCGCGGGCAGCTGATCGATGCCCGGTGGGATGACGGGCCGGTCACCGAGGCGGCCCGGGTCCACGCCGCCGCCTCGGTTGGCGCGTGCCGCGCGGCCGCGCTAGACGCCCTGGCCCTGGGCGCGGACGACCTGCTGCCAGGGCTCGGCCTGACCGCCACGGAGGTCGCGTGGTACCAGGCACGGACCGCCGCCGGCCGCGGTGACGCAGGGGCCACGCTCGGCTGGCTTGAGCAGCTTCCCGCGCACGGCTATGAGCCCAGGGTGACGTTGCTGCTCACCCTGTCCGTTGCCCTGCTGAGCGATCCGGCGCTCGCCGCCCGCGCCGCCAGCCAGCTGGCCCCGTTCACGGCGGTGAACCCGGATGCGCAGGCCCTGCACGCGGCGCTTGCCGAGCCGGACGGGACAGACGTGCTCGAGCCACTCATGCCGTTCGCGGCGGCCGTGCCGGACGACGGAGGCGTGCTTGTGTCCGTGGCCCGCGCGATCACCGGCGCGGACAGCCCCACGCTGCCTGTCCCCGACGGCCTCCCCGTCACCGCGGCCCTCGACACTTACCTGCGGTTTCGCGCCGGGACTAGCGTCGCGGCCACGGTTAGCAGCGTGGGCTGCCTGCCGTTGCCGCTGCTTGACGAGTTGATCGATGGCGGGGCGATACCGACGCGACTCACGGGCCAGCCGGGCTGGGATGCCGGACGTGCCGCCTACCTGCGGTGCCGTCTTGCTCCTGGCCGCACAGGACTGCCGGACCTAGCGGCGGCCGGGTTCACCGCGGAGCTCGCGCGCCGCCACTACCTGTTCGGGGACGTGGCCGCCCTGGACGCGCTGCCGTCCGACGACGAGGCGGTCCGCCACTACCGCGCGCTGCTGCCGTGGGGACCCGGGCCCGGCAAGCCTGGCCTGGACGGCCTGCGGCCCCAGGCCAGGCTGGTGCTCAGCCAGGTGGCGGAGGTTCAGGACGCCGCCAGGGCGGGGCAGAGTGCGGAAGTTTCCGAGGAACTGGCCGCGGACCCGACCTGCTGGCCGCTGGTCTGGCAAAGCGTGCTGCAGTGCGCGCCCAGGCTCCCGGGGCCGCTGGCGGACCGTTACCCGCGCTTCGCCGAGTGGCTGGCCTTGTGCGGTATCCAGCGGCTGCTGTTCCAATCTCGCTGGGACGACGCGCTTGACGCCGGCCGCGCGCTGGCGGATCGCACCCGGCTCGAGGTAACGAGCGACGAGGCGCTGAACATGGTGGCGTTCGCCCTGCACCAGGCCGGCAGGCCGGACGACGCGCTGCAGACGCTTGACGAGGCGCTCAGCGGCCGGTACACGACCGGCCTGCTGGTCAACGCGAGCATCGTCGCCGCCAGTCAGGGGGCGGCGGCGGCCTTCCCGTACCTGGCCCGGATCCTGCGCGAAGAGCGGGACCCGTTGATCCGCGGCGGTGCGGTAGAGCGGGCGATCGCGCTCTGGCAGGAAGACGAGACATCGTCCGGCTACCCCGATGACCTACGGGCCCTGGTCCGGCGGGCACTCGCGGAACCGCAGCCAGACGAACTGCATATGACGCTCCTGCGGCTCGCCTGCGGGCAGGACAAGGACTGGCTGGCGGGCCACGGGACCGTCCGCTCGGTAAACCAGGACCAGGTCGCCTGGGAGCGCCTTCAGCGCGCCTGGGCGCGGCGCCGGCTTGACGGCTCGCAGGCGGGCCTGGCCGATGTCGCCCGGGTGCTCGCCGACCTGGTAAAGGCGCCATCCCCGCCCGCATGGGCGGCGGGTGAGCTGCGGCGGTTCGTGGCGGACTTGGACGAGGCGGTCCACGTCGACTTCGGCGCACCGGACGCTGTCGCGCTGGTGCCGACGATCGAGGCACTGATGGGCGCCGGCGTGCTCGACCCGGCCTACCTGATCGTGTTCCCGATGCAGGCCGCCGCCCATATGGCGATGTCTCGCCACAAGGAGGGGAGGACCATCGACCCGGGCGACGAGCAGCGGATGATCTTCGACACGGCGCGGATCTACGTGCACCGGTGGTCGGAGGTGCCGGCGTCCGACCGGGAGTTCGTGGACGGCGAAGTGCTGCGCTGCGTCAAGTGCGCGGCGGCGGCCGTGACCGACACCCTGACCGACGTCAAGGTGAACCTGGCCGGCCGGTACAACGCGCTGGTAGAGCGGCAGCGCCACGCGGCCGACTACGAGCGGGAGCGGCTCATCAACGCGAAGCACCAGCTGCTCGACGGCGAGTACAAGCCGCTCTACGCCCGGCTGCGCCGTTACCACGTGCTGCTTGGCGACCTGACACTCGACGAGTCGGGACGCAGCCTGCGCGATGAGATCGGCGACATCCTTCAGGAATGGGCTAAAGAGATCAAGACCCTAGGCGGGTGAGGTCAGCGGCATGGACAGAAACCCCTACATCATCCTGGGCATTCCGTTCGGTTCTTCCAAGGCGGCCGCGAACGCTGCTTTCGCGCGAAAGGCCCAGGCCATCAAGCGCGACGGCGGCGGCCTCGACCAACTGACCGATCTCACCTGGGCGCTGCAGCGCATCAGCGTGGCGATTGCGGAGCCTGCGGCCGCCATGGAGCTCTACCGGATTCCGGCCGACCCCGAGGCGTTCCAGGCGGACGGCGACGGCGTGCTGCGCCCGCCTCCCGAACGCCTGCCCGCGGCCGGCGGGGACCGCGACGCGGCACTGGGTGAACTGCGGCGTGCCGCGGCGCGTGAGTACCTCCGGTACCTAGCCGGGCTGCGGGCGGCGGCAGTGACGCTGCCCCCGCCCTGACCGGCCGATGGAAATGACCCGGGCGACAGAGGATCACCAACGAGATGGGAGCCCCTTGACAATGAACCGGTGGCAGGAACTCCGGGAGGTGGTCGACCGTATCTCCAGGCAGCTCGACCAGCTTGACCGGCGCGCGGAGAAGATGGAAGTAATTCTCATGGTCCGCGAGCCGGCCGTCGGCGCGGCGGCCGAGGCGTACGACGGCCTGCGTAAGCAGGTGGTCGCCGCGGTCGGGGAGCGGACCGCCCACCTGAAGCAGTTGGCCCAGCTCGACGCGGCACTGACCGCTGGCGCGGGCGCCGACGCGGCGGCCAGGCTTGTGCATGACTTCGCCGACCAGGCCGCGCTCGAGCGGGTAACCGACGCCGAGCACCCGGATCGCAACCTGCTCTTCGACATCGTCGAAGACCTCGGCGGCAACTACGAGGTGCTCGAGGCGGCCTACGTTGACGCGAAGACCGGGCGGGTGATACGGCGCGGCAGCATGCGCGGGCCCGCGCCGGCTCAGGCGGGGGCCGCGGGTCAGGCGAGGGCCGCGGCTCAGGCGAGGGCCGCGGGTCAGGGCAAAGCCCCCGAGGAGGCGGCGCAGTGAACGGCGCCTACGGAATCGACTTCGGCACCACCAACAGCGTCCTCGCGCGGACGACCGCCCTGGGCACCGAGGCGATCGTCTTGGATGAGGAGCTTCCCGGCGAGTGGGAGGGCACGGGGTTCGACAAGGTGCTGCCGTCGGTGATCGCGTTCGACCAGGCGCACCAGCCGACGTTCGGCTGGCGCGCCAAGACATTCCAAGGACCCAAGCTCGAAGCGGTAAAACGGCTGTTCGCCACCGACGACCACGTGGAGATCGGCGATCAGCGGCTGGACGTGGAGACCGCGGCCGCCATCTTCTTCCGGCACATCCAGGGCCAGGCGGCGGCGAGCGGGTTGATGGAGCGGCTCGACCGCGCGGTCGTCACCATCCCGGCCAACAGCAGGGGGAAGGCCAGGTACCGTACCAAACTGGCCGCGGGCCTCGCCGGAATCGAGGTCAGCGCGCTGATCAACGAGCCGACGGCAGCGGCGATGGCGCACGCGCGGGCCATTGGGGAGAACCAGCGCATCCTCGTCTTCGACTGGGGTGGCGGCACCCTGGACGTGACGGCGCTCGAGGCGCTCAACGGCGTCTTCATCGAAGAGACGTCCAAGGGCATCCAGCGCCTCGGCGGCATCGACCTTGACCGAAGGTTCGCGGAAGTCCTGCGGCCGAGGATCCCCGGGTCGGATCGGTGGCGGCCGCTGGAGGAGGGACTCTTCCGGCTGAGCCTTGAACGCGCCAAGATCGCCTTGTCGACTGGTGACGTAACGTACGTCGCCCTGCCGGGCGGCGGCACGATGGAGGTAACGCGCGGCCAGTTCGTCGAGGCGGTCGGCCCGCTGCTAGGCCGCATCAGGGAGCCGGTCGAGACATGCCTGCGCGAGTGCGCGGGCCGGATCGATCACCTGGTGATGGTCGGCGGCAGCTCGAAGATCCCCGCCGTGCAGGCGATGCTCGCCGACCTCGTGGGGACCGAGCCCGACACGCGCATCGACCCGATGACCGCGATCGCCGAGGGCGCCGCCATAGCTGACGCGATCCTCCAGGGCATCATCACCGACCTGCAGTTCTTCGTCGGCACCGAGCATGCGCTCGGCACGGTCGTGCACGGCCCCACCCGCCCTCCTGAGGGCGGCTTCTCGGTGCTCATCGGGCGTAACACGAAGTACCCGGCGAAGGCGTCTGACGTCTACATGCCGGCCAGTGACTTCCAGGAGGAGGTCGACGTAGAAGTGATCGAGGGTGATCCAGAACAGCCGATCGGTCATGAGGACAACGTCGTCTTGAAGTCCTGGAGCGTTAAGTTGCCTGAGAAACGTCTCAAGGCGGATGCCTCCTTCGATATCACCTACCTCTACGACGTGGACGGCATCCTGCATGTCACCGCGCAGGACAAGCGGACCGGGCAGGTCTTCATGAACGAAGAACTGAGCTTCGGTGCCGCCGAGGACCGTGCGCAGTTGCCCCGGCTGCGCCGCGAGGTCGACCAGCTGATGTCGGGCACGGCCGCCCAGGCGCCTCCGCTGGCGGCGGCCGCGCCGCTCGCCGGAGGACTCAGCGACGCTTCCCGCACCGCCATCAAGAAGGCAGAGACCATGGTCATCCCGTACGTTGCCGTCGACGATGCCCGCGAGCTCGCCGACTTGGTCGACCATCTCAAGAAGGCCGGCCCTGACGATGAGCATGAATGCCTTACCGCCCTTGAGCGCGAGCTGCGCAAGCATGCCTACCTGCTGTGACGCGCTGGCGGGCGGTCAACGCAGACGGTCGTGCCGCCCGGTGGAAGTTAGCGGATGAGCGCGTACGACCATGGCCGGGATCGCCAGCGCGACCGCCCGCCCCTCCAGCCGGCCGATCAACGGAACGCGCAACACGGATCGCGGCACGCCCCACCGCTGGACCGAGGCAGGGACGCGGACAAGATCAAGCGGATCGCGCAGCTGGAGCGGAAGAAAGAGCTGCAGCACGCTACCTGGGGGCACGCATTTGCCGAGCACGTCGACGCGTCTGACACCGACCTTGAGACGCGCGCGGCCACCGGGGTCAACGCCCGCGGGCACTACGAGGGCTTCATCCCGGAGAATGCGACTCGCTGGAAGTCCGATGCCGCCTGCGTTGTCGCCCGGGATAGGCTCTGGTCGCTACCTGAGGCGCAGCACCAGCGGCTCAACATCGAAGAGAAGCTTCAGAAAGGCCAGCCTACGAAGCAAAGCTTCGCGGTACGCGCCCCGCTGTCCCAGGTTCTCGGGCCGCAGTGGCACAACGACGTCTACGGCCGCACCCGCGCATCGGGCGGAAAGGCGGACACCCAATGGGACAGCGACCGTGCGAACGCGGTCGCCGTATTCAGGCGGCAGAGCAACGGAGACTGGTATCTGCATACGTGCTACCCAGACCCCAACCCGCTCTCTGGCCCCTACCCTCACTCTCTCTACGGCCCCTGAGGAAGAAGCCATGCTGAGCGAACGACTGCGGGATTTCCTAGCCGAATGGTGCGGCCTCGACAGCGACGCGAACGAAACCGCGGAGATGCTGCGCGGGCCCGCCGGAGATTACTACCGTGACTGGCTGCCCGACGAGCTTGACCGGGCCATCCGCGGGCACGAGGTTACCCCGAAGTTCATGAGCGAACGGCAGAATATGTACTTTCCCGGCCAGGCTGACCTGGACCGTTGGCTGCGGGAGCGCTGGGACCTGTGGTTCGCCCCCCCGGCCCGGCGGTGACCCCCGCGGCGGCCTGCAGCCGGCTGGCCGCGACTTGCAGCGCCGGGTCCACTAGCACGACGGCGTCGCCGGCGCGGCGCTGGTACTCGGCGGCCATGGTGATGACCGGGAGCACCGCGAGCGCCAGGCGGGCCAGTTCCGGATCGGCCTGCTCGTTACCGTAGCCTGGGTCGCCGAGCAGCGCCGCGGTCGTCGGGTTCTCGATGGCCGCGCGGGCGTGCCCGACGCCCTCGGTCAGCACTTCCAGGTACTCGGCCGTGTCGTCGCCGATCTCGCGCAGCAGCCGGCTCGTTATCGCCGCCGCGGCCTGGCGGGCGGTACGGGAACTGGTGAACTTGGCGCTGTAGGCCGCGGGCTCGCCGCGTGTTACCTGCTCCCTGACGGCGGCGCAGGCGCGCTGGGCGGCGAGCGCGCCGCGCAGGTCCGCCGCAGACACCGCGCGGGCGGCAAGGAACGAGGCGTAATTCTGCAGGTGATACTGCTGAGACTCAGGAAGCAACAGCGGATTGCGAAGGTCATGGCCTGGATCGATGCCACGGGCCAGCATCGCGGCCTGCCAGGCCGCGGCAACCGCCGGCTCGCATTCCGGTACGCCTAGCCGCTCCAGCGCCACCGCCCCGGTTTCGAGCAGGTAAGAAGCGGTTCCAGGGTCGAGTGAACGCCGCTGCCAGGCGGCGGTCAGCCGGCTGAGCTCGGCGGCGAGCTTGGCCCCGGTCGCCGCCCGTACTTCCGGCGCGGCCGCCGTGCGGCCGAGGTCCCACGCGTGCAGGTAAGCCGCGTACCCGCGAAGCAGCAGGCTGGCCGGATCGTCCCGGCCAAGCCACTTGACCGCGGTCGCGCCAGCCCGGTCGCACAGTTCCCTGGTTACCTCGCGGATCTTCGGCTGGGCGAGCAGCAGTCCGTCGTGGAACCGCAGGTAGTTGGTCAGTACATGCGCGCTGACGACCTGGGCCCGTCGGGCGAGCGGCGGCAGCCCGGCCAGGTCGGCCCCCTCAAGCACGCCGGCTACCTGGTCGACGGACACCTGCACGCCGGGGGCGCCTGGAACCGACAGCATCGTCAGGACTTCGGCGACGAAGGGCGCCACCGCTGACCCGGCCCGCACATAGCAGTGCACGCTCCGGTGGCCAGGCGGCATCTCCTCCACCCAGGTGATGCCGCGTCCGGGGTGCCCGACCTGGAGCAGCCGGCCGCACCAGCGGGCCACGATGTCATCAAGTATCTCCCGCTCGCTGTACAGCGGCCCGTCTGCGACGGGAACGGGCAGACGGAGCAACGGCAGGGTTGCGTCCACCAGGTCCAGATGGGTTGGCTGCTGCGCGCGGTCGGCGTCGCGGGAGGCGTCACCGACCCGCGGCGCGCCGTACTCGCAACGGGCAGATTCCGTCAGGTCGGGCAGCAGGACGTGCTGGCCCCACGATGTCGTCAGCGCCCGCTGGATCGCCCGAGCCTGGATCGCGGCGGCGACGAGCGCCGGCTGGGCACGGAACGCTTCGAGGACCAGGCCGGCCCAGACCGCCAGCCGCAGTTCCGGAGCGATCTCCTGCTCGGCCAGTGCGCGGCAGACCCGGGCGACGGCGGCGGTCACCTCCCGCAGCAACCGGTTGGCGCCGACCAGGACGACGGCCGCCTTCGTGTCCGGGCCGTAGCGGTTCAGCGTGGCGGCGGTGAGGGCGGCCGGCGTTGGCCCACGCCGCGGCGTCCACACCGCACGTCCCGCTAGCCGCCATGCGGCCCGGTCGGCGGGATTATCCGTTCCGTCCTCGTCAGTGTCCGCCGCGAGGCCGCCGTCCAGGCTGGCCTGCACATCGCGGATTGGGTTGGGGGCACCCCGCGCGATCTCGGCCAGGGTGACCGCGCCGAAGTCGCACACCCACGTCCGGCCGAACGGATTCTGCTCCCACACGATGCCGAAGAGCGGCCCTATCTTCCGCGCGAGGCGGGCAGCGACGACGTCTGGGCGTGGAACCTCGACATCGGGCACGGACGCGCCAAGCACCTGCACACCGGAAGCGTACTCGACGGTTAGGTAACAGACAAGAAACAATCAAAAGTAGTTATTGCGTTTGGATAGTAAAGTATCCAAACTAGTCATATGGAGCAGATCCGGAGTGACATTCAGCAGCGGGGGCCTGAGTGCACCACCACCGTTCCCCTGCGCGACCTCGCAGCCAGCGGGGCGCTTCGCCATGCGGCCGCCAGCCAGGCTCACTGTCTTCAGCTGCGAGCGGCCGCGTATGCGGTCGCGATGCCGCTCGTCTGGGAGCGGCACACGCGGCCGCTGGAAAACGTCAAGGGGCATCGCAGGTGCGCGAGCGGCGTGGTCCGGCTCGCGCCCGAATGCCACGACGGCTTCACTGACGACCTGGAGTCGGTGGTCACGGCTCTGCTGTCCTACCAGAAGCCGATTGTCAACCTGGAGGGCTGGATCAGTGCCAGGATGGCCAACGCGATCAAGGATGGTTACCGGGTCCGCCGGGCGACAGAGATGGGCGCGCAGCAGCGGGTGCGGGTTCCCGTGCGGCTGGCCGCCCGGCTTGACCACGACCCGTGGCTGATCAGACTGGCCGAGCGGGTCCTGCAGTGGGTAGGCGTGCGCCACACCGCCGGTGTGGGGCTCTGGCCGGTGCGGGCCTGGGCGGAGGAGCGGGTCGCCCCCGGCGGCCCGGGGGGGGGCCCCGCTGCGGGGGGGGCGGGGGGCGTGGGGGGTGTGCGGGGTGCCCGGCGCGCCCGGGCCCCGGCCGGGG
>VFSW01005787.1_pt1 | contig 18232 bp, 19 predicted proteins | sample 5358111 | NCBI WGS metagenome assembly VFSW01 (sample SAMN11554181, study PRJNA540505) | mine drainage metagenome | isolation source: sediment from site ElyBrook_90M | place: USA: Ely Copper Mine, Vershire, VT | collected 2017
GAAGGGGCCCCTATGGAGCCGGCCGCTGTGGAAGCCCCAAAGGCCGAGGCCGAGCCGGTGAACCGCCGGGGCCGCGCCCGGAAGTCTTAGTCGGGCGCGTCGAGCGCATTGCTGCGCTCGTGTTCGGTGCGCAACTCGCCCAGAATCGCCGGGCGATCCATTCCAGATAGCTCCTGCTCGAGTCGGCGCAGCGCGAGTCCCACGACGTCCCGATGATGAAGCTTGGCGCCGATACCGGCCTCCTGCGACAGTTCGAGCCAGATCTCGTGCAACCGGTCGACATCCTCCGGCCATAACCGCGGCGGGTGCGGCCCGAGGTTCACGTACACCGGCGGCCGGTCCGGGCTGATCACTTCCAGGGAGAACGCGTGCCGGGGTTCGGACAGCTTTTCCCAGGCGAGGCCGATATTCCGCGCCAGCTCTTCGGAGGCCATCCGCGCCGACACACCGGTTACCAGCCGCGACGCTTGAAGCTGCGCCGCGGTTTGCACCATCGCGTCGAACGGATTCACCGCGGGCACGACGAGCAGTTCGACCGGTTTGCCTTCCTTTTCCGCCAGTTCCACTACGTGGCTGAACACTTCGCGCTCGTAATCGCTGAAAATCTGCGCCTCCGAGAGTTCATATTCGCCCGCGCCCGTGGTGATGGTGCGCACCGTCATCACGACGATGTCGTGGCGGCGGAGATTCGTTTTCTCGAGCACGCGCTTCAGATGGTCCATGCGCCGGAAGTCGCGCACCGCCACCAGCACGCATCCGGGCCGCGCGTGGATCGTCTTGGCGTTGACCGTTGCCTGAGGTTCAAGGTTGAACTCCTCGAGCGTCTTGGCCTCGTGCAACTGCTTCCGCTTCCGCGCGTTGATGTGCTCGGAAATCGTGAACACAATGAAAACCACCGCGGTAAACGCAACGCCGAATTTTGTCGCGATCTGTTTGGAAAACAGGTTCGCGACGGCGACGAAGCCCAGAATGAGAGTTGTCGCGCCCAAGCCGAAGGGGAGCTCGATCTTTCCGATGCGGACATTGAACGGGAACTTGTACTCCTGATCGTGCCGCTGGAAACGCAGCACGAGCACGCCCATGGACTTCAGGAAGAAGCTCCAGACCACACCGAACGCGTAAGCCTCGCCCAGCAGATAGACATCGCCCTTGCTGAGGGCGATGGTTGCCAATTGCAGCAGAACGATCAGATTGATGATGCGGTGCGTGGTGCCGAACCTGTGGTGCGGCTTGCGGAACCAGTCCAGCAGCACGCCGTCTTCGGCCACGCGGTTCAGCACGCCGTTGGCGCCGATGATGGACGTATTCACGGCGCCGGACAAAATCAGCACGCCCACCACGACGACAAACAGATGGAATCCCAGCCGCAGCAGATACGGGCCGGCCAGATTCATCGCCAGGCCGCCGATCAGGTTGTCGTAATACTTCGAACGGATCGAATCCGGGATGATCATCACGGCGAAGATCGTGATAACTCCCGTGCAGATCACCGCGTACCAGCAGACAATGTTGGCGGTGATCTTCAAATTTTGCATCTTTGGATACGCGATCTCGCGGTAGACCTGAGCGAGCGTTTCGAAGCCGCTCATCGAGAGCAGCGCGTGTCCGAACGCGATGATGATCGCGATGGCGGGAATGGTCGGCCACACGGTGCCGCGAAACCAGCCCAGCGCATCGTTGCTGAAGTGCAGGTTTGATGGCACCGGCGCCGGCGGCGGCGTCCAGGTGCCGTGCAGCACGATCGTGATCGGACACCAGATCAGGAGGGCGAGCACCATGACGGTCGTGATCTGCATAATGCGCAGCGCCTTGCCGCTCGATTCATGGATGCCCTTCGTGTTGCTCCACCAGAAGTAGATCGTGACCAGAATGCCGAAAAACGCGGCGAAGTGGTTCGGATTGATTTTGTAAGACTGATGCACGAGCTCGCTGATCTCGTTGAGCAGCCCGCCTAGATACTGCCCGGCGCTGACCACGCTGATCGGACCGGTGAGAATGTAGTCGAAAATCAGCGACGATACCGAAATCCGCGCCACGAACGGCCCCATGCTGTCGCGTACGACAACGTACACGCCGCCGCGCACGAACATGCCGCAGCTTTCCATGTACACGCTGCGTACGGCGAAACTGAACAGCATCACGCCGAGCACCAACCACGCGGCGGATTTGCCGACGGCCTGCTCCGCGATGCCGCCCGCATAGAAGACGGACGAAGCGAGGTCGCTTAACACGATGGAGGCGCCTCGCCAGAAACTGATGAACGAAAGCGCGACGGTGGTAGCGACCACCACTTTTAGGTTGGTGTTAGAGCGCTCGCTGGAACTGAAATTAGCCATGCTTGGAGGTACGATTACCTCTGGCATTATCCTACGATCAGAGACCATGGCGCATCCGGACGCGGCTACGATGGCCCGCGCGATCGCGACGCAACTGCGCGCGCGCGGCCACCAGGCTTACCTGGTAGGCGGTTGCGTGCGGGACCTGTTGCTCGGACGCGAGCCCGGAGATTTTGATATCGCCACCAGCGCGCGGCCCGGCGAACTGCTGGCTCTCTTCCCCGGTTCGCTCGCCGCCGGAGCGAAGTTTGGCGTCATTCTCGTGCCGGTGAATGGCTTCGCGGTCGAAGTCAGCACCTTCCGCAGCGACGGCGCTTATCTCGACGGACGCCGGCCCGTCGACGTCCATTTTGAAAATACTCCGCAGGATGACGTCGGGCGCCGGGACTTCACCATCAACGGCCTGCTGATGGACCCCGAAACCAACGAGGTGATCGATCTGGTGGGCGGCCGGGAGGATCTTCGCGCCGGCCTCGTCCGCGCGATCGGAGACCCACGCCATCGTTTTGAGGAGGACCACCTCCGGATGCTTCGCGCGGTTCGCTTCGCCGCCCGCCTGGGCTTCGAGATCGAAGCAGGAACTTTCGCCGCCATCCGCGAATCGGGCGCCGCCATCGAGCGCATCGCCGTGGAACGCGTCCGTAGCGAGATCGAACGCATCCTCATCGAAGGCGGGGCGCGCCGGGGGATGGAGTTGCTCGATTCGACCGGCCTTCTCGACCACATTCTGCCCGAAGTGTCGGCGCTCCAAGGCGTCGCGCAGCCGCCCGAATATCATCCCGAAGGCGATGTGTGGACGCACACGCTCCTCATGCTGGAAGGCCTCCGCTCTCCCAGCCTCGAACTCGCGCTCGGCGTTTTGTTTCACGACATCGGCAAGCCGGCCACATTCCGCATCGATGGCCGGATCCGCTTCGACGGCCACGTCGAAGCGGGCGTGAAGATAGCCCGCGCGGCGCTGGGGCGGCTCCGGTTCTCCGAGGCGACGATCCGGCAGGTGGAGGCGCTGGTCGCCAATCACATGCGCTTCATGCACGTTCAGGAAATGCGCGAGAGCACGCTGCGGCGCTTCTTCCGTCTGGAACATTTCGACGAGCACCTGGAACTTCACCGTTTGGACTGCAGTTCCAGCCACGGCGATCTGCGTTCCTACGAGTTTGCCCGCGCCCGTTACGCGGCGATGCCCCCGGAGGTTCGCCAGCCGCCGCGCCTGGTCACCGGAGAAGACCTCATCGCCGCCGGCTACTTGCCCGGCCCTGGATTCCGCCAAATGTTGGAAGCGGTCGAAGACGCGCAACTCGAAGGCCGCCTCCTCTCGCGCGCCGATGCGCTCGAGTTTCTCGATCGTGAGTTCGGCCCGCCCGGGCATCACGGAAATTGATCCCCCGGCGAACTTGTTACACTTCTTCCGTGGCGGCCACAGCGTCGAAGCAGGTCTACTCGCGCCGGGACGTCTGCCGGTGGCTCAAGGTTCGTGAGCGCCAACTTGCGAGTTGGGAAAAACAGGGCTTGATTCCCGTCCTGTCTGAATACACGCTCCCCGACCTTGTCGCCATCCGGACTCTCGCCGGCCTTCGCAAGGGGAAAATCTCACCCGCCGCGTTGCGTACCGCCGTGACGGCCATTCGCGCCCGCATGGGCGAGGGCGGCAACCCGCTGACCGAATGGAAACTCTACTTGGAGGGGCGCCGGCTTCGTGTGCAGTTTGCCGGAGCCAAAATGGAGGCTGTCACTGGCCAACTGCTATTCGACTTCGACGCCGTCGAGTTGCGCAAGCTGCTTGCCTTCCCCGACGGTTCCTCCGGCGCGTCGCAGGAGAAAAAGCCGGAGCGGCGCCGGGAGGCGGAAGCATGGTTCGAAAAGGGGCTCGACCTCGAACGAACCGGCGCCTCCATGGACGAAGTCACCGAGGCGTATCTGCAAGCCGCGAGCGCGGACCCCAACTCCGCAGGTGCGTTGGTGAACCTCGGCACCGTGTACTTCAACGCCAGGCGTTTGCGCGAGGCTGAGCGCTATTACGGCATGGCGCTGGAAGTCGACCCCAACTACGCGCTGGCGCATTTCAATCTTGCCAATCTTCACGACGAACGCGGCCAGCGCGACGCCGCGTTGTCGCATTACCAGGCAGCACTTCACATTCAGCCGCAGTACAGCGACGCCCACTATAACATCGCCCTGCTGTATCAGGCCACCGGGCAGACGCTGCGCGCGGTCCGCCATTGGCGTGCATACTTAAAGCTCGATGGCGCCAGTGAATGGGCCGGAATCGCCAGGCGCGAGCTCGATAAGCTCCGTGCCTCGACGATCGTGCGCGGCGCCAGGACCGAACCGCGCTAGCCGGGAAAGGAGCCGCAGCATGGAACGTAGCGTGACGCCGCTTGCGAGCGCGCCGTACGTCGCCGGAGATTCCCCGATCGTCTCCGGCGCGGACTACATCGTCAGCCTCCGCGGGCGCAATCTCAAGGTGTTCTATCTTGGCGAGCGCGTGGCCGAGCCGGTGGATCATCCGGTGATCCGTCCGTCGGTAAATGCCGTGGCGCGCACCTACGACCTCGCGCTCGAAGAACCGGACCTTGCTACCGCGTGGTCGGCTCTCGCCGGCCAGCGTGTCAACCGCTTCCTTCACGTGACCGGAAGTGCGGACGACGTGGTCGCGCAGAACCGCATGCAACGGCGACTGGGCCAGTTGACCGGAACCTGCTTCCAGCGCTGCGTCGGCATGGACGCGATCAACGCGCTGCATTCGCTCACCTTCGATGTGGACCACGTGCATGACACGCCGTATCACGAGCGCTTCCGCCGCTTCCTGGTGCAAATGCAGCGCGCCAACTTCACTCTCGGTGGCGCGATGACCGACCCGAAGGGCGACAGGAGCAAGGGACCCTCCGCGCAATCGGACCCGGACCTGTTCACTCACGTCGTGGAACGCCGCGCCGATGGCGTCGTGCTCCGCGGCGCCAAGATGCATCAGACCGGTTGCCTGAATTCGCACTGGCTTCTCGTGATGCCCGGCACGCGCCTGCGCGAAAACGAACGCGACTATGCCATCGTGGCTGCGATCCCCGTCGATCATCCCGGCCTCACCTACATCTACGGCCGCCAGTCCTGCGACACACGCGCGCTTGAAGACGGCGGCATCGACCTCGGCAACCCGCGGTTCTCCGGACAGGAAGCGATGATCCTGCTCGATGATGTCTTCGTCCCCCACGAGCATGTCTTCCTTGACGGCGAAACAGAGTTCGCCGCCGATCTTGTGGACCGCTTCACCGCGTATCATCGCCGCTCCTACGTCTGCAAGACCGGCGTGGGCGACGTGTTAATCGGCGCCGCCGCGCTGATAGCGGATTACAACGGCGTCGCCTCCGCCTCTCACGTCAAAGACAAACTCATCGAAATGGCTCACCTGAACGAGACCATCTACGGCGCGGGCATCGCGGCCTCGCATGAATCGCATGCCACCGCCTCCGGCAACTTCCAGCCGGACGATCTTCTCGCCAACGTCTGTAAGCACAACGTGACGCGCTTCCCTTACGAACTGGCCAGGCTGGCGCAGGACCTTGCCGGCGGCCTCGCCGCTACTATGCCCTCCGACCGCGACCTTGCCAATCCGGAAACCGGCCCCAAGCTGCGAAAGTATCTGAAGGGCCGCGAGGGAGTCAGTGCCGAGGACCGCGCGCGCGCCGTCCGTCTCATTGAGAACCTGACGCTTGGCCGCAACGCGGTCGGTTACCTCACCGAGTCGCTGCACGGCGCCGGCAGCCCGCAGGCACAGCGCATTCAAATCGCCCGCCGCATGAAGCTCGAAGAAAAAAAGAAGTTCGCGAAGGACCTGGCGGAAATTCGGGAAACCGGACCGGACCACGGTTAGCGGCTACAATCGGAAAAATATGGCGACTCGAGCGCAGACCGCGGGGCCGAGTGTGCTGGTCACCGACGACGAGGAGAGCCAGCGCTCGGGCCTTGCGGCGATGATTCGCGCCTGGGGCTATCGCGTCGACACGGCCGCAGATGGCCAGGAGGCGATCGAGAAGCTCACCGCCGCCCCATTCGACGTGCTGATCACGGACCTCATGATGCCGCGGATGGATGGCAGTGAACTCTTGCGGCGCCTGGCGGACCCTGCGCCCGCCGCGATCGTGCTGACCGCTTTCGGCAGCATCGAAACCGCGCTCGAAACCGTGCATGATCTCGGCGCATTCTGGTTCCTGGAAAAGCCGGTGCAGTCCTCTGTGCTCAAAGTGCTGCTCGAACGTGCGGCGTCGCAGGGCCGCCTACGGCGCGAAGCCGAGTCGATGCAGCGCGAGTTGCAGTACAAGGGCTCGCTCGGAGATCTCGTCGGCGTCTGCCCGGCCATGCAGGAGGTGTTCTCTTTGCTCCGTCAGGTCGCGCCCTCCCGGGCGGCCGTTTTCCTCACCGGCGAAAGCGGCACCGGCAAGGAACTGGTGGCGCGCGCCATTCATCAGTTCAGCCCCCGCGCCGCGGGACCTTTTGTCGCCATCAACTGCGCTGCACTTCCGGAGACGCTCATGGAGAGCGAGTTGTTCGGGCACGAAAAAGGAGCCTTCACCGGTGCTCTCGAACGGCGCGCCGGCTGTTTCGAACTTGCCAATAAGGGTACGCTGCTGCTCGATGAACTCGGGGAAATGCCGATCGGCACGCAGGCCAAGCTGCTGCGTGTGATTGAAGATTCGCGCGTGCGAAGGCTCGGCGCCCGAAGCGAGATCGAAGTCGACGTCCGCCTCATCGCCGCCACCAATCGCGATCCGCAAGCCGCGATCCGCGATGGGCTCCTCCGCGAGGATCTTTACTATCGCCTGAATGTGTTCGAGATAAAAATGCCGCCGCTACGGGAGCGCCGTACGGACCTGCCCGCGCTGTCCGAAGCCCTCATCGCGACGCTCAACCGCAAACATGGCACGCGTGTCACCGGCATCGCGGATTCCGTCGCCGAGGAGTTTGACCGCCATGCTTGGCCCGGCAACGTGCGCGAGTTGCGCAACGTGCTCGAACGCGCGGTGATTCTCGCCGGCGAAGGAATGATCCTCCGCAACCACCTTCCACCGGGCTTCGGCGGCACAGCCAATGACCTATCGCAGCCCGCCATGGAAGCCGGTGCGGTCCGCTTGCGCGTCGGCACGACGGTCGATGAAGCGGAAAAGGCTCTGATTCTCGCCACGCTCGCCGAAACGCGAAACAACAAAACACGGGCCGCTGAAATCCTCGGCATCAGCCTGAAGACTCTGTTCAACAAGCTGAAGGAGTATGGCGCCGCTTCGCAGGCCGAAAACGCATCGTAAGCTTACGCCGGAACCGCGTTCGCAACCGGCGCGCGCTGACCCGGGATCTCGATCCCAGTCCGCGTGCCTTCACCGGGCCGGCTCTCAATCCACATCCGGTAATCGCCGCCGAACAGCACCTTCAGCCGCTCGTTCACATTGCTTACACCGATACCTTGCTGGAACAGTGTGGCCAGCCTGGCCTCCGGAATTCCCACTCCGTCATCTTCGATGAGGACATGCAACCTTCCGCCTTCCGGCCACGCTCGCACGCGAACCGTCCCGCCATCCACCTTGTTCCCTAATCCGTGCCGGATGCTGTTTTCAATCACTGGCTGCAGCAGCATGCTCGGAATCATCAGGTCTTCGGCGGCCGGCTCGATCTCCTTCACGAACCGAAGCTTGTCGCCGAACCGCACCATTTCGATCGCCATGTAGTTGTCGATGAAGGCAAGCTCATCGCGCAGTGGCGAGAGGTTCTCGGTGTTACGCAGCAGCCGTCGCAGAATGCTCGAAAGCTTGTAGACGACGTTGCGCGCCTGCTCGGGATTCGTGCGTATCAGCGATGACACCGAGTTCAGCGTGTTGAACAGGAAATGCGGGTTGATCTGACTGGTCAGTGCGGCCAAGCGCGCTTGGTTCAGCCTGAGTTGCTGGTCCTCGAGTTTTTTTTCGTTGCGCGTGCTGTTCCATATCTTGATCGGAATCGTAATCGACAACACCGTCGTCGCGTAGATGGCGGCCACGGTAGCCGGCGCCGGGTGGTCCCACCGTTCCATCAGGCTGAAGACGCCCTTGGCGCCGAACAGGCGCGCTACCGTCAGCCGTAGAAACTCGGCGAACAAGGCCGCCATGCCGCAGGCGAAATGAAAGGCGGTGCGGCCCCAGGCCTGCCGCTGCCGGAACGAGCGGTAGAGACTTAGATCGAGGAACGGCGAGAATCGCCAGACGTCCTCTTTGTCGCGCGCGATGTCGCGCAGCATGCCGCCCATGACACCGACGCCGGCAAACAGCGGCATCGACATCAGCTCTCCATGAAAGACCGCCGGGATCGAGACCAGCACGCCGGTAAGCAATCCTGTTACGTAGCCGCCCACCATGCCCGACAACATACTCCCTTCGAGCCCGAGATCCACCGCCGTGTATGCCGGCGACACGACGCGGAGAAACACACCGCCGCCGAACAGCCAGGAACAGGCCAGCGCCAGCTTGACGCGCTGCAGCAGCGTGCGTTCCTCGCGCATCAACATCCGTTGGAAGGCGCTGAAGCGAATGAGGATGCTCGCAAACGACGCCGCCACGGCGAGCTTCACTAGCAGCGTGACGAGATGTTGTTGTTCGAACACTGCCGGGGAGGAAACGAATGCCCGATCGAACGACCATTATAATGAAAGGGAGTTATTCCCAAAGAATGCAGGCCCCTCCATCCACTGCCGTAGGCGTCGAAAAGGTCGCCGAAGCGGATTTCCCAACACGTTTTGGTCACTTCCGGATCTACGGCTTTCGCGCGGCGCCTTTGAACGGCGCGGGCGCCGTACCGCAGGACGAAGCGGTGGTTCTGAAGATGGGCGAACTCGCCGCAGGCGGTCCGCCGCTGGTTCGCATTCACTCGCAGTGTCTGACAGGCGACGTGTTTCACAGCCTGCGATGCGACTGCCGCCAGCAGCTTTAACTCGCGCTCGATATGATCGCCGCCGAAGGGCGCGGTCTGATCATCTACGAGAACAAAGAAGGCCGCGGCATCGGGTTGCTGAACAAGCTTCGCGCGTATGAGTTGCAGGATGCCGGCGCTGACACCGTCGAGGCTAACGAACAACTGGGCTTCGAGGCGGACCTGCGCAGCTACACCATGCCAGCCGGCGTTCTGCGCTACTTTGGCGTCACGGAAGTGCGCCTGCTGTCGAACAATCCCGATAAGATCGCCGCGCTCGAACGCGGCGGCGTGCATGTGGCCGAGCGAGTTCCCGCGATTGTCGAAGCGCACGAAGCCAGCGAGCACTACATGCAGACCAAGCGCGAAAAGCTCGGCCACCTGTTCGACTGAGCCGGGCGCTTATCCGCCCGACAGCTCGCGGTAGTTCACCAGCGCGACATCGCTCTCGCTCAATGCCTGGCGCACTTCGGGCGCGATGAGCGCATCCAACTCCCGCTGCCGGCTCTCTTTGAGGCGCGTTCTCGCCGCGCGCAACTCATCGGTGCAGCTTCCCGGATGGCACATGAATTCCGTACTTCCCTCCGGCAGCGCGTGGATCAGCTCCGCCAACTCCGCCGGTCCGACTCGTCCGGTGAGCCGGAACCCGGCGAAGTGTTCGGTCATGCGGCAGCCGTGCTTTTTGAGGACGCGCGTCAGCCGCCCGCGCACCAGCCGGAACGCGCGATTGGCGGCTATTGCTGCGAACGGCGTCCCGCCCGCCGCGAGCGGAAAATCGAACGGCCGCCGCACCCAACGAATGCCAGTTTCCTCAGATAGCCGCGCTACGGCATCTAGCACCGGCGGGAGCAGATGCGTGTGTTTGTGCGTATCGAGATGAGTGGGCTAGATGCCGGTGCTGAGAATGCAACGTACCTGCCGCGACAACTCGTCATACACGCGGATGGAGCCGAGCGCCACCGCCCGCACGAGTTGCGCCACGGTCGCCGGCATTCCCGGCGGGCCCACCAGCACCAGATGGCAGCCGATGTCGAGCGAAGGCGTCTCGCGCGCCAGCACCACCGCATGGTCAAACGCCGCGCCCGTCGTCATCAGCGTCGTCGCCGTCAGAATCCCTTCGCGATGCGCACGCACGCTCCCGTAGTTCACATCGCGCGTGAAGCCGAAGTCATCCGCGTTGACAACGAGCCGTCTCAAAACAAGCTCAGCTTGATGCGGAGAAACTTTTTCGGGTTGGTCCGGAATTCCTTCAGCATGTCGTGCATCTCCTGCGACGAGCCGTTCAGGGAGTCGTATAACTCCGGATTCCGCAGAAGCTGGCCGATCGTGCCGCGCCCGCTGTTGACCTGATCCAGCGTCTCATCGAGCTTGGCGAGAGTCTGGGAAATCTGGTCATGCAGGTCCTCCGAGTACAGCAGCTTGCCCGCCGTGCCCTTGCCGGACTGTACGTGATCCAGGATGCGCCGCGTGTCGGAAACGGCGCCGCGGAGTTCGTCGTACAACGCCGGGTCCTTCAGGAATTTGCCCGCGGTGCCCCGCCCCTGCTGTAGTTCGGCGAGCAGACTGTCCACGCGGCCCATCGAAGTGCGCACGTCGTTGTACATCTCGGGCTTGTAGAGAAGCTGGCCGAGAGTGCCCTCGCGCGAGTTTAGCGCCGTGGTGATGATCTGCACCTGCTTCGCGATGTCGTTCAGCCGGTCGTACAACTCTTCATTCACCAGAAGCTTCCCGATGCTGCCGTGGCCGGCCTCCATCAGTGCCACGATGTTGTTCACCTTCGTTACCGTCTCCTGCAGTGAGGCGAGAATCGAGTAGCCTTGCTTGACGACGTCCTCAAACTCCGCCGTGTCCAGGCTCGGCAGCGTGCCGCCGTCGCGTACCGTCTCTTTCGCCCGCCCGCGCGTGATGTTGATGAACTTCGTGCCCAGCAGATTCGCCGCGCTGATCGCCGTCACCGAATCAATCGGAATCTTCGACCGGAAACGGTCGCGAATCGCCATTTCCACCTTGATCTGCTTTTCCGGCTCTGGGCGGCCCGACAGACCTATGTGCCGCACCTTGCCGATCGTAAGACCGTTCAGCGTCACCGGCGCCCCTTCGGCCAGCGCCGCCGAATCATCGAGATAGGTGTAGATGGTCTCGTAGCCCTCGAACAGCGCCCGGTCGCCCGTCACCAGGAACGTCGCCACTCCAAGGATCGTGAGCGCAGCCATGGTGAATAAGCCAACCTTCAGCCGCGCCCAGTTTGCTTTTGTCTGTACTGGCATCGGATGCTTACCGTCGCACGAATTTTCTCACGTAGGCGTCGTCCGACGCCTCAAGCGCCGTCTTGTCCCCTTCAAAGACGATCTGGCCATCTCTCATGACCATGAAGATTGTGCGGGGTGCGCTGGACGGATCGCGGCTGGCCGGAACGAGCCCGCCCTCTTCGGAATTGTAGCGAAAATCTGCCATGAGCTGCCCGTCCTGATAGCGGTGCGTCACGATCAGACTCGCCGCTCCCTTGCTGTCCCGCTCCTTGGCGATGAGCGCCATGATCGTATTCGCGGTGATCGGATCGAGCCCCGCTGTCGGCGAGTCGTAAAGCACCAGCGGCGGTTCGGTTACCACAGCGCGCGCAATCCCCACGCGCCGCCGCATCCCGCCCGACAAATCCGCTGGATATTGTTCGAGGGTCTGATCGAGTTCCACGAAACGCAACGCCTCGCTGACGCGCCTTCGCACTTCGTCCGCGGGCGCCGGTCCGCGCACCTGCTGGTTCTCGAGCGGATAGGCCACGTTATCCTCCACTGTCAGCGAATCGAACAATCCGCCCTCCTGAAACAGCACGCCCACGTTGGCGCGCACCGCGTACAGATCCTCCTCAGCGAGGTTCGTGATGTCTTGGCCCAGCAGCACCACACTCCCCGAGTCCACGCGAAGCAGTCCGATCGCGGCCTTGAGCAACACGCTCTTTCCGCTGCCCGCCGCGCCGAGAATCACGCGCGTCTCTCCGGGCCGCATGCGGAAGCTCACGCCGTCCAGCACCTTGTGGTCGAAGCTGAGGTCAACCCCTTCGAACTCCAGCACGGTCGCCTCCTCCGAGCCGTTCGCCATTCCCGGTTCAGCACTCACAGGTTCACGAAAATCCGGGTGATGAACGCCGTCAGCACGAACACCCATACCGACGCCACCACCACGGCCTGCGTCGTCGCCCGGCCCACGCCCTGCGTCCCGCCCGATGTCTTCATCCCGTAGAAGCATCCGACGAGCGAAATGACGATCGCGAAAATGAATGGCTTAAGCAGCCCTTGCACGAAGTCGTTGAATTCCAGCGCCTGATAGGCCGGAATCCAGTACTGCGACGCGGTCATCCGAAGCGAGAAGAACGCGATGGCAAACCCCCCCACCATGCCCACGAAATCGGACACGATGGTGAGCTGTGGAAGCATCACACAGGTGGCGATCAGCCGCGGAGTCACCAGTTTCTGAATCGGATCGGTGCCGAGCGCCCGCATCGCATCGATCTGCTCGCTGACTTTCATGGAGCCGAGTTCGCTCGCGATTCCAGAGGCGTTGCGTCCAGCCACCAGCAGCGCCGTCAGCACCGGCCCCAGTTCGCGCACCAGCGTGATGATCACGATCGGCCCGACCTGCCCGGTCGCGCCATACGTATTCAGCGCGCGCGACATCTGCATCGTGATTACGAAGCCGCTGAAGAAACCTGTCAGAATCACGATCGGCAGGCTGCCCACGCCGATCGCCTCCATCTGCAACGCCACGTCGTCCCAGTAATGCGGCGACCGGAACACATTCGTGAAGGCGCGCCCGGCAAGGAACCAGAAATCCTGCCACTCCGAGACCCAGGCCCTAAAAAACTCGTTCACGGACGCGACCTCTCCTCGCGCCGCCGCCGGGCCCCCATCATCATGAATTCCGATGCTACCATACAGGCTTCTAGAAGCCTTCCCGGCCCTCCATGCGCGGACTCACCGACATCCCCGGCATCCGGGTGGGCCACGCCTCCGACTTCGACGGCATCACCGGTTGCACCGCGATCCTCTGCGAAGCCGGCGCCGTGGCGGGCGTCGACGTGCGCGGCTCCGCCACCGGCACGGAGGAGTTCGGCCTCTTCAGCCCACTTCACCTCACCGAGCGCATTCACGCCGTGACGCTGGCCGGCGGCAGCGCCTTCGGACTTGAAGCCGCCTCCGGCGTTCGCCGCTATCTCGAGCGCAAGGGCGTCGGTTTCCCCACCGGCGCGGCGCTGGTCCCTCTCGTGCCCGGCGCCATTTTGTTCGACCTCGCGATCGGCAAGTCCACCGCGCGGCCCACGCGCGAAATGGGCGAAGCCGCGGCCGCCGCCGCCACGGCCGGACCGGTGGAGGAAGGCTCCATCGGCGCGGGCACCGGCGCGACGGTCGGCAAGCTCTACGGCATGACCCGCGCCATGAAATCCGGTCTCGGCTCGGCCACCGTCGCGCTGCCCGGCGGCTTGCTCGTCTCCGCGCTCGCCGCCGTCAACGCCTTCGGCGACGTGCTCGATCCCTCCACGGGCAAAGTGCTCGCCGGCGCACGCGCCCCGGCGCCCGCCAAAGGATTCGTCAACTCCTGGGACGCCGTGGGGGCTGGGGCTCTGCTTCCCGCCGCGCACGCGCCAGTGAAGCTCAACACCACGCTCGTCGTCGTCGCCACCAACGCCCGGCTTACGAAACCCGGCGCAACGAAACTCGCCGAACTCGCCTCCCTCGGCGTCGCCCGCACCATCTCGCCCGTCTGGACTACCTTCGACGGCGACCTCGTCATCGCGCTCAGCACCGGCGCGATCGAAGCCGAAATCAACACGCTCGGCGTCGCCGCTGCGGACGCCGTTTCGCAATCGATCGTCCGCGCCGTGAAACTAGCGCGCACCCTCGGCGGTGTGCCCGGAATCGCCGGCTAACTTCGTCGCGCTTCCATCAACCGCTTCACCTCGTGCGGCGTAAGCTCCCGATGCTTGCCGATCTCGAGCCCCCCAATCTCGATCTCGCCGATCTGGGTCCGGACCAGTTTCAGCACGTTGCTCCCCACCGCCTCAATCATCCGCCGCACCTGCCGGTTCCGCCCCTCCCGGATCGTCATCTCGAGGAACGTGCATGTTGCGGTATCGCGAAGCCGCTTCACCTCAGCCGCCAGCGTCGGCCCGTCACGCAACTCAACGCCCTCGCGAAGCCGCGCCAGGCTTTCCTCGCTCAAGATGCCGCCCGCTTTCACCAGGTACGTCTTCGGTGCTTTGTACGCCGGATTCGTCAGCCGCTCGGCGAACTGCGTGTCATTCGTAAGCAGCAGCAGGCCGCTGGTATCCAGATCCAGGCGGCCCACCGGGGAAAGATAGGGCAGGGAATCGGGCAGCAGATCGTACACCGTCTGGCGTCCCTCCGGATCGCGATACGTGGTCAGATACCCTTTCGGCTTGTTGAGCAAGATGTAAACCTTCCGGCCCGCCTGTAGTGGTTTGCCGTCGAACGACACGCGGTCGCGCTCGAGATCCACCCAGTGGTCCGGATCGCGCACGGTCTTGCCGTTCACACGGACGCGCCCCGCGCCGATCCAACTTCTCGCTTCGGTTCGCGATCCCACGCCCGCCTTCGACAACACGCGCTCCAGCGTCTTCAGCGGCCGTTTCTGTCCCGCCCGTTTATTTCCGGTCCCAGCCAAGCAGACTCCGCGCGGCTGCCAGATGCTCCTGCCGCGCCTGCGTGTACCTGCGCTCGCGCCCTCCGCCGGACTCCTCCCATCCGTTGGGGAACACCTCACCCGCATCCACCTGCACTCCGTTAGCAAGCAGTGCGGCAAGGTTCGCGATCGTCATTTGGTCTTCGTGCAGCGCTTCGGCCTGGCGCCTCTGCATCTCCATTTTTTTAATATCGGACAGAATCAGATCGACCAGTTCAATGACAACGCTTGATGCATAACCCGGTAACTGAACCGCACGTGTCACACTCAAAAGTGACGCGACGCTGCCTCCCCGTTTCACACCTGGCCGTCATGAGGGTCTCCTCGTTCAGCAGGACTGCCCCGAAAACTCTTTCCCCGGAATCGCCCCAACCCCGCCGGTCAAAATTTGGGAAGGCGGACTCCTCCTTGACTTGCGACTCCGCGGAGATTCTACACTTAAAGTTCGCATGGGACGGCACCCGGGTTATTCGAGCAAAGGTGCCTCCTTCGAAAACCATAGAAATGACGAGAGCAAGAATAGCGGTTATCGGTGCGGGAATATACGGCGCATTTTCGGCGATTCGCCTCGCGGAATCCAGCCACAGCGTCGAGCTTTTCGATCCGCTGGGCTTGCTTCGCGCCGCATCCGACATTAACCAATTCTCCGTGTACATGCCGGCTACCACTACCCGCGAAGCCCTGAAACAACCGAGGAAACCATGGAGGCGCGCAGGGAGTTCATCGCCACCTTCACGCCGGCGATTGTCCGGGGCACGCAGCACTACTACGCGATCCCGGAAGAGGGCTCGCTCACTCCGCCCGATGTCTACGAGAAAGTCATGGCTTCCCATCGTCTGCCGCTCAATCCCTCAAAGCCGGACTGGATGAACTTCGATTTCATCGACCGCTGCTACGAGGCGGACGAGAACACGTACGATCCGCACGCCCTGCGCGGCCTGCTTGAGTCCGCCATTCGCACGCTGGGCGTGAAATTCCGCCAGGAGACCTATCGGGCGGACATGCGCCGCGGGTACGACTTCGTCATTTACGCCACCTACGGCCTCGGCCCGAGCCGCGGCATGTTCCGCTCGGCGAAGTACCAGGTCGCGGAAAGAGTCCGGATCGAGCTTCCCGCGGCGTTGCGCGGGGTCGCCCTGGTGGTGGTCGATGGCCCATTCACCGCCTTCGACCCGTACGGCAACTCCCAATACTTCCAATTCGGGTCTGCCAGGAGTACCAACCACTGGACGACCCGAGACCCCACCGAAGCCGTTCCTGAGCCATACGCTTCCGCGCTGAACCGGCCACGCTTCAGCCCAGCCCACTTCACCCGGTTCGAGGCAATGCGGGAGGATGCCAGCCTCGCCGTTCCGCTTGCCCGAGGTGCCGTGTACGCCGACTCCCGGTTCACGTTGCGCGTTGTGCAAGATAATCCGGCTGAGGACCGGCGCACGCTGTATCTGCAGGAAACCGCAAATCGCGAGATCCACATCTTTTCCGGAAAAGTCGTGAGCGCCGTAAAGGCGGAGAAGCTCGTCTGCGATCGAGTGGCGCGCGGTGACTGAGCGTGGAGCTTATGGGATCGTGGGTCGTGGCCACTGGGCCAAACGGATGGAATCCATTCTTTCGGATATGGGCCGCCAGGTGGCCGTGATCGGCAATGCTCGGCGCGCCGGCGTGGAGAAACAATCCGCATAGCGTAACCGTCTCACATCGGCATTCCGGAGCACCGGCGCGGCAATCGCCTGGCTCTGCGTGCCCCCTGGCGATCACCTCCCCGCGATGGTGGAGGCCGGCTTCGACGCCGGACTCGATGTCGTGATCGAGAAGCCTTGGCTGGCCTCCGACGCCGTGACGCAGCGCCTGGATGCGATCCGCACAGCGAAGGGGAAGCTGGCTGCGGGTCACTACGAGTACTGTTTACTGAACGCCGTGGAGGCCTGGCGTGATCGGCAGGCCGGCGACGGCCTGCGCTTCGGTGGCCGCATGAACCAGCAGCGGCCCGGCCGTACCGGCCTTCCGGCTCTCGACAACCTCGGAACCCATCTCTTCTCGATCCACGAATACGCGGCGCCACGCTCCATGATCGCGTCGATCGAATGCTCCTACCAGCAGCCCGATGACCGGCGCGTCTGGCTCGATGACGGTGGCAGGCGCGTGGCCGAGGTCGATCTCCTCGCCGGCGATGAACCGATCATCCAACGCTTCGTGACGCGGTTCGAAAACGCCCGGCTGGAAGAAGAGTTCCCATGGGGCCTGCGATTCGCGCGGAAGATAACCGCCGATGTAGCCGAGTGGAGGCGGTCCCTGGCCACGCACGCTCGGCCTGCGCCGCCGATCCCGACCCGTCGGACTGAAGCACACCCATGAACTCCGCCCCGCCGGTGCAGATCGGATTCTGCACCGGCGCTGCCCGGCCGCCCGCTCACGGCTGGGAATGTGGGTACGAGATATTCGGGTTAGGATTGTCCTGCTAAACGAGGGACAGATAGCTCCACGGTGATAGAGACGGCGTCCAGCGCATCTGCACGTTCGGACTGAGGGAAACGGCGCCGTTCCACGTCGAGCCCTTGTACCACATGTATCGCAGATCTTGAGAGGATAGAGCGTCCTGGCCAAAAGCGTAAAGATAAACGCCATTTTGGACGAGGGCCAGTCCAGCGTAGTTGCCATCCCGGTTGTTCTGCCCCCACGACGTACCGGGTCACGCCACCCCAATGGACTCGGACGTAGCAGGCCCGATTACGGCCTGCCGATAAGTGGGTTCGGTAAAGGCCACCCACGGAGCCCCGTTGTAGAACGCCGTGGCGGGGCGGCTCGTGGTAGCGTAGCTTCACACAGGCACGCCGTTGACGTTTACGGGGACAAAATTGGCGCCATCCTGCGTGTAAGAAATGTACACCCGCCTGTTACCCGACTGGTCCGTCCCAACGGTCGCGACGTACACGAAGGTCCCACCATTGCCCACCACAGCGGGCATCAGCGCATAGTCGAAGGTGCTGGTCCCAATCCCAGCGCGGAAGCGCTCGGCATGATAGGGGCGCCGAAATTCACCCCGTCCGTCGATACCGCGAAAGCGGGGCGCTGATAGTTGTTTGGGATATAGCTCAAGAGTATCTCGTTCCCGCTGTCGAATAACGCGGCGCCGACGTCGGTCAGTTCCGCAGAGTTAACGACGATTCCCGTCGAGCTGGGGTTATTGCTGAAGTTAAAATCCACGTAGATCGTGTTGTTCGTGTGAGTTGGATATACGCTTCACTCAGCCAGCCCCTACGGATAGTGGCCTCGGTTGG
>VFSW01005788.1_pt1 | contig 18231 bp, 20 predicted proteins | sample 5358111 | NCBI WGS metagenome assembly VFSW01 (sample SAMN11554181, study PRJNA540505) | mine drainage metagenome | isolation source: sediment from site ElyBrook_90M | place: USA: Ely Copper Mine, Vershire, VT | collected 2017
CCTTCGTCTCGGGGGCGCGTATTTGTTTATACGACACAGTGTCCCGGGGGCCAACCGCGGCGCGCCTCACCGCCGCGCCGCCACCATCAGATCCTTCATGTCGCGCACCGCGCGCGCAAGCCCGTCGAACAGCGCACGCGCGATGATCGAGTGGCCGATGTTCAGTTCGACGATCTCCGGGATCGCCGCGACCGGGCCGACGTTGTGATAGTTGAGCCCGTGGCCGGCATGCACGGTCAGTCCGAGCGCGGCGGCCGCGCGGGCCGCCGAGCGCAGCCGCTCGAGCTGGCTCGGGCGTTCGGCTCCGGCGGCCTCGGCGTAGGCGCCGGTGTGCAATTCGACGACCGGTGCACCGGCGCGCACCGCCGCCTCCAACTGAGCCGGCTCCGGATCGACGAACAGCGAGACCCGCACCCCGGCGGCGCCGAGCGCACCGCAGGCTTCGGCGATGCGCGCCTGCCCGGCGAGCACATCCAGACCGCCCTCGGTGGTGATCTCGCGGCGATTCTCCGGCACCAGGCAACAATCCTGCGGACGCGCCCCGCAGGCGATGCGCAGCATCTCGTCGGTGACCGCCATTTCGAGGTTCATACGCGTCTGCAGCGCCTCGCGCATCGCCGCGACATCGCGGTCCTGGATATGGCGGCGATCCTCGCGCAGATGCAGCGTGATGCTGTCAGCCCCCGACTGCTCGGCGAGCAGCGCCGCATGCAAGGGGTCCGGATAGCGCGAGCGGCGCGCCTGGCGCACCGTCGCGACGTGATCTATGTTCACGCCGAGCGTGATCGCCTTGACGAGCCCCGAGCTCATGCGCGCCGCCTGCGGTACATGCCGGCCATGATGTGCCGCGAATTGAGCGGTCGGCCCTCCAGGCAGACATCGATGGCGGCGCGCAGCACCCGCTTCGCATCGCGCAGGCTCTGCGGCCCGCTGAACGCTCCGGCATCGAGTTCGGCGAGGGAGCGCCCATAGACGGCATCCGGGGCCTCGGCGACGCACGCTCGCGCGCCGCGCTGCGGCTGAAAAAGGTAATGCATCTCAGGCTCGATCGGCCGGCCCTCATCGGTATGGGTCAACGACAAGCCGTAGCCGAGCGCCTCGAGCAATCCCTTCTCGAAGCGCCGCAGGCACGCCTCCTCGTCCGGGGAGTCACCGAGCGCGCTAATGGTCCCGGCATAGCCGTCGAAAATCGCCGGGTTCGGATCGCCACGCTCGGTCAGCTTCAACAACAATTCATTCAGATAGAAGCCGCTCATCAGCCGCCCCGGCGGCAGCGCGGCCGGCGGCCCGTCGATCTCCGCGCCGACGAGCCGGCATGCGTCCGTCACACCGGACCAGGAGACGAGCAGCCGCTGGAACGGCCGCAACACCGGCCCGAGCTTGGATTTCGGCCCGGCGACCCCGCGGGCGAAAAGACTGAGGCGGCCATGCTCGGCCGTGAACACCTCGAGGATGCGGCTCGTGTCGCGGTAGGCGTGGTGATGCAGCACGTACGCCGGCGTCAACCAGACGCGTCGCGACTCTCTCACGGCCGTTCGAACCCGAACTGTTTCAGCGCCATCTCGTTGTCGGCCCAATTCTCCCGGACCTTGACCCACAACTCCAGATGCACCGAACGTTGCCACAGGTCGGCGAGTTCGATGCGGGCGAGCCGGCCGATGTCCCGCAGCCGCTCGCCGCGCTGGCCGATCACGATCGCCTTCTGACCCGCCCGCTCGACCCAGATCACGGCATTGACGATCAGGCGCCCCTCCTCTTCGACGAAACGCTCGATCTGCACGTTGATCCCGTACGGCAGCTCCTCGCGCAGGCTCAAGGTGAGCTTCTCGCGGATCACCTCGGAGGCGTGGAACGGTTCATCGCGGTCGGTGAGCACCTCGGGTGCGAACGCCGGCGGTCCCTCCGGCAGACGCGATCCGACCAGTTCGACCAGCGGCTCGAGGTTGTCGCCGGTCTGCGCCGAGATCGGCACGATCGCCGAGGCGGGAATGCGCGCGGCGATATCCTCGAGAAACGGCAGCAGCCGGTCCTTCGGGTGCACGCGGTCGACCTTGTTGACGACGACGATCAACGGTTGCTTCATCCCGCGCACGCGCTCCCAGACCCATTCATCCTCGTGGGTGAAGCGCAGCGCCTCAATAACGAACAGCAACACGTCGGCATCCCGCGAGGAGCTGATCGCCACGCGGTTCATGTACTGGTTCATGATCCGCCGCGCCGTGGAGTGCAGGCCCGGCGTATCCACCAGCACGAGCTGCGCCTGCGGGCGGTTGACGAGGCCGAGAATGCGGTGGCGTGTGGTCTGGGGCTTCGGCGCGACGATCGATACCTTGCGGCCGACGAGCGCGTTGACCAGCGTCGACTTGCCGACGTTCGGCCGGCCGACGATGGCGACGAAACCACAGCGAAACGGTGTCTTGTTCATGACAGCTTGCGCCGGTCCGGCGGCAGCAACGCGAGCATGCGCTCGGCGGCGAGCTGCTCGGCGCGGCGGCGGCTCGCACCATCACCGTGGGTGGCGAGCGCGAGCGCCGTCACTTCGCAGCGCACCGCGAAGGACTGGTCATGCGGGTCGCCGCTGACCGCGGTCAGGGTGTACTCCGGCAACGCGATGGCACGCGCCTGCAGGACCTCCTGAAGGCGCGTCTTCGGATCCTTCAGCTCGGCGACGGCCGGCAGTTCGGCAAGACGCGCGCCGAGCAGGCGGCGCACGACCGCGGCGGTCGCCTCGAAGCCGGCGTCGAGGAACACGGCGCCGACGATCGCCTCGAGGGCGTCGGCGAGGATCGACACTCGCCGGTAGCCGCCGGTCTTCAATTCACCGCTGCCGAGCAGCAGATGTTCGCCGACGCCGCGCTGCGCGGCGATCTGGGCGAGCGTCTCGCCGCTCACGAGGGTTGCACGCTGGCGCGACAAGGCCCCCTCGTCGGCGCCCGGGAAGGCTTCATAGAGCATCAGGGCAACGACGCAGTTGAAAAACGAGTCGCCGAGGAACTCGAGGCGCTCGTTGTGCCGGGAGCCGGCGCTGCGGTGCGTGAGCGCCATCGCGCCCAGATCGGGATGTTTGAAGACATGTCCGAATTCCCTCTCCATCCAGGTCGCGAGTTCGGCCCCGGCGCGCGCGGCGTTCACCGTATCTTCACCGTCTTGTCGAAATGCGCCACCAGCGAGACGTTGCCGATGAACGGCACCTCATCGTCGTAGTCGACGTGCAGGGAGACCGAATCGTTGCCCTTCTCGATCTGCACATCGGTCGATTGGATGTTGCTGATGCCCTCGACCTCCCAGTGCCGCTCGAGCGCGCGCCGGATCGCCCAGTCGTCGGCGGCATCGCCCTTCATCTCGTTCGCGACCGCCACCATCGTGTGGCTGATGTTCATGTAGTTAAGATATACCGGGGTCAGCCGTACGCCCGCATAGACGAGCACCCCGGCCATTGCCAGGATCAGCACCAAACCGATGAAAGTCATCCCCCGCTGACGATGCCGCATGTGCAACTCCCTCGTGATGCGCTAGTGAATCAGATGACCGATCCGGCCCCACAGCGGACCGTCACGCATGTCCAGGTTCAGCCAAACGACGACCGCCTTGCCGACCAGGTTGGCCGCCGGCACGAAGCCGGGCGCGTCCGAATCACCCTGCCAGCGGCTGTCCTTGCTGTTGTTGCGGTTGTCGCCCATGAAGAAATAATGCCCCGGCGGCACGGTCCATTCGCCGGTCTTGACCGGCCCGTTCGCGAACATGATCCGGTGGCGGTGGCTGCCGAGCTGTTCCCAGGCCGTGCCGACTCCGGCGTAGTTCCATTGATCGTCCTTCGGCCCCTTATAGGTCGGTCCCGGGGTCTGCGGCACCGGCTTGCCGTTGATGTAGACCTGATCGTTGGCGTCGACGCGGACCCGATCGCCGGGCAGCCCGACGAGACGCTTGATGTAGTCGATCTTCGGATTCGGCGGCAGACGAAAGACGATCACGTCGCCGCGATGCGGTCTGCCGGTCGGCAGAATCAAGGTGTTGGTGACCGGCAGGCGCAACCCGTAGGCGAATTTCTCCACGAAGATGAAATCGCCGTCGTACAAGGTCGGCATCATCGAATCCGAGGGAATGCGGAACGGCTCGAACAGGAACGAGCGGATCACCAGCACGAGCAGGATCACCGGGAAGAACGAACGCGCGTACTCGACGGCGAGCGGATCGCGGATGTCGGCCTCGGAGGCGCCGGCCTGGCGGGCGAGGCTGAGCCTGCGGCGCCGGAAGACCAGCCGATCCACGCCCCAGATCACCCCGGCCAGCGCACCGCTGATCACCAGCATCAGGCTGAAGTCGACCGCCTCGTAGCGGAACATGCGCCACAAGGCGAGCGCCGCGATCGCGAGCAGCGCGTAACCGGCGATCCTCGGCAGCAAGGCCTCCTTGCCGCCGCTGCCTGTCGGATCGCGCCTCGGGCCCGACACCCAGCCGTCGTAAAGGATGACCCCGATGCACGCCAGAGCGGCGCACAACAACCCGATGATGAAGCGATTTCCGTCCGTCACGAAAACTCCCGAAGTTCCAGAGGATAACCCGATCAACCCGGCTTCTTGCCGACCCTCAGCACGGCGAGAAACGCCTCCTGCGGAATCTCGACCTGGCCGACCTGTTTCATGCGCTTCTTGCCCGCTTTTTGCTTTTCCAGCAGCTTGCGCTTGCGGGTGATGTCACCGCCGTAGCACTTCGCCAGGACGTTCTTGCGCATGGCCTTGACGCTTGCGCGCGCGATGATGTGACTGCCGATCGCCGCCTGCACCGCGACGTCGAACATCTGGCGGGGAATCAGCTCCTGCATCTTGTCGACCAGGTCCCTGCCCCTTGCGTAGGCGTTGTCCCGATGCACGATCAACGACAGCGCGTCCACCGCATCGCCGTTGATCAGCACGTCGAGCTTGACGAGTGGCGCCACCTGGAAGTGGCTGAATTCGTAGTCGAACGAGGCATAGCCGCGGCTCGCCGACTTCAGGCGGTCGAAGAAATCGAGCACCACCTCGGCGAGCGGCAGTTCGTACTGCAGGGACACCTGGCTGCCGAGGAAGAGCATTTTCTTCTGCACGCCGCGTTTCTCGCTGCAAAGCGTCAACACCGCGCCGACGTGATCGGGCGGCACCAGAATGTTCGCCGTGATGATCGGCTCGCGCAACTCCGCGATGCGGTCCTGCGGCGGGAGCTTCGCCGGATTGTCGACCTCGATGACATCGCCGTCGGTGAGCAGGACCTCGTAGATCACCGTCGGCGCGCTCGTGATCAGGTCGAGGTCGTACTCGCGCTCCAGACGCTCCTGGACGATGTCAATGTGCAAAAGGCCGAGAAAGCCGCAGCGAAAACCGAAGCCAAGCGCGGTCGACACCTCGGGCTCGAAATGCAGCGCCGAGTCGTTCAATTTCAGCTTCTTCAAGGCCTCGCGAAACTGCTCGTAGTCGTCCGAACTGACCGGGAACATGCCGGCGAAGACGCGCGGCTGAACCTGTTTGAAGCCGGCGAGCGGCGCCGCGGCGGGCGCCGCGTCGAGCGTGATCGTGTCGCCGACCGGCGCGCCATCGATCTCCCTGATGCCCGCGATGACGAAGCCGACCTCGCCGGTGCCGAGTTCCTCGCGGGTGACCGGCTTCGGCGCGAAACGGCCCAGGCGGTCGATCTGGTGGCTGCGGCCGGTCGACATCACGCGGATCTTCGCGCCGGTCGAAAGCTTGCCGTGCATGACGCGCACCAGCGAGACCACGCCGACGTAGTTGTCGAACCACGAATCGATGATCAGCGCCTGCAACGGTCCGGCCGGATCGCCCGAGGGCGCCGGTATGCGCTTGACGAGCTGTTCGAGCAGTTCGTTGACGCCGAGTCCGGTCTTCGCGCTGACCAGCGCCGCATCCTCGGCCGGAATCCCGATGATCTCCTCGATCTCGTGGATCACCTTGGCCGGATCCGCCGAGGGCAGATCGATCTTGTTGATTACCGGCAGCACCTCGAGACCCTGCTCGAGCGCGGTGTAGCAGTTGGCGACGCTCTGCGCCTCCACGCCCTGCGCCGCATCCACCACCAGCAACGCGCCCTCGCAGGCGGCGAGCGAGCGCGACACCTCGTAGGAGAAATCCACGTGACCGGGCGTGTCGATGAAATTCAGCTGATAGGTCTCGCCGTCCGCCGACTGGAACGAAAGCGTGACGCTCTGCGCCTTGATCGTGATGCCGCGCTCGCGCTCGAGGTCCATCGAGTCGAGCACCTGCGCCTGCATCTCGCGCGCATCGAGCCCGCCGCAAACCTGGATGAAGCGATCCGCGAGCGTCGATTTGCCGTGGTCGACGTGGGCGATGATCGAGAAATTGCGGATATTCTTCATCTCATCCGGGATTCGGGAAACCCCGGATTATACCGGTCATCGCGCCGTCGCGAGCGCTTTGTGCACTTCCTCGGGATCCAGCCGGCCGTGGCAGACGAGTTCGCCGCCGAACAGCAGCACCGGAATCTTGTGCCCGTAGCGGGCGCGCATCGCCGGATCCTGATCGACATCGAGCACGTCGACGGGGTGCGCGGCCGCGGCCGGCAGCCCGGCGAGCTCGGCGAGCATGCGCTCACAGAGATGGCAATGCGGCCGCGAGTACAGTGTGAAGCGCGCGAGCGGGCTCATCGGCGCCCGCTCAGCGAGGCAGCGGCGCCCACCGAATGTGCGATCAGTTCGACCGTCTGCGCCGGCACCTCGCCGACCGCCGTCACCTGGTGTCCCTGGATCACGGTCGAGAAGGCGAACCCGGCATCGAGCCGGGCAAGTCCCTGCATCTCCCGCGGGCCGGCGCCCCCCCGCCGCGAGACGGCCGGCTGCGGCTCGACGAACACCGACACGGTCGCGAGGCCGTCGGAGTAGACCAGGTGCTCGGCCGGCCGCTGTGCCGCGCCGATCGTCTGGGCGCCGGCCGCCGCGAGGTGGAAGCCGGGCGGCAATTCGGCCGGTCGCAGCCGCTCCTCGGAGGCGCTCGCCTGTTCGGTCGGGCCCTGTACGATCCAGCGCATGCCGGCCGTCGAGACGTTCGGGCGCAGTTCGCTGTCGGGAATCGATTTGGGCATCCGCAAGCTGGCGAACAGGATCTGTTCGAGCATCCGGCCGCGCGCGTCGCTCATCTGCGTCTTCAGCGGCATCGCCGTCTTCCGATCGAGCCACAACCGGTAGCCGAAGCGGTATTGATCGCGCGGACTGACCTGGATCACCTTCACCGGCGTGCCGAGGATGCGCTCATCGGGCAGCGCCGAGATGCGATAGAACTTCTCCACGCCCGGTCCGAAGCGCGGTAGCGCGCTCAGCAAGGACGAATGGTTGGGCCGGGTCTCGACGAGCACTTCGTGCTTGTCGGGCAGGTAACAGGTCAGGCGGCCGTTGGCACTGCGGATGTACTCGCGGCCGGCTCGATCGAGCGCCTGGAGCCGCTCGGTGATGTGGCCGTGCAGATTGCGGTGCACGATGCGCATCGCTTCGACACGGCCATCGCTCAAGTGGAAGAAGGTGCCGTCGTAGTTCCGGGTCCGCAGCGCCTGGCTCATCTTTTCGAGCCAGACGCGCGGACTGCGCGCGGCCGAGGCGAGCGGCGCGGTCGCAATCAGGGCGCAGAACACCGACAGCGGGATGAGCCGCGCGTCGTGCCCTTGCGCCCTCGTAATCATGGACCGTTGGACGGGCGCGCCGGCACCGCGACACTCGCCGCGGCCGCGGGAATTACCACACCGACGGCAGCCGGCGAGCGGTTCGCAGGTCCGGCGGTCTGCTCCGGCGCCGCGATCAGTCCCGACAACAGGCTGCGCCCGCCGAGAAAGGAACTGTATTCGCTGTGCGCAAAGACATAGTTTGTCAGCCGCGCAGGCGGCAAGGCGGCCGGCGCCTGCGGGATCGTCGTCGGCACCGTGTAGGAGAGGGCTTCGCGGTTGAGCTTGGCGAGCACCGGTGCCGGGGGACCCGAGGCGTCCATGACGGTCGGCGTATCGGCCCGCTGTTGCAGGGCAAAAACCGCGACCACCGCGACCACCGCGGCAACCCCGGCGCTCGCCGCATGTCGCCAAAGCCGCTGGCGTCGCGCGCGCCATCGCCCGGCGCGCGCGAGCGGCGCCTCGGCATCGATCGCGCTCGCGACCCGGGCGGCGAGGCCGCGCGACAGCGCCGCGCCGCTCGCGCCCCGGCAGAGCTCGCCGATCATCGCGTAGCGCCCGAAGGCCTCGCGAAGCGCGGCATCGCGCGTCAAGCGCTTCAACAGCAGTTCGGTTTGCGCGCGCGGCAACTCGCCGTCGAGGAACGCGGAGATCTGTTCACGTATCTGTTCGCTCATGGCTCCTCAGGGCGGCCCAAGCCGGCGTCAAAAATGGGGCGTAGTTTCTTGTCGATCGCTTCGCGCGCCCGGAAGATCCGGGAGCGCACGGTACCCACCGGGCAGTCCATCGACTGCGCGATGTCCTCATAACTCAAGCCTTCGAGTTCACGCAGCACGATCGCGGTGCGCAAATCATCGGGAAGATTCTCGATCGCCCGATTGACCGTTTCACGGATCTCGTCGGTCAACAGCAGCGCTTCGGGGGTTTCGGACTCGGAAAGACGGGCATTCAAGTCGTATTGCTCGGGGTCCTGCAGATCCAGGTCATACTCCATCGGACGGCGCTTGTTCGCGACCAGCGCGTTCTTCGCGGTATTGATCGCGATCCGGTAGAGCCAGGTATAAAAAGCGCTGTCGCCGCGGAAGGAGTGCAACGCGCGATAAGCCTTCACGAACGCCTCCTGCGCGATGTCCTCGGCCTCGGCGTTGTCGTGCACATAACGCATGATCAGCTTCAACACCTTGTGCTGGTAGCGCAACACCAGTAGATCGAATGCCGCCCGTTCGCCCCGCTGAACCCGCTCCACCAGCGTCAGGTCGCTCTCCTCAACCGTCATTCGCGGCCCCGTGCCGGCGGGCATCCAAGCCAGCCTGTGCTCATAGACCGGACGAGCTGACGAAAGTTCGCATATCTTTGCACTTGGCGCGGCTCGAGTGTGAACGGGTGCACAGGAAGCGATTCTAGCAGCGGCCGGCCGCGGCGCCGGCGGCACTGGCGAGAATTCGGTCGATCAACACGGCCAGCTCCGGCGCCGGCGGCGGCGTCGAACCGAGACAATAGGCGTGAATTTGCTCATCCGACGCCTCGAGCAGACGTCGGAAGGCGTCCTGGTCGGTGCGGGATGCGCTGCGAAACTCCCGTTCCAGGTAGCCGCGCAACAGTTCGTCGAGTTCCCGCATACCCCGCCGGCAGCGCCAAAGCAGCCGGCCGAGCTCACGCTCATCGAGGTCGACCATCGGCCGCATCCATTCAGTAACGGCGATGCGCCATCATCTGTTTCAGTTCACCGATCGCACGGGCCGGATTCAAATCCTTCGGGCACGCCTCCGTGCAATTCATGATCGTGTGGCAGCGATACAGGCGGAACGGGTCCTCGAGCTGGTCGAGCCGCTCGCCGGTCGCCTCGTCCCGGCTGTCGACGATCCAGCGATAGGCGGCGAGCAAGGCCGCGGGTCCAAGGTAGCGGTCACTGTTCCACCAGTAGCTCGGACAACTCGTCGAGCAGCAGGCGCAGAGTATGCAGGCGGAGGGACGGTCGAGCTTTTCCTGCTCCGATTTCGACTGCAGCCGTTCACTATCCGGGGGCGCCGGCGTGCGTGTCTGCAGCCACGGCTTGATCGAGGCATACTGGGCGTAGAAGTCGGTCAGATCGGCGACCAGGTCCTTGATCACCGGCATGTGCGGCAGCGGGTAGATCCTGACCTCGCCCTTGATGTCCGCACACGCGCTGATGCACGCCAGTCCGTTGCGTCCATCGATGTTCATGGCGCAGGAGCCACAAATCCCCTCGCGGCAGGAGCGACGGAACGTGAGCGTCGGATCGATCTCGTTCTTTATCTTGATCAGCGCGTCGAGCACCATCGGACCACACTGGTCCATGTCGATCTCGTAGGTGTCGAGCCGCGGATTCTCGGCTGAATCCGGATCGAAGCGGTAGATCTTGAAGACGCGCACGTGCGTCGCGCCGTCCGGCGCCTTGAATACCCGCCCGTCCTTGCGGACCTTGGAATTGGCGGGCAGCGAGAACTCGGCCATCGATCCGTCTCCTCAGTAGGTCCGCGCCTTCGGCGGGATCGTTTCGACATCGTTGGTGAGCGTGTTCAGATGAACCGGTCGGTAGCCGAAACGGGTGGCGCCCTTCGCATCGACCCAGCACAGACTGTGCTTCAGCCAGTTCTGGTCGTCGCGCGCCGGGAAGTCCTCGCGTGCGTGCGCGCCGCGACTCTCGGTGCGGTTGGCCGCCGAATGCATGGTCGCCACCGCCTGGCCGAGGAGGTTGGCAAGTTCCAGCGTCTCGACCAGATCGGTGTTCCAGACGAGCGAGCGATCCGAGATCTTGACATCGCCGAAGGAGTCGAACACCTCGGCGAGACGCCGTTTGCCCTCATCCAGCGACTCTCCGGTGCGAAAGACCGCCGCATCGCGCTGCATCGTACGCTGCATCGCGATCCGGATTTCGGCGGTGGCGAGCGAACCCTTGGCGTTGCGCAACCGGTCGAGCCGCTCGATGGCCGGATCGGCCGCATCGGCCGCCAACGGCCGGTGGGCCGCGCCCGGCTTGAGCGTACGCGCGCAATGCAGGCCGGCGGCGCGACCGAAGACGACCAGGTCGAGCAGCGAGTTCGAGCCGAGCCGGTTCGCGCCGTGCACCGACACGCAAGCGGCCTCGCCGACCGCCATCAATCCAGGCACGACCTCGTCGCCGCCGGCGGCGCCAAGGCGCATCACCTCGCCGTTGACGTTGCAGGGGATACCGCCCATGTTGTAGTGGAGCGTCGGCAGCACCGGGATCGGCTCCTTGTTGACGTCGACGCCGGCGAAGATGCGCGCCGTCTCGGCGATGCCCGGCAACCGCTCCTTGATCACCTCGGGTCCGAGGTGTTCGAGGTGCAGGTGGATGTGATCCTTGTGCGCACCGACCCCGCGGCCTTCGCGGATCTCGATCGTCATGGAGCGGCTGACGACGTCGCGCGAGGCGAGGTCCTTGGCATTCGGCGCATAGCGCTCCATGAAGCGCTCGCCCGCCGCGTTCGTCAGGTAACCACCCTCGCCGCGCGAGCCCTCGGTGATCAGGCAGCCGGCGCCGTAGATTCCGGTCGGATGGAACTGGGCGAATTCCATGTCCTGAAGCGGCAGCCCGGCGCGCAACACCATGCCGCCGCCGTCGCCGGTGCAGGTGTGCGCCGAGGTGCACGAGAACCACGCGCGCCCGTAACCGCCGGTCGCGAGGATCACCCGTTGCGCGCTGAAGCGGTGCAATGTGCCCTCGGCCAGGTCGAGCGCGAGGACGCCGCGGCATTCGCCGTTCTCCATCAAAAGATCGAGCGCGAAGTACTCGATGAAGAACGTCGCCGAATGCTTCAGGGACTGCTGATACAGCGTATGCAACATGGCGTGACCGGTGCGATCGGCCGCCGCGCAGGTGCGTTGTGCGACACCTTTTCCATAGTGGGTCGTCATGCCGCCGAAGGGTCGCTGGTAGATGCGCCCGCCCTCGGTGCGCGAGAACGGCACGCCGTAGTGCTCCAATTCGATCACCGCGGCCGGTGCCTCCTTGCACATCATTTCGATCGCGTCCTGGTCGCCAAGCCAGTCCGAACCCTTGACGGTGTCATACATGTGCCAGCGCCAGTCATCCTCGCCCATGTTGGCGAGCGCGGCGGAGATTCCGCCCTGGGCCGCGACCGTGTGGCTGCGGGTCGGAAACACCTTGCTCAGACAAGCGGTGCGCAGGCCCGCTTCGGCGAGGCCCAAGGTCGCGCGCAGCCCCGCGCCGCCGGCGCCGACGACGACGACATCGTAGCTGTGGTCCGTGAATTTGTAGTCCGTCATGACACCAGGGTTCCCATCGTCAGGCGCAAAATGGCGAAGATTCCGGCTCCGCCGACGAGCACATGCATGAATCTCAATCCGATCAAGCTGAGGAGTTTCGCCGCCCGTCCGTGCACGTAGTCCTCGACCACGACCGTCGTGCCGAGATACGAATGATAAGTGAGCGTGCCAGTGCACAGCGCCGCGAGAAAGCCCTCGAGCGGTCGCGACAACCAGTCGTGCACGGCCGCATAGCCGAGATTCGGCAGCGTCAGAATCGAGATCAGCAACCACGAGGCGAGCGGCACCAGCGCGAGCGCGCTCAGGCGCTGCGCCCACCAATGGCCGGTGCCGTCCTTGGCGGACCCGAGGCCCGTCACCCGCCCGAGCGGGCTGCGCATGCCGACACGAGGCGACTCATCCATGGCTCGATCCTCCGAAGTGTGCGGCCAGCACGAGCGCGATGGCGGTCAGCACGAGCGCGCCGGCGACCACCAACCAGCCGCTGGCGTGACGATCACGGCGCTCGAAGCCGAAGCCGACATCCCAGGCGAGATGGCGGACGCCGTTCAGCAGGTGGTAGAAGAACGCGAACACCAAGGCCATCGCGATCAGCCATCCGAACGCTCCGCCGTACAGGCGCATCAGCGCCGCGTAGTCCTGCGCACCGCCGGCCACGGCGATGAACCAGGCGACCAGGCCGACGAGGCCGATCGACAATGCCACCCCGGTCAGCCGATGAAGTATCGACAGGGTATTGCTGATCTGCCAGCGGTAGACCTGCAGATGCGGAGACAATGGCCGTGCGCGTGCGGGCATGTTCGGTCCTCGGGGCGGTTAGAAATCGATGCAACGGCCGCGAAGCTCCCAGTCGCCGAAGCGCGTCGGCTCCGGACCTTCACGACCGCCGATCTCGACCGGCGCAGCCGCCGCGGGCGCAGCCGCTACGGGCGCCGTCTCGACGGACGATCGCTCCTCGGGCGGCGGTTGCTGTTCCTTCAGGATCACGGCATGAATTTTGCCATATCCGCGGCCATACCGCGCGACTCCCGGCGCAGGCGCCCACACGGACTTGACTTCGGTGCGGCACTAGCCGCTTATGCGGCCCATGGCGTCGCTTTCAGGACGATTGACTCATATTGGCTTGCTGCGCTTCAGTGGCCCGGACGCGGCCACGTTCCTCCAGGGACAGCTGACCAACGACACGCGAGGGCTCGGCGCGGGACGCGCCCTGCTCGCCGCGCAGACGAGCCCTCAAGGCCGGGTGCTGGCGCTGCTCACGCTGCTGCCGCACTCGAGCGGCATTATCGCGATCCTGCCGCGCGAACTCGTGGCGCCGAGCGCCGCGCGTCTCGGCAAGTACCTGCTGCGGGCGAAGGCGCGCATCGAAATCCTCGAGGAACCGTGGTCGGTCGCCGGAGAACATGGCGAGGAACGGCTGCGCGCGGCGGGCGTGCCGATCCCGGCGGCGCCGGGTGGCTACGTCGAAGCCGAGGGCCTCGCCATCGGTCGCGTGCTCGGCGACCCGGGACGATTCTGGATCCTCGCGCAGTCCGGGCGGCTCGCCGAACTCGGCCTCGCCGGCGATCCGGCCGAGCAGGCGCGCCGCGAACACGACTGGCGGCTCGCGGACGTGCGCGCCGGAATCCCGCAGGTCTATGCCGCCACCTGCGAACTGTTCGTCCCGCAGATGCTGAACCTCGATCGGCTCGACGCGATCAGCTTCACCAAAGGCTGCTATACGGGTCAGGAGATCGTCGCGCGCACCCAGCATCTCGGCCGGATCAAACGCCGGCTGCTGCGCGTCGCGCTGGCGCAAGACGTGCCGGCGGACGCCGTGCGCCTCGGGGGCCCGATCCGCCTCATCGATGGACGCAGCGGCCGGCTCAGCGACGTGCAGCCGGTCGACTACGGCTTCGAGGGACTCGCGGTGGTCGCGCTCGAGCCGGCGGATGCGGCGACCGAGGATGAGGCGCCGCTCGCCCGCGAGCTGCCGCTGCCGTACGCGCTCGGCGCGCCCGCCTAGCCGCCTCAGAGGTCGACGATCTCGACATCCGCGGCCGACAGCGGCTCGCCGAGGAAGCGGCTGCCGATGCGCGCAAAGCGTGCCGCGCCGTCGGTCGCGAGCCAGCGCACGCTGCCCGCCCCCCGCGTACACGGCCCCGCGCCGAGCAGCGCTGCGCCCGCCGCCGCGGTCGTCGCCGCCGAATCGACGATGCGCACGGCAGGCGGCAGAGCCGCCGCGATCGCCGTCGCGAGCAACGGGAAGTGCGTGCAGCCGAGTACCAGCGTATCCGGCATCTGCGGCCCGGCAAACATCCCATCGAGATAGCGGTGCGCGACGGCCTCGGCAATCGGATCCTCGGTCCAGCCCTCCTCGGCAATTGCGACGAACAAGGAACAGGCGCGCGCGATCACCCGCACGTTCGCATCCAGGCGGTGGATCGCCTGCTGGTAGGCGCCGCCGGCGATCGTGCCTTCGGTGCCGATCACCGCAATGTGCCGCGCGCGCGAGGCCGCGACCGCTGCGGCGGCGCCGGGCTCGATGACACCGACGACCGGCATGTGCGGATACTCGCGCCGCAACTCATTGAGCGCCGATGCCGAGGCGGTGTTGCAGGCGACGACCAGGCAGCCGATGCCGCGCGCGCGCAGCGCCGCCGCGCACTGCGAGGAGTAGCGCGCGACGGTCGCGGCGCTCTTGGTACCGTACGGCAGGCGCGCCGTGTCGCCGAGATAGATGAAGTCGGCGGAAGGCAGCGCGCCGCGCAGGGCGCGCAGCACCGTCAGGCCGCCGACCCCGGAATCGAACACGCCGATCGGCGCCGCGTCCGTGCGCATCGCGCCTTCAGTTCTCCGGACGCATGTGCGGGAACAGCAGCACGTCGCGAATCGAGGCCGAATCGGTGAAGAACATCACCAGCCGGTCGATGCCGACACCGAGACCGCCGGCCGGCGGCATGCCGTATTCCAGCGCACGCACGTAATCCGCGTCGTAGTACATCGCCTCCTCATCGCCGGCGCTCTTGCGCTCGGCCTGTTCCCGGAAGCGCTGCGCCTGATCCTCCGCATCGTTCAGCTCCGAGAAGCCGTTGGCATACTCGCGCCCGCCGATGAACAGCTCGAACCGATCGGTGATGAACGGGTCCGTATCGTTGCGGCGCGCGAGCGGCGAGACCTCGGCCGGGTACGCATACGCGAAGGTCGGCTGGATCAGGGTGTGCTCGCCGGTCTTCTCGAAGATCCCGATCTGCAGCTTGCCCGCGCCGTCGCCCTCGGTGTAGGCGACGTTCAGGCGGTCGCAGACGCGGCGCAGGGTGGCTATGTCACGCAGCTGGCGCGGATCGAGGTCCGGATTGCCCGCGAGCAGGATCTGCTCGATCGTCAAGCGCTCGAACGAACCGCCGAGATCGTAATCGCGCCCCTGGTAGGTGATCTTGCGCGAGCCGTACAACGTGTCGGCGATGCCGTGGAACATGCGCTCGACGATCGCCATGATGTCGGCGCAATCCGCGTATGCCTGGTAGAGCTCGAGCATCGTGAACTCGGGGTTGTGCTGCGTCGACAGCCCCTCGTTGCGGAAGTTGCGGTTGATCTCGTAGACACGCTCGAAGCCGCCGACCGTGAGCCGCTTCAAGTACAGCTCCGGCGCGATCCGCAGGTACATGTCCATGTCGAGCGCGTTGTGGTGGGTCTTGAAGGGCCGTGCCGCCGCGCCGCCGGGAATCGACTGCAACATGGGCGTCTCGACCTCGAGAAACCCCGCCGCATCGAGCAGGTCGCGCAGATAGCGCACGATCCGCGAGCGCATCTCGAAGACGCGGCGGCTGTCCTTGTTGACGATCAAGTCCACGTAGCGCCGGCGGTAGCGCAGCTCGGTGTCGGCGATACCATGCCACTTGTCCGGCAGCGGGCGAAGGCTCTTGGTGAGCAGCCGCAGGCTGGCGACGCGCACCGACAATTCGCCCGTCTTGGTACGGAACAGCGTGCCCTCGGCGCCGATCAGGTCACCGACATCCCAGCCGCGAAAATCCTCGTAGGTCTCGCCGAGCACCTGTTGCTGCAGGAACAGCTGGATCGCCCCGCTCGCATCCTCGAGGCGCGCGAAACTCGCCTTGCCCATGACCCGCTTGGCCATCATCCGGCCGGCGACGCGGACCGCGATGGGCTCATTTTCGAGCGCCTCGGTGGAGCGCGCACCGTAGGTGTCGATCAGATCCTGGGCGAGCGCGTTGCGCCGAAAATCGTTCGGAAACGCCCCGCCCCGCTGGCGCAGGCGCGCGAGCTTCGCCCGCCGTTCGGCGATCAGCCGGTTCTCGTCGCCTGGATCCTGTTCGCGGCTGTGCTCGTGATCGTTTTCGCTCATAGTCCCTGCTTCAGGCTGGCCTGCAGAAATTCGTCCAACGCCCCGTCCAGCACCGCGGTCGTATTGCCGATTTCGACACCGGTGCGCAAATCCTTGATGCGTGACTGGTCGAGCACGTAGCTGCGGATCTGATTTCCCCAGCTGACGTCGGACTTCGAATCCTCGAGCACCTTCGCCGCGGCGTTGCGCTTGTTGAATTCGAACTCGTAGAGCTTCGCCTTGAGCATCTTCATGGCGGTGGAGCGGTTCTTGTGCTGGCTGCGCTCGCTCTGGCAGGCGACGACGATGCCGGTCGGCGTGTGCGTGATGCGCACCGCCGACTCGGTCTTGTTGACGTGCTGCCCGCCCGCGCCGCTCGAGCGATAGACGTCGGTGCGCAGATCCGCAGGATTGATCTCGATGTCGATGTCATCGTCCACCTCGGGCGAGACGAACACCGAGGCGAAGGAGGTGTGCCGGCGGTTGCCGGAGTCGAACGGCGACTTGCGCACCAGACGGTGCACGCCGGTCTCCGTGCGCAGCCAGCCGTAGGCGTAATCGCCGCTCATGCTGATCGTCGCGCCCTTGATGCCGGCGACCTCGCCGTCGCTCTGGTCGATGATCTCGGTGCGTATGCCGTGCGCATCGGCCCACTTCAGGTACATGCGCAGCAACATCGCCGCCCAGTCCTGCGCCTCGGTGCCGCCCGCGCCGGCCTGGATGTCCAGATAGGCGTTGTGCGAGTCCATCTTGCCGGGGAACATGCGCTGGAATTCCAGGCGTTCGACCTCGGCGTTCGAGCGCATGAGGTCGGCCTCGATGCCGGCGGCCGCGCCGAGATCCTCTTCCGCGGCGGCCAGATCGAGCAGTTGCGCGGCCTCGTCGAGACCGCCGCTCAGCCGGTCGAGACCGCCGACGACTTCCTCGAGCCGGGCCCGCGCGCGGCCAAGATCCTGCGCGCGCGCAGGATCGCTCCAGACACCGGGCTGTTCGAGCTCGCGGGCGACTTCCTGCAGGCGTTCGTGCTTGTTGTCATAATCAAAGATACCTCCTCAAGGACAGCACACGCTCCTCGAGATCTTTGATGTAACGTTTGATCTGGTTGATTTCCATGGCGGCGAATCCTAGCACACTAGCCGTCCCGACCCGCCGGGAGGATCTGCAGGTGCCGGCAGTTCAGCTGCAGCCGTTCGCGGCCGTTCCATTCGTTGACCTCGAGCTGATAGGCCGCCGCCACGCGCCCGCCGACCCGCGGCAGCAAGCCGGCACCGTCGACATGACCGAACGCAATGGCCTCGATGGCCCCGGCGCCGCCGCCGGGCGGGCTCAGCTTCATCTTCAAGTGCCGTTCGCCGACGATGCGTGCCTCGCGAACCTCGAACTCGCCGTCGAACAGCGGCTCGGCGAAGCCCTGGCCCCAGGGGCCGCCGGCGGCGAGCGCACGCGCCGTGTCGAGCGAGAACTCGTCGGCGGCGAGTTCGCCATCGGAGTGGATCACGCCATCGAGCGTCGCTGCGTCGGCGCGCGCGGCGACCTCGGCGGCGAAGGCGGCGCGGAACGGTTCGAGATTCTCCCGCCGCAGCGTCAAACCCGCGGCCATCGCGTGTCCACCGAACTTCTCGATCAGGCCCGGGTGGCGCACGGTGATCGCCTCGAGCGCATCGCGCACATGCACACCGGCGATGGAACGGGCCGAACCGCGCAGCGTGCCGTCGGCAGCCGCCGCGAAGGCGATGACCGGTCGATGCAGCCGTTCCTTGATGCGCCCGGCGACCAGGCCGACGACTCCTTGATGCCAGCTCTCCTCGAACAGGCACAGGCCGAGCGCGGTGTCGGCGCCCGCCGAGAGGTGCATCGCGGCCGCCAGATCGATCGCCTCCGATTGCATGCGCCGCTCGATCCCGCGCCGCTCCTCGTTGAGCGCCGCCAAGCGCGCCGCGAGCGGCGCCCCCCCCGCGGGGGGGGGGGCGCGCCGGCCC
>VFSW01005789.1_pt1 | contig 18231 bp, 16 predicted proteins | sample 5358111 | NCBI WGS metagenome assembly VFSW01 (sample SAMN11554181, study PRJNA540505) | mine drainage metagenome | isolation source: sediment from site ElyBrook_90M | place: USA: Ely Copper Mine, Vershire, VT | collected 2017
CGACGATCTCGACCCCGGGCATCCTTTGCTGGGGGAGTGTCTGGCAGACCAGGTGGCGCGCGCAAGCCCGCCCGACGCGCGATCTCTGCAGCAGATCGGTTTGATTCTCGCAGCCAGTGGCCACGGCGATCCAGGTAGCCGAGCGCAGAGCTACCGGTTGATGCGGCTGGTTTGGGAGCGATTGGGACTCGCGGCCGGCGAAGTAGGATTTCTGCGCCACGCGCAGCCATTTCTCGCGTTGACCCTCGACAAGTGCGCGCAACGTTCTCTCGATTGGGTGATGCTCCCAGAGGCTCAATGGAGAACGGAGCACGTGGAGTTCGCCGCCACCATCCTGGAGAACTTCCAGCGGGCGCACCCGGAATCGGGCGCGTGGCGCATGGCCGAGCCGCCTGGAGACCATCCGGCGATCGCGGCATGGCTGGCGCAAAGAATCACACGGCTGTGGAACGAGAAGCGCGCCCGCGAATCCGTGCGTGCCGCGTCGCCCAAGCGAACCATTGCCTCCGCTGAATGCCAGGTCGTCGGCGCGGGCTTAATCGCTCGCGTTTCCGATCGCCGACAGATGTCGTGTCTGTTGGAACGCGTTCTCCCTCCGGTGAAGCCCGATCGAGTACTTGTCAAAGTCACCTGGCATGGCTATGCCACTGGAACCTATACGGACCCCGCCGCGCTCGACCTGTTGCTCGGCGCCTTGCCGGCGCCCGCCATCGTTGTTGAAGGCCACACCAGCAGCCGCAACATCGAAGACGCCGCATTCAATTGGGAGACGGAAGCGCGCGAGCATCGCGCCTGGATCCGCCAGCAAGACGCCGAATATCTGCGCCGCACCGGTTTGGCCGATGTCCTCGCGAAACACTCCGCGCAGTATGTGAACGTGACGGAAGCGTATTGGGACGAGGGCTACGAAAAGCCCTCGTGCAGCTACATTCCGCAAGTCCTGCTCGCCTACGCCGGCTGCCCCATGATCAGCTTCGCGAAATTCAAGGGACCAACGCGACTGGGAATCTCTAACATGTTCGGTCTGATTCCAGACCCGTTGCGATCCGGCTGGCACGGTCCGAACATCACCTATTTTGCGCGCGTGTGTTGCGATCTCGCCAAGTTGTACGGCGCGACGTTCCAGCTCATCGGCGTCAATGAAGCGCTCTACTCGGCGGTGCGATGGAACCGCAAGGGCCTTTATCGCAGCCGCTGGGGCAATTATGATTTGATTTCTAACACCGGATATGTGTCCGCCAGCGGCAATCTCGTGGCTGCCGACATCCTGGCGAGCCGGCTGCAAGGACAAGACGTGAATCGCAGCGCGTTTTTTGACGTCGTTCGCGCGGAACTCGGGTGGGATGAAGCAGCAGCGGCCGATTCCCTGCCCCAATCGATCCAGTGCCTATTCGCCTGATGCTCCCCTTACTTCAACTCCAGCAGATCGCCGATAGCGCGTTTCCGATCGGAGGCGCGGCGCACTCGTTTGGAATCGAATGGCTGGCCGACGCAGGGCTGCTGACTGTCGAAAAGCTGGAGCAATTCCTGGCGGATTATCTCGAGGAAGCTGGCTCGCTCGAAGCTGCCTACTGCGCTGCAAGCTGTGGCGCCGGCATTCCCGAATGGCTCGCGTTAAACAGCGAACTAGGTGCGCGCAAACTGGCGCGCGAATCGCGCGATGCCTCGGCGGCAATGGGACGTCGATTCCTGCGCCTGGCGGCGAGCATCTCTGGTGCGGAACTGCTGGCCCAAGCGTCGGAATCCGGAACTGAAGTTCACCTGGCGGTCAGTTTTGGGTTGGTTGCTGGCGTCTTCGGGATAGATCCTCCAACCGCCGCCGCTGCGTACCTGCAACAATCGATGACAGCGCTCGTCTCCGCGTGCCAGCGCTTATTGCCGCTTGGACAAACGCAGGCGCACCAGATTCTTTGGAACCTCAAACCCGCCATTCTCGCCGCCGTCGAGCGAGCGGGCGAGCCTGCGCTCACAAGTTCGTTCACGCCTCTCCTCGACGTCGCATCGGCGCGGCACGCCACCTTGTATACGCGCCTGTTCATGAGTTGAGCGATGTCGGAATCTTCCAACCTGCATTTGGCTTTTGAAACGGACGGCACCGGTGGGACCATTCTTCGCGTCCAACGGCAGCAGCCGCCCTGGCGCGTGGTGCGCGGCTTTCGTACCGCTTCCGGAGAAACGCTCGCGCACGTGCACAACGTTTCGGGCGGAATTCTCGATACCGATTCCCTTTCCTGGCAAGTGGACGTCGGGCCGCGGGCGCAAGCGCAGGTAACCTCCACCGGCGCCACGCGCGTGTATCGCAGCCGCTCGCCGGATCGTCGTGCGTCGCAGCGATTGCATGTGAACGTCGCGGCGGACGCCTACCTGGAATATTTGCCCGATCAGTTGATCCCATTTGCGGGATCCCGCTTCGACCAGACGGCTCGCGTGGAGATAGAGCGCAGTGGATCGCTCATCTGGTGCGATCGCGTGGCGCCGGGCCGTGAAGCCTCGGATGAAATCTTTCGTTTTGAATCGCTCACTTCGCACTTCGAACTGATCGCGGATGGGCAGCCCGTCGCGATCGAACGGTGGACGCTGGCGCCACTGACTCAACGCCTGGATTCCATCGCACGGCTCGGTGTTTTCCGCCACTTCGCTTCGTGTTACATTTGCAAAGCCGGCGAGCCGGCCAGCTATTGGAAAAACTTTGAAGCGCAGATGCAACTTGTCGCCGACCAGGTTTCCACGTCTGAAGTAATATGGGGAGTGACCTCGCTCCGCGCGCAGGGTCTGGTGATTCGCGGTCTCGCGGTCAGCGGGCGTTCGCTAGCAAGCGGATTGGTGGAAATCTGGAAAGCCGCCAAGTGGTTGCTCTGTGGCCGAGTCGCCACGCTTCCTCGAAAAGTTCACTGATTTAAAGGAGAGTAGCCGGTGCATCTGACTCCGCGCGAGCAGGAAAAGTTGATGATCTTTGTGGCTTCCGAATTGGCCAAGAAGCGGCGCGCGCGCGGCCTGAAGCTGAATTATCCTGAGGCCATGGCGATCCTGTCGGCGGAGATTCTAGAGGCGGCCCGCGACGGCAAAAGCGTCTCGGAAATCATGGGCCTGGGCACATCCATTCTCAAGCGCGCCGACGTCATGGATGGGATCGCCGAGATGATCCATGAAGTGCAAGTGGAAGCGACGTTTCCGGACGGCACCAAGCTGGTGACCATCCACGATCCGATTCAATAGGAGACGAAATGCACCCGGGCGAATACATTCTCGATGACCACGAGTTGGAATTGAATGCCGGACGCGCCACCGCGCAGGTGGTGGTGAGCAACCGCGGCGATCGCCCCATCCCGCTGGGCAGCCACAATCACATCTTGCACGGGAACTCCGCGCTCCATTTCGATCGCGCAACAGCTAACGGCATGCGTCTCAATATTGCAGCCGGTACGGCGATCCGTTTTGAGCCGGGGGAAGAAAAGGAAGTTCCACTGGTGGCATTGGGCGGCCGCCGAGCGGTTTACGGCCACAACGGCAAAGTGAATGGAGCCTTAACTCGATGAAGATTCCGCGCCGCACTTACGCGGACCTGTACGGACCCACACGCGGCGATCGCGTACGCCTGGCCGATACGGAGTTGATCGCTGAAGTGGAGCGGGATTACGCCATTTACGGCGACGAGATCACGTTTGGCGGCGGCAAGGTGATTCGCGACGGGATGGGCCAAAGCTCCACGGCCACGCGCGAATCCGAACATGGTGCGCTGGATCTGGTGATCACCAATGCGTTGATCGTCGATCATTGGGGCATTGTGAAAGCAGACGTGGTCGTGCGCAACGGACGCATCGTGAAAATCGGCAAGGCTGGAAATCCAGATACGCAAGACGGCGTGGATCCCGATCTCGTCGTCGGCGCATCCACGGAGGTGATCGCGGGCGAAGGCAAGATCCTGACCGCCGGTGCGATTGATAGTCACATTCACTTCATCTCGCCGCAGCAGATCTACGAAGCGCTGTCGAACGGCACCACAACGATGCTCGGCGGTGGAACCGGGCCGGCCACTGGAACCAACGCCACCACGTGTACGCCGGGACGTTGGAACCTGGAGCAGATGTTTCGCGCGGCCGAAGCGTGGCCGATGAACTTCGGCTTTCTCGGCAAAGGAAATGCAACCGCGCACGATCCGCTGGCAGAGCAGGTTCTCGCCGGAGCGTGCGGCCTGAAGCTGCACGAGGATTGGGGCACAACGCCGGCCGCCATCGATGCGTGCCTGCGCGTGGCCGACGAGTTCGATGTGCAAGTGGCCATCCACACAGATACGCTGAACGAAGCGGGCTTCGTCGACGATACCATCGCGGCCATCGGCGGGCGAACCATTCACACCTATCACACCGAGGGAGCGGGCGGCGGCCACGCGCCGGACATCATCAAGATCGCCGGCTTGCCCAACATCCTGCCATCTTCGACCAACCCCACGCGGCCTCTGACGGTGAACACGATCGCCGAGCATCTGGACATGCTCATGGTCTGCCATCATCTGAATCCGCAGGTGCCGGAAGATGTCGCCTTCGCAGAGAGCCGCATCCGGCAGGAGACCATCGCGGCCGAAGACATCCTGCACGATCTTGGCGTAATCAGCATGATGTCGAGCGATTCGCAAGCGATGGGGCGCATCGGCGAAGTGGTAACGCGCACCTGGCAGACCGCGCATAAGATGAAGGTGCAGCGCGGCGCGCTAGCCGGCGATTCGTCGAGAAACGACAACCAACGTATCAAGCGCTACGTCGCAAAGTACACTATCAATCCGGCCATCGCGCACGGAATATCCACCGAAGTCGGCTCCATCGAACCCGGCAAGCTCGCCGATATGGTGCTGTGGAATCCGGCGTTCTTCGGTGTAAAACCCGAAATGATAATCAAGGGCGGCTTCATCGCCTGGAGCGTGATGGGCGACGCGAACGCCTCCATTCCAACGCCGCAGCCGGTGCTTTATCGTCCAATGTTCGGATCGTTCGGCGCCGCGCCACAATCCACCGGCGTCACGTTTATTTCGCTTGCGTCGCTGCCCACCGTCGAAAAGCTCGGCCTGAGAAAAAGGTTGGTACCCGTGCAGAACTGCCGGAAGATCGGGAAGGCCGATATGATTCACAATTCTGCGACGCCCAAAATCGAAGTCGATCCGGAAACCTATGAGGTTCACGCGGACGGCGAGCTTCTTACCTGCGAACCGGCCAGCGTTCTGCCGCTGGCGCAACGCTACTTCCTCTTTTAAATTTATGAGCCATCATCATACCCATCGCGCGTTTCGAATTGGAGTCGCGGGACCAGTCGGCAGCGGGAAGACGGCGCTGGTTCACGTGCTCAGTCAAACTCTCTGGCCGGCTGTAAGTTTGGCCGTCGTGACCAACGACATTTATACGCGCGAGGATGCCGAATTTCTCATCCGTCAGGGCGTCCTGCCACCCGAGCGGGTTACGGGCGTCGAGACCGGAGGCTGCCCGCATTCCGCCATCCGTGAAGACGCGTCCATGAATCTGGAAGCCATCGAGGAGTTGGAGCGTGTACACGCCGGGCTGGAGCTGGTCTTCATCGAAAGTGGCGGCGACAATTTAGCGGCCGCGTTCAGCCCGGAGCTGGTGGACGTTGCCATCTACGTGATCGACGTGGCGGGCGGCGATAAGATCCCACGCAAGGGCGGACCCGGCATCATCCGATCGGACCTGCTGGTAATCAATAAAATCGACCTCGCGCCCTACGTGGGAGCTTCGCTCGATGTGATGCAGCGCGATACTTTGAAGATGCGCGGCAACAGGCCGTTCTTGTTCACCAATCTGCGCGCCGGCTTGGGCGTACCCGAACTGAAGGCGTGGGTGGAAGAGAAGATGAGCCTGCCGCCGGAGGCGCGGCACAAAGTAGTAACCGCCGAAGACCTTCGCGGCAAGCCCGTTAGCCACTCGCACTCACACACTCACTAGTGTCCTGAGTTGCAAGTTCATTGAAGAATTCGTTAGGTGGTGCGGTTCCCCCGGCTGCTCGGCGCAGTGACTGCGGCCGCCGCCCCCGTCCGCCGTTTTGATTTTGTTGGAGGAGCCGGACCGCGGGGCCGGCGCGGACGAAGGCGTCCGCCCCACCGCGAGTTGTTCGGCGAACTTCTAACTCAGGGCACTAGCGGACGCGTCTCAGCGCATCCGGCCTAACCCGCTTTGCACCGCCGCGACTTCAGGAGCTTCCAATTCCAACGGCCCCGAGGTCAATTGGCGCGGCGTGAACGCGGCTTGCGCGACGCCGTCGTGGCCATGCACGGAGGTGCCGGCGACAATATGATACAACTCGTGCGCCAGCACCCGCCCCATCGCGCGGCCGAGCAGAACATTTGCTCCGAACTGATTCCCGTCAGCCATGGCGGAGACCACAGCGCCGCGAAGCTTGTCGCAGGCCATATCGCTGAATGGAAGCACCGTGCCATCCACCTCATGCGACCATCCGAGCGGGCCAGGCGCCAGAGACACCGGCGATCCGTCCATATCGCAATGGCCCAACAGCTTGACCACTACCAGCATTCCGCTAACCGATTGAGCGGGAACACCGAGACGCCAGCGCAAGAAAACGCCCGTTTGATTCAGAATGTGGGAGGCCTCGCGGCCCATTTCGCGTAAGGCTACCTGGGAGTATCGTCCCTGCGGCAGCACCACGGCGGTCACCTGGGTTGTTATGTGGGTTGTTATGTGGGTGGATATCTGCGTTGATGGCTCGCCGGCCACAACGGGGGCAGCGGAAAAACTTGCCGCGCAAAAAAGCAAAGCAGGCGCATAACGAACGTAGTTTAGCGTCACAATTCCCTCGACAAAGAGGCTAGAGCAAACAGAGCTCAGTGGTGATTATACATGCAATAATGATCGGTTGTTCACCTTGAGAAGCTTACGAGCGCTCGATCCGGTCGCTACTAGCGCCCGCTACTTCTGGATCCTCGCGGCGTTGTCCGCCCTTCTTCTCCTGGCGCCGATACGCACCGGCGATCTCGCAGGGTATGACGACGCACGCTATGCCTTAGTTGCAAAACACGTAGTTTTATCGGGCCATTGGCTCGAGATCGAAAGTAATGGAGGTCCCGCGCTGGAGCACCCTCCACTCTTCTCATGGATGCAGGCGGTTCTGTTCATCCCATTTGGGCTTTCCGATCCGCTCGCCAAGCTTCCGTCGGCCCTGTGCGGACTTGGAGTGATTCTCCTGGTGGCCTGGCTCGGACGCCGCTTGACCGGCGATCCCTTCACCGGTGTGCTGGCCATGTTCGTGATGGCGACCAGTATTTATTTTGTGAAATACGCCGCGCGCGCCATGACCGATGTTCCGTTCACGTTCTTTTTTCTCGCCGCGGTCTGCGCTTGGCTGCTGGGCGAAGACGATCCGCGCTGGCTACTGGTGGCAGGCGCATTCGCCGCCCTGGCGCAACTGACCCGCGCGCTGGCCGGAATTAGTATTCCCCTGCTCTTCGCCGTCGACATGATCGCCAATCGCCGGCGTCCTCCCTTGCGCTATTTGACCGCAGCGGCATTGATAGCGTTCCTTCCACCAGCCGCCTGGTACGCGCAGTGGATTTACCGCTACGGCGAAGAGTTTTTCGTGCGCCATTCAATGTACATGAATCAGGAAGTGACTGGAGCGCTGTCTCCCCCCTGGCGGCGCTACACCGGCGCATTCGAGTATATCTGGATGATCTCTAAATCCTATTGGCCGTGGCTTCCCGCGATGATCGCGGGAATGGTCGTTGTCATCCGCGGCAAGGATCGCAAATTGCGCATACTCATCCTGTGGGTCGCGGTGGTCTACGTGCTGTGCGCGATCACCAAAAGCCGCGTTCTGCGCTACATGCTGCCTGCCTATCCGGCTTTCGCGATTCTTTCCGCCATCGGACTTTTATGGCTGCTGCCTGAGCGAAACGTGCGCAATGGGCTGCGCGTGCTGACGCCGCTGCTCGGGGTTCTCGTGGTCGGCATCGCTATCCACCCGCCGGTCCATTTCCATGCCATAGACACGCGGCCGATCGCGCGGGCATCCACCGCCGCCACGGCTCCCGGCGAGCGAATCACGTTTTACGACGACGGCGCGCCCCGCTTCGACGAGATGAACGAGCTTCTCTGGTACGGCGATCGTTACTTTGTTCCGGTCTTGGAAGCCGGCCAATTGCCGGAGGCCCTACGAAAACCTCAGACCCAAGTTTTCATCATGGACGTGAATACGTTTCGAAGGCAGGTGGAATCCCGCATCCCGAACCAGATCATCGCCCGCTCCGGCCGCCTGGTTTGTTTTCGACTGCTTACGCGCGCGGCTCAGAATCGCCTTACCGAGCCGCGACCATAGGGAGCCGGTGGCCAAAACCGTTTTGCGAATCATCTTCTCCAAGGCCTTCAAAGGAGAGCTCCGGAGGCACGAATGGCGCGCGACGCGTTTCCCGAGAGCGGGCCGCAGCACAACGCCGCAGGCAGGCCGAAACGGGCGGAAGCACATGACCGTTGCTCCACCTAACCGTTATCGCCGGCAATATCTATCGGCGAGGCGATTCCACGGCTGTAGTGAAGTGCGCCGGGACCTCTGGCTATTGTATTAGCCCAATTCCTTGTATCGAAAACAACCGACCAGATGGTCGTTGACCATGCCGGTAGCTTGCATGAATGCGTAGCAGATTGTGGAGCCGACGAACTTGAAGCCGCGTTTTACAAGGTCCTTGCTCATCGCATCGGACTGCTCCGTGCGAGCCGGCAATTGTTCGTGCCGCCGCCGGCGATTCTGCCGCGGCCGGCCGCCGACGAATTGCCAGATGTACCCATCAAAAGAACCGAACTCTTTTTGCACGACGAGAAACGACTGCGCGTTTTGCACGGCGGCGCGAATCTTCAGCCGGTTCCGCACGATTCCATCGTCGGCCAGCAAGCGCGCGATTCTCGCCTCGTCATAGTGAGCCACTTTGCGCGCATCGAATCCATCAAACGCGGCGCGGTAGGCCGCTCGCTTCTTGAGAATGGTGATCCAACTCAATCCGGCCTGCGCGCCTTCCAGAATCAGGAGCTCAAACAATCCGCGGTCATCGTGCAGAGGGACACCCCATTCGGTGTCGTGATAAACGATGGAGAGTTCATCGCGCGCCCAGTTGCAACGTTGCTGAATCAAAGCTGGCGTCCTACCATCATGGCATCAAACGCCGCCGCGCCGGACCGCAATCCATCCGTAAGCGCACAGGAAACTGTGGCGCACGCACTCCGCGTGGTGCGTTCACACTCGTGTGAACGATTTCGACACTTCGGCACAAGTGTTGGCGCGAATGCCGGCACGGCACGCAGGAGTACGTGCGCCACAATGTGCATGCGCCTCTTCGACGGATTCCGGGATCGCCGGCGCCAGCACAAAGCCCCGCAAACGCGGGAAAATAGATTCACCATGCGCTGTAACATCGCCTTCCCATTTGTGATCGCCAGCCTGTTCACGGCAGCCTGCCTCGCCGCCGCCGACAAGTACGCTGGCCCCGTGCCCCCCAAGCCCGACATTCCCTACCTTCTGCATGCCTCCACTCTGATTGAAACCGAAGCGGCCCAGACCCAGCAGAGCAAGAAGGGCGACCAATACATCATCTCCGGCGCGTCTTCACCCGCGCGCACTCCTCTGGCCGAGCCGATCTTCATCATCGACGCCCGGCAGGTGCAGCCGGAATCCTTCGAGTTGTACCGTTTGGACGTGAAAGGCGGCAATCGCGAAGTCTCGTTGAGCGGCAACCGCCGGCGCGGCGGATCGCGCGCGCTGCATCTCGCCGTCAAGCCTCTCGGCGGTCATCTCTATCGCGTCGAAGCGGACGAAGCACTCGACAACGGCGAATACGCCCTTTCGCCGAGCGGCGACAATCGGGCATTCTGTTTTGAGATCTACTGAAGATTTGAGGTCGACCGATCGCGTTCCCTATCTCGTCACGCAGGCGGCGGCGCCTTATGAGGGCTTGCGCCCGGTCCCCGTTTCGATCCTGCTTCACGATGTCCGCAGTCTATACAACGTCGGGGCGTTCTTTCGTTCGGCGGACGCCGCCGGCTGCGAGAAGCTGTATTTATCCGGAATCACCGGCCGGCCGCCGCATGCCGGGATCGCCAAAACCGCGCTCGGGGCCGAAGAAACCGTCCCCTGGGAGCATTGCGCCGACCCCGCCGCTCTCATCCTGCGTCTGCGCCGGCAAGGCCACGAAATCGCCGCCATCGAAACCAGCGTTCACGCCACGGATCTGTTCGATTGGCAGCCGCGCTTCCCGGTCTGCGTGCTCTTCGGACACGAAGTGGATGGCTTGACCCCGCCGCTGCTGGCTGCGTGCGATACGTACGTGCGCATTCCCATGCTCGGCCGCAAACATTCCCTCAACGTCGCCACCGCCGGCGGCGTGGTCATTTACGAACTGCTGCGAAAGTACCGGGCCCTTCTTGAGAGTGCAAGAATAAAACCATGAGGGTGAGGGCGTTCGCCGCCACGGCGCTCGGTGCGGTGGTTCTTCACGCGCAGTACGCAACCACCATGGCGCCGCAGGTGCGCGCCACTCATGACATGGTTGCGGCGGCCAACAATTTCGAAGTGGAGGCGGGTTACCGCATCCTGACGCAAGGCGGCAACGCAGTGGACGCCGGCGTGGCCAGCGTCCTGGCTGCCAGCGTCACTGAATTGAACCGCTTCGGACTCGGCGGCGAGATGCCGCTGCTGATCAAGATGTCCGGCCAGCCCACCATCGCCATCAGCGGCGTGGGGGTGGCGCCCGCCAAAGCCACGGTCGAGTTCTACAAGCGCCGCCCGCCCGAAGCATGGGAAGAGCCCAACAGCATGCCGCCCGTCCCCGTCCAGGGGATCCTCTCAGCCATTACGCCCGGAGTGTTCGACGGCCTGATCCTGGCTCTCGAAAAGTACGGAACCAAATCCTTCGCCCAGGTGGTTCAACCCGCTCTCGAATATGCCAGCGAAGGATTTCCCATGCCCGAAGAGTTCGGCGGCATGCTGCTCAGCTATCGGCGCATCCTCGCGCTTTGGCCGGATTCGATGAATTTTTTTTATCCGGAGGGCCAGCCCACCCCGCGCGGCGAGATCTTCCGGGAACCTACGCTGGCCCAAACCTTCCGCGAACTCGCGAACGCGGAAAAGAAGGTCCACGGGAATCGCCAGGCCAAGCTGCGCGGGGTGCGGGATCTCTTTTACAAGGGCGATATCGCGCGGCGGATTGCCGAGTTTTCGGAAAACAATGGCGGCTTGATCGCCTATAGCGATCTCGCCAATTACCACGCCGGGATCGAAGAACCCAAGGTGGGGACCTATCGGGGCTATGAAATCTACAAGCCTGGCTTCTGGACGCAAGGTCCGGTGACGATCGAAGCCCTGAACCTGCTGGAAGGCTACGACCTGAAAGATATGGGCCACAACAGCCCACAATATCTGCACACTCTTGTCGAGGCGGTAAAACTGGCGTTCGCCGATCGCGACGCTTACTACGGAGATCCCAAGTTCAGCAAAATTCCCGAGGAGATCCTGCTTTCGAAGGCCTACGCCGCCGAGCGCCGAAAGCTGATCGATCCGGAGCATGCCTCCATGGATCACCGCCCTGGAAATCTCGGCCTGCCCCTTGCGCTCCCGTCGGCCTCGGCATCAGCCGGCGGCATCGTGAACGATACCACGTGCGTCAACGTCGTGGACAGCCAGGGCAACGCCTTCTCCGCCACGCCCAGCGGAGCCTGGCTGCCTTCGGTGATCGCGGGCGATACCGGCATTCCGTTCACCACGCGGCTGCAATCCTTCGTGATGACCGCCGGCCACGCCAATCGGCTGCAGCCCGGCAAGCGCCCGCGCGTGACGCTCAGCCCGACGCTTGTCACGCGCAATGGCAAGCTCGAAATGATTCTCTCCACGCCGGGCGGCGACAATCAGGATCAGGCGCTGCTGCAGGTGTTGCTGAACATCGTCGAATTCGACATGACGCCGCAGGAAGCCGTGGAAGCGCCGCGCTTTCAAACCGAACACTTGTTCAGTTCTTTTGGCAATCACGAATTCACGCCCGGCCGTTTGAATTTGGAAGGCCGCATTCCGATCGCAACCGCCGATGCGCTGCGCTCACTCGGGCATCGTGTCGCGCTCACCGGCGATTGGAGCAATTCTTCCGCCCCCACGGTCATCTGGGTCCATGACGGCGTGCTTAACGGAGGGGCCGATCCACGGCGCGCCCGCTTCGTATTCGGTCGTTAGCCTTCCGGGCCGCGCCATTGGCCGGTGGCGCCCGAGCCACCACCGGAATGGTCACGATGTTACTGGTGAACACGTTCTGCGCGATATACAATTGCGTAAACGGATTAGTCGGCAGCGAGTTGCTGATTTGCAATTGCACCGCGTAGATTCCCGGCATCATGCCAATGGCAAGCCCCGCGCTCAACACGTTCGCCGTAGTGCCGCCCACCTGCGCGTTGTCGACGTTGGTTACTGGTATGTTCAGCGCCGGTCCTGGATAAACCTGGCCGGTGATGCTGGCGGGCGTTAAACCATCCGGCAGCGTGGTCGGGCCGATGCCCGTGGCGTAGATGGTGATCACCTCGCCCGGAATCACGGGATTGTCCGGCGTGACGAGTGAACCAACGGCGTTCGCGCAGCAGCTCGTCGAGCTGTCCAGCGGAGATATCGTGATCGTGGCGCCGGTGCTGACGCTCGCGGCAATTGCGATGCCGTTGCCGGCCGGCCCTCCCACTTTCGCCGTCAGGATGATGCGCGTGAACTCGCCCGCCTGCGTTGCCGTCACCTTCTCATTCGAATTCGCGTCGATCAGAGCGATCAGGCCGTCCCGAACCGATTGCAGAGTGTCGGTGGCCTGCACAGTGTAGCTATAGCCGTTGCCGCCAATCGAGATGGTCGCGACATCGCCCGCCGTAATCGATCCATCAACGTCCACCAACGCAATGGCGTTTGCACTGGTGTGGTATGCCAAGACCGGCCGCGGGTCGGTTCCGGTTCCCGCGAAGATGCCTGGATTTTCCTCCACAACCCCGATCCCGATCGCGTTGGTGGCGGTTATCGAACCATCCTTGTGAACGGTTCGCACAAACGCGCTGACGCCATTGGATCCGGTCACTTCGTAGGGAAGTTGGGTGGTGATCTGATTCGGCGACACGGACAAAACCGGCGAGCGGATGCCGTCAAAGTACACCTGCACTCCGTTGAAGTTGGTGGTCGGATAGTTGCCGTTCGCGTCCGGGGTGGCCTTAGCAGTTGTATCGGCCAGATTGTTTCCAGAGATGGTCACCAGGGTTCCGGGCGCCAGTTCGGCCGCCGCCGCGCCACCCTGCAGGCTGGCTCCCGCCGCGGTTGCCGTTTCGGTGGCCGTATTAGCGGTGGAAGAAGCCGCCGCGATCGCCGAATATCCAATATTGTTGCCGTTAAAACCCGGCTCGCGCGCCACCAGGTTCACCACGAAAACGCTCCCTTGTTCAATATTGGCGCCGGCAATGACATACGGATTCGGCGAGGTGTTTTTCGCAGTGCCGTTGATCAAATTGGCTAAAACCTCCACGATGCTGGCCAGTGTGTCGTTGCTCAATACGGTGTAGGTGTAGCATACGATCCCCCCGGCGGTGGTTGGGCAGGTCGCCGGGGACGTTCCCGGAGGAATGATGGCAATTGTAACCGTATCGCCCGCCGTGATAGTTCCCGTGACGCTCACCGTGCCGACGGCGTAAGTACTCTGGCTCGCCGCGTTAGTAATTCCGGTGATGGGAATGTTGGGCGTACCTGGAGTGAACACCATCACGCGCAGATCGAAAGGGTCCGAGACATAAAGATTTGTGCCGTCCCAGGCGAGGGCCAATGGAGTGCGAATGCTGTTCGGAGCCGACTCCAGAATATTCGCGTCCGGACGAAATGTGTTCGTGCTGGTGGTGACCTGATCGGTGTACTCGTCCTGTTGCCCCAGGTAGATATCGGCTTTGGCCCCATTGCTGGTAGGTACGTTGTTATAAACCAGCACTCGATCGTTGCCGCTATCGGCGACGAATAAGCGATGTCCATCCGACAAGGCGAATCGTGGGTTTTCCATGGTTACGCCGCAACGCTGGGGATAGAAAAGGGTGCCGATGCTATCTACTCCCGTGGAAGGGCAAACGACACTCGGGCAACCGGCGGTGTAAGTGGGGTTGCCGTCGGTATCGAAACTAGTCGCAATGCAGGTGGCGATCTGGCCGTTGTCGAGTTCGCTCGTCATGTTCTGCTGGCCCACCACCACATCCGCCGCTTGCCCGTTCTGCGTCGGAATGGAATTCCAAATCAACACACGGTTGTGGCCAAGGTCGGTGACATAGAGGCGCTGCCCGTCGGAGGTCACCGACACCGGGTAGAACAGGTTGCTGGCAGTGGGCGGAAGATCGCTGATCGTCGCGGCGGGCGCCGTCGAGAAGTTCGGCTCGCCTAAAACGAAATCGGCCGGCTGATTGTTGGACGTCGGGATTTTATTCCACACCAGCACCCGGCTGTTCTGCGTGTCGGCCACGAACAGTTGCGTTCCTTGCACCCACACGCCTTGCGGAGACCGGAAGGAGGAACTGTTGATCGGCGGCGGCTCCTGCAGCGTGGTGAAGTCGGGTTGCCCCAGCTCCAAGTCGGCCGGTTGATCGATGGTGGTTGGAATCGTGTTCCAGATAAGAACCCGGTTATTGTCGGTGTCGGACACGACCAAAATCTTCCCGTCGGAAGCGACCATGGTTGGGTTGCGGAAGCCGCTCTGAGTGAGATATGGGTTGGTCGAGGTTGCGAAACTGGGCTGGCCCAGCACCACGCTGGCCTCTCCCACGCTGGAAGTGCCCACGCAGACCGGGCAGCGGCCGCCCTGCGGAATCTCGTCCGTGGGATTGTAGATGTAGCGCGAAATATTGCTAAAGATCAGGACGCGATTGTTATTCGGCGGATAGAGCCCGTGGAGATTGGAATCCACCACGAACAGCGTATTGTTGACAACCGCCAGTCCTTGCGGGGCGCCCACCTGATAGGCCGACGGCGTGCCCTGGTCCTGCGCGGTAAACGTGGGCTGGCCGATCGTTTGCCGGGCCGCTTGCCCGGTCAGAAAATCAATCGCAGGCTGCTGCGCAAACGCTGTCGGCAGACACAGAAATAGTAGGCCAAGATGCTTCATGATATTGAATTTAAGAAAGTACCGCCCCAGTATAACAATCACGGACGAATTGGAGCCTTGGCGAGTTTCAGTTTCCTTCACCTTAGCTCGGCTCGCACTTTTTCTCTCACGTTGAATTCCAGCTTCCACCTGCGCCCGTCGCGCGCCACGGACCAAAGCTGCAACATCCCCGTTTCGGTAACCACCGTTTCTAAAGTGACCGGAACAAACTCGCCGGCTTTGCCCGCGGCATCCAGCGTGACTTCCACCGGCGAAAGTTCCTCGAGTTCATCGCCTGCGTCTTCCAGCATGGCGCCTGCGGCGTCGTTTTTGCGAATGGCCGACTGAAAGAAACGGAACTCCGCCGGCTCGCCGACAATCAACCCGAATTCGCGCCCGCGCAGATCGATGGAGCTGCCTTCCTCCATCCCAAACGGCGCCACGGTCAGCGCCTTCACGGGCACGCGCATGCCGGGAACCGCGGGCAGCGAGCTTTCGATGCCGACGTAGTAAGTGCGCGGCACTCCGCCGTGAATACGCACACCCCGGCCCGTGCGAGCCAGCCCATAGTAAGCCGCGCCGCGAGCCACCGCGTGCATCAGATCTTCGCCCAGCAGCGGCGCCGGAGCAGCCAGACCTTCCTCCGCCAGCCACCCGCTGAGCACATCCAGAATTCGCTGCCGCACCAGGTCGGAGCGGAGCACCCCGCCATTGAACAGTACGTGGGTGGGCGCCGCCAGTCCGCTAGCGCCGCGACGCACCGCTCCATGTTCAGACTGCGCCGCCTGCTGCCGCAAGAAACGCGCCAGATGACGTGTGATAGCCGCATCGGAGGCGTAGGGCAGCCCTATCTCGGCGAGGCCCATCTTGCGGCGCTGCGGCATGTCATGGCTCGACACGGCGGGCAGAAAGCCTTGTTCCAACAGACGCTCCACGTCTTCAGCCGCAAGCTTGGTCTTGATAGTTCCCCCCACCACTCCTGTGCCGCGTCCCAGGATGGTCACTGGCTCCTCGCGCTTCTTGTTGTCCTTAGCGAGCAGCCGCTCCTTGGCCAGCCGGCACTGCTGCCAAAGCGCATGCAATTGCATTGCCTCGAGCTTAGTCCCCTTACTTGTAAGCTGCTGCTCGACATGCCTGGCCAGCGCCAGATCGATATTGTCGCCTCCCAGCAACAGGTGTTCACCGACAGCCACGCGTTCCAGCGCCAGTTCCCCGGCCTGCTCGGTCACCGCGATGAGCGTGAAATCGGTGGTGCCGCCGCCAATGTCCACGACGAGAATCAGATCGCCCACCGCCACGCGCTCGCGCCAGTCGGGATGCCGCTCGATCCAGGCGTAGAACGCCGCCTGCGGCTCCTCCAGCAACAGCAGATTCTTGTAGCCTGCTTCTTCGGCCGCTTTCAGCGTCAACTCCCGCGCCACGGCGTCGAACGAAGCGGGCACTGTCAGCAAGACTTGCTGTTCGATGAAGGGCGCGTCCGGCATCTTCGAATCCCAAGCCTGACGCAGATGTTCCAGATAGCGGCGCGATGCTTCCACCGGGGAAATTTTGGCGACGCCTTCGGGCGCATTGAGCGGAAGGATGGGCGCTGTGCGATCGACGCCGGGATGGGATAGCCACGATTTCGCCGACGAGACCAGCCGGCTGGCAACTTCCGCCCCCCGCTTTTGAGCGAGCGCCCCAACCACGAAGTCAGGTGACGCTTCCCAAGGCAGCGCAATCGAGCCAGCGGGAAAATCCGACGATCCCGGCAGGTACAAGAACGACGGCAGCAACGGCTGGTCGCGCACTTCACCCGGATTCACTAACTGCGGCACTTCGAACAAGGCGACCGGCGGTTGCTCGCGCGGATCTTGGCCCTCGGCGGGCGCGTACGCGAGCGCGCAGTTGGTTGTTCCTAGATCGATTCCGATGACGTATTGGCTTGGCAAGACAGGTAAGGGCTGCACTTAGTGTACCGCGCAAGAGCTTGGGCGCGGATGTTACGATGGCATTTTTGGCGCCGACCGACATCTCCGTGGAAGCGGCCGGCCGCTGGTTCTTGCGTTCCGGAATCCAAGAACCACGCGGCGGCGTAGCTCGATATTACCGATCGGACCTCGGCCAAAATCTGCCGGTGTCCACTGAGATTACCGGCTACGCGGTCAGCGCTCTGTTGTTCCTTCATCAACGGACGGGAGACCCCGCTTATCTGGAAGCCGGCCTGCGTGCGGCGCGATTTCTGACTCGCATTGCATGGGACCCGCGGCTCGGCACGTTTCCGTTCGAGCTGGATGGGGCGCCCGGATCCGCCCTCGCATATTTCTTCGATTGTGGGATCGTCGTGCGCGGCCTCCTATACGCTTGGCGCATCACTGGCGATACCGAATACCGGGATGCGGCGATCGCGGGCGGACGGGCGATGCTTGCCGATTTTTCGTCGGAGCGTGGGCTGAATCCGATTCTTTTGCTTCCGGAGAAGCGGCCTCGAGCGTGGGAGCCGCGCTGGTCCGCAAGTCCGGGATGCTATCAGTTAAAATCCGCGCTGGCTTGACGGGAACTGTTCGAAGTCACCGGCGAGAGCGCGTTTTTGCGCGGCTATGAATCGGCGCTCCAGGCCGCGCTCGAAAACGATCGCGAATTCCTGCCCGGGGATGAGAATCCGCAGCGCGTGATGGACCGGCTGCACGCTTACTCCTATTTCCTGGAGGGGCTGCTGCCGGTGCTCGATCGGCCCGAGTGCGCCACAGCGTTTCGCAATGGCGTGGATCGTGCTGCCGGCTATTTGCGGGAGATCGCGCCCCTGTTTGCGCGCTCGGATGTTTACGCACAGGTGTTGCGCGCCCGGCTGCTGGGCGAAGCCTCGGGAGCTTTGCCGCTCGATCGATCCGCGGCAGCGTACGAAGCCGGGCAGGCGGCGACCTTTCAAATCGCGCCGGACGGCTCCCGGGGCGATCCTCGCCGCGCCGGCGGCTTCCTGTTCGGCCGCAAGGAAGGGGAAGAAATGCCCTTCGTCAATCCGGTTTCCACCGCGTTTTGCGTGCAGGCGCTCCTCCTGTGGAACGATCGCACATCGGGACGGATCGAGACCGCGCGGCAAGAGCTGATTTAAGACGTGGCGCACGCAC